>Ga0105105_10000139_pt1 | contig 34252 bp, 30 predicted proteins | sample PPLLaktember2015_4_FD_79108 | JGI IMG/M metagenome (GOLD analysis project Ga0105105, IMG submission 79108) | Freshwater sediment microbial communities from Prairie Pothole Lake near Jamestown, North Dakota, USA - PPLs Lake P8 Core (1) Depth... | ecosystem: Environmental > Aquatic > Freshwater >...
AAGGTGGCGCTGGCGCTGATCGTCGAGAACGGCGGCTTCGGCGCGCAGGCCGCCGCGCCGATCGCCCGCAAGGTGTTCGACTACGTGCTGCTCGGCAAGCTGCCGAAGGACACGCCCGAACCGTTCCCGAACCGGCCCGACCTCGACGAGTCCGAGATGCGCGACGTGCCCGAGAGCGTCGAGCCCGAGCCGCTCACCCCTGCACAGGCGGCGCGCAATTGATCGGCACCTCCGCCGCCTCGATGGAGCGTCGCACGCCGTGGGAGATGGTCCGGCGGTACGTGCTGGTGTTCGACGGCTCGCTGCTGGTCGCGATGGGACTCGTGGTGCTCATCAGCGTCGCGACGATGTACTCGGCGGCGTTCGACTATCCCGGCCGGTTCAACGGGCACTTCCGGAACCTCGGCATCGCGTTCGGCGTGATGTGGGTGGCGGCGATCGTGCCGCCGGCGGTGCTGATGCGGCTCGCGGTGCCGCTCTACGTCGCGGGGGTCGCGCTGCTGGTGGCGGTCGACCTCTTCGGCATCATCAACAAGGGCGCGCAGCGCTGGCTCGACATCGGCGTCACCCGGATCCAGCCGTCCGAACTGCTCAAGATCGCCACGCCGCTGATGCTCGCCTGGTACTTCAACCAGCGCGAGGGGATGCTGCGCTGGGGCGACTTCCTGGTCGCGACGGTGCTGCTGGCGGTTCCGGTCGGCCTGATCGCCAAGCAGCCCGACCTGGGCACCTCGATCCTGGTGCTGGCCGCGGGCGCGTACGTGATCTTCTTCGCCGGGCTGAGCTGGAAGGTCATCATCGGCCTGGTCACCGCCGCGGTCGCCGCGCTCCCCGTGCTCTGGTCGGTGCTGCACGACTACCAGCGCCAGCGGGTGATGACGCTCATCGACCCGACGGTCGATCCGCTCGGCAAGGGCTTCCACATCATCCAGTCGATGATCGCGGTCGGCTCGGGCGGCCTGACCGGCAAGGGGTGGATGCAGGGCACCCAGACCCACCTCGAGTTCATTCCGGAGCGCACGACGGACTTCATCCTCGCGGTCTATGCCGAGGAGTTCGGGATGCTCGGCATCGGGGTCCTGATGCTGCTGTACCTGGCGATCATCTCGCGCGGCCTGGTCATCTCGGGCAGCGGCGCCACCCTGTTCGGCCGGCTGCTGGCCGGCTCGATCACGATGAGCTTCTTCACCTACTGCTTCGTCAACATGGGGATGGTCATCGGCGTGCTGCCGGTGGTCGGCGTGCCGCTGCCCTGGATGTCGTACGGCGGGACCGCGATGGTCACGCTCGGCATCGGCGCCGGCATGCTGATGAGCATCCACCGCCACCGGACACTCGTCCAGACCTGAAGCGTTCAGCGAAGCTGTTTCCGACGACAGCGACCGCTCACATTCCTCGCATCCGATCGGTCGATCCGCCGTCGTCGCGGGTGTAATCCCGACGCCCGTGAGGTTTTCGGTAGACGCCTCACATTTCAATCACGTAATGTCGCGGCTTTCCGCGGCACTGCGGACCGGTACGGGACCCCATGGAACTCTTCGACACCGCCTGGTGGACGGCGCTCGCCACCATCATCGTCATCGACCTCGTCCTCGCCGGCGACAACGCGCTGGTCATCGGCATCGCCGCCAGCCGGCTGCGCCCCGACCTGCGGCGCAAGGCGATCGTCTTCGGCGCCATGGGCGCGATCGCCGTCCGGGCCGCGCTCACGCTGGTGGTGGTCTGGCTGCTCAAGATCCCCGGCCTGCTGCTGGTCGGCGGCGCGCTGCTGCTGCCGATCGCCTACAAGCTCGCGGTGCCGTCCGAAGGGGGCGGCGAGCACGGGCACGCCGCGCCCGACAGCTTCTGGGGTGCGATGAAGACGATCATCATCGCCGACGCGCTGATGGGCGTGGACAATGTGCTCGCCATCGGTGGCGCCGCCCACGGGCGATGGGATCTGGTGATCATCGGACTGCTGATCACGATCCCGCTGGTCGTGTGGGGCAGCGGCTTCGTGACGAAGATGATGGACCGCTGGCCGCTGCTGGCGGCGGTGGGCGCGTCGATCCTCGCCCTGACCGGCGCCGGGATGATCGTCAAGGACCCGATCTTCGACCAGTTCGTGATCGACCACGCCGTCTTCGACCGGGTGCTACAGGTCGGGATCGCGCTCGCGATGTTCGCCTTCGGCTACCGGGCCTACAAGCGAGGCGGCGCCCAGGGCGCCACCACCCCCGGCTGAGCGGGGGACTTGCGAGCGGCCCGCGGACGGGCCGCCCCTCAGGCGGGCGCGCGCACCTGCAGCATGATCTTGCCGATGTGCTCCGAGCTCTCCATGAGCGCATGGGCCTGGGCGGCCTGCTCGAGCGGGAACACCCGGTGGATGTGGGGCAGCACGCGCCCGGCCTCCAGCATCGGCCAGAGGTGCTCGCGCAGCTGCTGCGCCAGACGTGCCTTCTCGGCCGGCGGCCGGGGCCGCAGCGTGGAGCCGGTGTAGGTCAGGCGCTTGACCATCAGCGGCAGCCAGTCGACCTCGACCCGCGAGGTCTGCAGGAACGCGATCTGGACCAGTCGCCCCTCGACGGCGAGCAGCTTGAGGTTCTTCTCGATGTACGGACCGCCGACCATGTCGAGGATCACGTCGACGCCGCGGTTGCCGGTCAGCCGCAGCGTCTCGGCGACGTAGTCCTGGCGCCGGTAGTCGATGGCGGCGTCGGCCCCCACCTCGAGGCAGGCCTGCGCCTTCTCGGCGTTGCCCACGGTGCAGAGCACGCGGGCGCCGCGCGCCTTGGCGACCTGGATCGCGGTCATGCCGATGCCCGACGAGCCGCCGTGGATCAGCACGGTCTCGCCGCCGGCCAGCCGGCCGCGCTCGACGAGGTTCGCCCAGACGGTGAAGTAGGTCTCGGGCAGCGCCGCCGCCTGCAGCATCGTCAGGCCGCGCGGCACCGGCAGCACCTGGCCCGACGGGGCGATCGCGTAGTCCGCGTAGCCGCCGCCGTTGGTCAGCGCGCAGACCTCGTCGCCGATCTTCCACTCGGTCACGCCCTGGCCGAGCGCGACGATGCGGCCCGCCACTTCCAGACCGAGGTGGGGGGAGGCATCGGCGGGCGGCGGATAGCGGCCGCTGCGCTGCAGGCAGTCGGGACGGTTCACGCCCGCCACGGCCACCTGGATCAGCACGTCGCCGGCGCCGACCTCGGGCACCGGGCCGGTCTTCGTGGCGAGCACCTCGGGGCCACCGCCCGTACCGTGATCGACGTAACGCATCGTCGCAGGGATCGTCATTGGTCTCGTCCTCGTGGAGTCAGGATCGCCTCCACCCCGCGCTGGACGGCGAGGGCTTCGGCGAAGGAAGGCAGCGTGTGGGGCGCGCCCGACAGCAGCGCGTGGAGCTGCTCGAGCTGGCGCTGGTAGGCGGCGGTCCGGGGGTCGGCGGGCAGGCCGGGATGGGGGCGGCCGGCCGGCGACTCGGCATCGAGGATCTCGAGGCGATACCAGTCCGACAGCACGCGCTCGTCGCGCGCACCGACGAAGCGCGCCTCGATCCGGTCGGGCGCAGCACCGCCGACGATGCCGCTGACCGTCGCCGGCACGCCGGCGCAGTCGAGCGCGACCGCGACCGCGGTCTCGGAGGCGCCGGCGGGTCGCGGCGGCCAGGCGGCGGCCGCGCCGCGCAGCTCGAAGCCGCCCCGCAGGCGGTGCACCAGCCACACGAAGTGCGACAGCACCTCGCGGGTGAAGCCGCCCTGATCGGCGCGCGACAGCCAGGTCGCGCCCGCCTGCCAGGCGCGCGGCCACTCGTGGAAGCGCACGCGGACCTCGATCGCGCACAGGCCGAACGCGGGATCGGCGATCGTGCGGCGCAGCGCGTCGACCGCGGCCGACGATGCGAACGGGAAGTTCACCGCCTGCGGCAGGCCAGAGGCCTCGACCTCGGCGACCAGCGCCTCGCTCTCGGCGACGTCGACGCCGAGCGGCTTCTCGCAGAAGATCGCCTTGCCGGCGGCGACGGCGCGGCGCACCAGTTCGGCGTGCGCCAGCGGCGGCACCGCGACGTAGACCACGTCGACGTCGAGCCGCTCGATGGCGTCGGCCGCACTCGCGGCCATCGGCAGGCCGGGGAAGTCGGCGGCCGCCGCGCTGCGCACCGCGGGCGACTGGTCCCACGCCGACACCACACTCAGGCCCGCGCTCGCCGAGGCCTGCTCGAGCATCCGTCGCCCGACCACGCCGAGCCCGATCACCGCCATCCCGAACCGTTTCATCGTGTCGCGCACCCTCCGTTCGCGTCGCGGGGTTATACCGCAATTCGCCCGCGGCGCCCGCCCGGCGGGACACGAACCGACCGTTCGTCGCCCGAAGCCGTCCGAGGCACGGTCGACGCACTCCAGCCGCGCTCCGTGCCCCTACAAGGCGGATATGTCAACGATCCCTCGCCTCGACGCGCTCGCGGCCCGCCGATCGGGGGTGGTGCTGGCCACCGCCTCCGCCGCGGTGGCGCTGCTCGCCTGGGGCATCGGGATCGCCCTCGCCTCGCTGTGGCGTCCGGTCGGCCTGTGGCCGCTCGGCGCGTTCATGCTCGGCTGGCTCGCCTATGCGCCCGCCATCGCCGGCGCCGGCATCGACGACGGCCGGCGCAGCGCGGGCCGCGCGGACCGGCGCGGCGAGACCCGGCTGAGGCTGCTGTGCGCCGTGGCGGCGATGGCGGCCGTGGGGCTGGCCGACGCCGCGCACGCGTCGGTCTGGCACGCGGGCTGGACGATGGCGGCGGGCGTGCTCATGCCCTGGATCGCCTCCGAGCTGCTGTCGCGGCTCGCCTCGGCCAGGCCGCCCCGCGGCGTCGGCAGCGTCGAGCTGCGGCTGCTCGGCGCGGCGATCGCCTGCGCGCCCCTCGGCGCGCTGCTGCGGGGCATCCAGCCCCCGGGCAGCCGGGGCGGATGGGTGTCCCCCGACTACGTCGACCTGCTGTTCGGCGACATCCTCGCCGCCACCATCTTCGCGCCGCTGGCGGCGGCGCTCGCCGCCCCCCTCGCGGCCCGCATCGAGACCGCCCGCCGCGCGCGCCTGCTCGACGCCGCCGGGATGCGCGCACCGGAGCGCCCGACGACGCTGCCCGCCCCTTCGCGTCAGTCGCTGGCCCTGTCGATCGGCGGCATCGCCGCCTGCGTGCTCGGCGCGATCGCGCTGCGGGCGATGGGGCACGACGATCTGGCCCGCGTCGTCGCGGTGGTCCACCTGCTGCTCGGGCTGCTGGTCGCCCGCGCGATCCCGGGCGCGCCCGGTGCGCTGCTGCTCGCCGGCAACGCCTTCGCGATGGCCGCCTCGTACACCTCGGCGTTCGCGCCCGCGACCGTCGACGACGTCGCGCGGGCGCGAGAGATCGCAGCCCTGCTGCTGCTCGGCGGGGTCTTCTCGCTGCAGTCGATCCTGCACTCCGTCAGCGCCGACAGCCGCGAGGCCGCCCGTGCACTGATCCGGCAGGCGATGCGCAGCGACCTCTCCGGCCTGCCCAACCAGCGCGCGCTCTCGCGGATCGTCGGCGCGCTGCTCGCACGGCCGCGCCGCCAGCGGTTCTGGCTGGTCGGCGTCGTGCTGCCCGACATCGCCCGCTGGAGCGACCTCACCGACAGCGCCGCCGCGGCCGAACTCGAGCGCTCGGTCGCGGGCCGCCTGCGCGCGACCTTCGAGCCGATCGGGGCGCGGGTGGCGCATCCGTCCTCGGGCCGCTTCGTCCTGACCATCGGCGACCGGGTCGACGGCCTCGGCATCCGGCAGCGGCTGCGCGCCACGCTCGGCGGCCAGCGCTTCGACACCAACGAGCAGTCGATCCAGCTGCGCTACCACGCCGGCATGGTCGAGGTGCCCGCCAATGCGGACGTCGGCGCGGACGCGGTGCTGACCGCGCTGTCGATGTCGCTGCAGCGCGCGGCGAACGACCCGGCCGGCATCCACCGCGCGACGGTGTCGGCGGCGCTCATCGACGACTACCGCACCGAGCTGCGCACGATCGAGACGGTGAGCCGGGCGCTCAACGAAGGGCGCATCAAGCTCTACGCCGAGCGCATCGAGCCGAGCAATCCGCTCGCCGGCGACATGCTGCACTTCGAGGTCCTGGTGCGCATCGAGGGCGACGACGGCAAGGTCCTGCAGCCCAAGCAGTTCCTGCCGGCGATCTGGCACGCCGGGCTGCACAGCAAGCTCGATCGGCTCGTCTTCGTGCGCACCGTCGCCTACCTGGCCGCGCACCCGAAGCTGCACGACGCGGTGCACCTGTGCTCGATCAACGTCTGCGGCCCGACCCTGTGCGACCCGGAATTCCCGGATTACGTGAAGCGCTGCCTGGCGGCCCACGCGGTCGATCCGCGGCGACTGATGATCGAGATCACCGAGTCCAGCGCGATCGCCGACCTCGAGCTCGCCCGGGCCCACGTCGGACGGCTCTCCGAGATGGGGCTGGCGATCGCGCTCGACGACTTCGGCACCGGCCTGGCGACCTTCGACTACCTCAAGCGCCTGCGCGCCGACGTGCTGAAGATCGACGGATCGTTCATCCGCCAGGTCGTCGACGACCCGCTCGACCGCGAGATCGTCGCGACGATCGTCCGCATCGCGCGGGCCACCGGCGCGCGCACCGTCGCGGAATGGATCGAGACCCCCGAGCAGCGGGCGATCGCCAAGGAGCTCGGCGTCGACTACCTGCAGGGCCGGCTGATCGCCTCGCCGATACCGATCGAGACGCTCGCGATCCCCGAGGCGCGCAAGCCGCAGATGTTCCTCGGCGAGGAGGTCTCGACCACGGTGACGGTGCCGACGGTCACCTACGATCACGGCCGATGGGAAGACCGGCGCGGGATCGGCCGGCCCCGCGGACCGGATCGCCGGGCCGCCGCGGCACCCGAGTCCGCAGCCGCCGGCCGGGCGCCGATCACCTCGCGCTGAACGCCGACGCCCCGCCCGTCAGCAGACGGGCAGGCGCACGGTGAACCGGGCGCCGCGCCCGGGCCCGTCGCTGTGCGCGGAGACGGTGCCGCCGTGCAGCGTCACCAGCCGGCGCACCAGCGCCAGGCCGATGCCGAGCCCGCCGCGCGAGCGGTCGGCCACGGCGTCGACCTGCGAGAACAGGCCGAACACCTCTTCCAGCGACCCGACCGGGATGCCGGCGCCGTCGTCCTCGATCTCGATGAGCACCGTCGCCGCCTCGAGGCCCAGTCGCACGCGGATCGGGCCGCCGTCGTCCGAGTACTTCGACGCGTTGCCCAGCAGGTTCTCCAGCACCTGGACGAGCCGCGCGCGGTCGGCGTCGACGCGGATCGCCGCCCAGCGCGACACCGGCTCGTCCGCCACCAGCGACACGGACTGGCCGCGCGAATGGAACATCGGCCCCATCGAGTCGAGCGCCTCGCGGACCACGTCGGCGATCACGGTGGGCTCGCGGCGCAGCACGATCTTGCCGGCACTGATGCGGGACACCTCGAGCAGGTCGTCGACCAGCCGCGTGAGCTGGCGGACCTGCCGCTGCGCGATCTGCAGCATCGCGGCCGGCGCACCCGCCGGGGTCTCGGGTCGGGCGAGCAGCGTCAGCGCGTTGGTCAGCGCGGCCAGCGGATTGCGCAGCTCGTGCGACAGCACTGCGAGGAACTCGTCCTTGCGGCGATCGGCCTCGAGCAGCCGCAGCGCGTGCTCGGCCGACTGCGACTCGGCGCGCTTGAGGTCGGTGACGTCGAGGTGCGCGCCGACCATGCGCAGCGGCCGGCCCTGCGCGTCGCGCTCGATCTCGCCGAGCGCACGGATCCAATGGACCTCGCCATTCGGCGAGACGATCCGGTACTCGTTCGAATACGCGTTCGACTCGCCGGCGACCGCGTCCAGGAATCGCCGCTCGGCGCGCTCGCGGTCCTCGGGATGGAGCCGCCGCACCCACGCCGCGTGCGGTTCGCGCTCGGCCTCGGGCGGCAGCCCGTGCAGCCTCAGGTACTCGGGCGACCGACGGTTGCCGAAGTAGCTCCCGTCCGACAGCTCGACCTCGAAGCCGCCGAGCCGACCGATGCGCTGCACGCGGGCGAGTTCCGCCTCGCGCTCGCGCAGGCGGGCGGCGGCCCGCTCGCGCTCGGTGACGTCGTGCCAGATCGCGCAGCCCACCACGCGGCCGCCGAGCTCGATGCACTGCACGGTGACGTCGACGTGGCGCAGGCTGGCGTCGCGGGCGCGCTGGATCGAGGCGAACCGCTGCGGCGGCATGCCCGGGCGCATCGCACGCCGACGGGCCAGCAGCACCGCGGCGTCTTCCGCGACGTCGACCTCGGCGAGCCGCAGCCGGGCGAACTCGTCGCGCCCGTAGCCGAGCTGCGCGCAGGCCGCGTCGTTGAAGGCGAGGAAACCGTCGCCCGCGGGGTCGAACAGCACGGCCCCGACCGGCAGGGCCTCGAACAGATGCCGGAACGCCGTGTCCCGTGCCTCATCGACGGACCGGCTGGGCACGCGCGCCTCGGCGGGCCGGATCTCAGCGCATGAACCGCCGGACGTAGTCGCCGCCCAGGCCGACCGACTCGAAATGCGCGCGGTACTTGTCGATCCGCGTGAACACGTCGTCGTAGCCGGTCGAGACGCCCTGCGGATCGACGTACATCAGCGCGCCGTGCACGGTGAACATGGTGATCATGTCCGTGCAGTCGTCGGGGACCACCAGGGTGTGCGTCTCGCCCGGCGGCTCGAACACGTAGCTGCCTTCCTCGGCGACCCAGTCGTGCTCGAGATACAGCCACTTGCCGCGGATCACGTAGGCGTGGACCTGGCCCGAGTGGCGGTGGCGCTGCAGCAGGCCCGAGCGCTGCACCTTGAGCAGGTGGACGTAGAAGCCCCCGGTCACGTTCAGGTGCAGCGGACGCGACCAGATGCCCGGCGCGACCGGCGCCCACAGGCGCTCGTCGCCGGTCAGCACGTCGGGCACGACCATGTCGGGGGCCATGCCCCAGGGCTGCGGCTTCTGGAACGGGATGCGGTCGGTCTGGGCGACCTTGGGGTCGAGCGGCTTGTTCATGTCGCCTCCAATGCGGCGTAGGTCGATGCGTGCCGGGAGCGTACCCGAAGCCTCAGCGCCGAGGTAGCGGCGAACCGGACGTCACGGGCCCACGCCGACGCTTGACCGACGGCCCGACGAGGCATAGCGTGAGGACTCCGAAGGCCCTGCAGGCCGGTTCGACCCGAGGGCAACAGGACGCCTCCGGGGCCGGGTGCGACGCCGAAGGCAGGAGCCGCCACCCGCGGCCCCGGGGCGCGGTTCCGACCGCGCCCCTTTTCATTGGTTGGTAGGATGGCGCCCCATGCCCGCCTCCCCGACCACCGCCTCGCCGGTCGCCCGCGCCCTCCTCGACGCAGCCCGCGACCTGTCGGACGCGCTGGCCCCGCTGCGGTTCTCGCCTCCGGTCGCCCACGTCTACGACCCGCTGCAGTACGCCTGGGCCCCCTACGAGGCCTACGTGCGCCGCTACGGCGCGACGCCCAAGCGCATCGTGATGCTCGGCATGAATCCGGGCCCCTTCGGAATGATGCAGACCGGCGTGCCGTTCGGGGAGATCGCCGCCGTGCGCGACTGGATGGGCATCGAGGCGCCGGTCGGTCAGCCGCCCGACATGCACCCCAAGCGGCCGATCCAGGGCTTCGCGTGCCCGCGCTCCGAGGTCAGCGGCCGACGGCTGTGGGGCTGGGCGGCGGCCCGCTGGGGCAGCGCCCCCGCGTTCTTCGCCGATGCGTTCGTGCTGAACTACTGCCCGCTGGTGTGGCTCGAGGCGTCCGGACGCAACCGCACCCCGGTGCAGCTGCCCGCGTCCGAGCTCCAGGCGGTCCACGCCGCGTGCGACCGCCATCTCGCCCGCGCGCTCGTCGCGCTCGCCCCGCAGTGGGCGATCGGCGTCGGCGGCTTCGCCGAGCGCCGGCTGAGCGCCGTGCTCGAGAGCGACCTGGTCGACGGCACCTTCGCGCGTGGCGTGCGCATCGCGCAGATCCTGCATCCGAGTCCGGCGAGCCCCGCGGCCAACCGCGGCTGGTCCGAGGCGGTCGACGCCCGGCTCGCCACCCTCGGTCTCGCCCCCCCGACACGCTAGCCGTCACCCCTCACGACACCGAACGGACCCGACGTCCCACATGATCCTCCACGCCGCCACGATCGCGCTGTCCGCGTTCCTGCTGTTCCTCGTCCAGCCGATCATCGCGCGGCAGATCCTGCCGTGGTTCGGCGGCTCGGCCGCCGTCTGGACCACCTGCATGGTGTTCTTCCAGGTCGCGCTGCTCGCCGGCTACTTCTATTCCGATCTGGTCATCCGCAAGCTGTCGCCGCGCGCGCAGGCCGCGGTGCACACGGTGCTGCTGCTCGCGAGCCTCGCGTTCCTGCCGATCACGGTGTCCGAGGCGATGAAGCCCACCGACGCGACGCAGCCGGTGGGCCGCATCCTGCTGCTGCTGACGGTGACCATCGGCCTGCCGTACCTGATGCTCGCCACCACCGGCCCGCTGGTGCAGGCCTGGTTCACGCGGCAGTTCCGGTCGGCACAGGTCTACCGCCTCTACGCGCTGTCGAACCTCGCGTCGATGCTCGCGCTGCTGGGCTACCCGCCGCTGATCGAGCCGAACGCCTCGGGCGCGATGCAATCGGTCGGCTGGTCGGTCGGCTACGCGATCTTCGTGCTGCTGGCGATCGCCGCCGCATGGACCGGGGTGCGTCGCGGCGCCGGCGCGGACGGCGCCGCCGAGGTCGCGGCCGCCGACGCCCATGCCGAGGGGATCGCGGCGCCGCCGCCGGCGTCGGCCGGCGCCGCCGCGATGCAGGCCGCGCACGAGGCGGCCGCCGCACCGATCGGTCTGGCACGCGATCCGGCCGCGCCGCCGTCGATCGCGGAGCAGGGCCTGTGGCTGCTGCTCGCCGCGCTCGGTTCCACGCTGCTGCTCGCGGTGACCACGCACATCACGCAGAACGTCGCCTCGATCCCGTTCCTGTGGGTGCTGCCGCTGTCGATCTACCTCGTCACCTTCATCCTGTGCTTCGACGGCAAGGGCTGGTACTGGCGTCCGCAGTACCTGCTGCTCGCGGCGATCGCCACCGTCGCGATGCTCGGCGGCCTGAGCTGGCGGCCCGAGGGCTTCGGCGTCGAGCGCGCCATCCTGCACATCGAGCACGCGGTGCCGGTGTACGCGTTCGGCCTGTTCGTGCTGTGCATGTTCGCCCACGGCGAGCTGGTCGCGCGCAAGCCCGCGCCCGCCCACCTGACGCGCTTCTACCTGATGGTGTCGCTCGGCGGCGCGGTCGGCGGGCTGCTCGTCGGCATCGGCGCGCCGCTCGCCTTCGACTGGTACTTCGAGCTGCCGCTGGCGCTGACCGTCGTCGCGGTGCTGGTGGCGGTGCTCTCGCGCGGCGCGCTGCGCATCGCCGGCGCGGTCGCGGCGCTCGTGTGCGCGACGCTCTTCGCCGACTACGTGCACTTCATCCGCGGCGACGTGCTCGAGCTGTCGCGCAACTTCTACGGCACGCTGCGCGTGACCGGCTCGCCCGACGGCGACACCTCGAAGGGTGCCAGCCGGCGGCTGCTGCACGGCGTGATCCTGCACGGCGAGCAGTACATGGCACCCGACCAGCGGGCGGTGGCCACGACCTACTACGGACCCACCTCGGGCGTCGGTCGCACCATCGAGGCCGCACGCGGCGCCCCGATGCGGGTCGGCGTGATCGGCCTGGGCGTCGGGACGCTGGCGACCTACGGCCGCGAGGGCGATGTCTACCGCCTCTACGAGCTGAACCCCGTGGTCCTCGACATCGCGAACGCGCGCTTCTCGTACCTGAAGGACAGCCGCGCGAAGATCGAGCCGGCGCTCGGCGACGCCCGCCTCGTCCTCGAGCGCGAGGCGCCGCAGAAGTTCGACGTGCTCGCCGTCGACGCGTTCTCCAGCGACTCCATCCCGGTGCACCTGCTCACGCGGGAGGCACTCGCGGTCTACAAGCGTCACCTCTCGGAGCGCGGCGCCGTGGTCTTCCACATCACCAACCGCTACCTCGACCTGTCGGGCGTCGTGCGCCAGCTCGCCGACGAGGTGGGGATGCATGCGGTGCGCTTCTCCGACGAGCCGCCGCAGTCGGCGGTGCAGTACCGGTCCGACTGGGTCGCGCTGACGTCCGACGCCGCGTTCGCCGCGACGCTGCGCGCGGCCGGCGGCGCGGACCTCCCGGCCACCCGGGGCACGCGCCGCGCCTGGACCGACGACCACCACAACCTGTTCGAGGTGCTCAAGTGAAGCCCGATCCGTCGCCCCTCCCGACATCCGCCCCGAATCCGGTCGCGAAGCCCCTCGCGCCCATCGGCACGCCGCTCTCCCCGGACGCGACGCGCGTGATGCTGCTCGGCGCGGGGGAGCTGGGCAAGGAGGTGATCATCGCGCTGCAGCGCCTCGGGGTCGAGGTGATCGCCGTCGACCGCTATGCGGATGCGCCCGGCCAGCAGGTCGCCCACCGCGCGCACGTGATCGACATGACCGACGGCGCGCAGCTGCGCGCCCTGATCGAGCGCGAGCGGCCGCACCGCGTCGTGCCCGAGATCGAGGCGATCGCCACGCAGACGCTGGTCGAGCTCGAAGGCGAAGGCAGGGTCGCCGTGACGCCGACGGCCCGTGCCGCGTGGCTGACGATGAACCGGGAAGGCATCCGCCGGCTGGCCGCCGAGACGCTCGGGCTGCCGACCTCGCCGTACCGCTTCGCCAGCAGTCTCGAGGAGATGCGTGCGGCGATCGACGGCGGCATCGGCTATCCGTGCATCGTCAAGCCGGTGATGTCCTCGTCGGGCAAGGGACAGTCGAAGGTCGACGGCCCGCACGAGGTCGATGCGGCCTGGGCCTACGCGGCGAGCGGCGGGCGCGTCGATTCCGGGCGGGTGATCGTCGAGGGCTTCGTCGACTTCGACTACGAGATCACCCTGCTCACCGTCCGGGCCACGGGCGCGGACGGCCGCGTCGCGACCACCTTCTGCGAGCCGATCGGACACGTCCAGGTCGCCGGCGACTACGTCGAGAGCTGGCAGCCGCATCCGATGAGCCCGCTCGCGCTCGAGCGCTCGCGCGAGATCGCGCGTGCGGTCACCGACGAGCTCGGCGGCGCCGGGCTCTTCGGCGTCGAGCTGTTCGTCAAGGGCGACCAGGTCTGGTTCTCCGAGGTCAGCCCACGCCCGCACGACACCGGCATGGTGACGATGGCGACGCAGCACCAGTCCGAGTTCGAGCTGCATGCGCGCGCGATCCTCGGGCTGCCGGTCGACGCGTCGCTGCGCACGCCCGGTGCGAGCGCGGTCATCTACGGCGGCGTGGCGGCACGCGGCATCGTGTTCGACGGCGTGGCGGACGCGCTCGCGGTGCCCGGCACCGACCTGCGGCTCTTCGGCAAGCCCGAGTCCTTCGCCAAGCGGCGCATGGGCGTGGCGCTCGCCCGTGCCGACGATGTCGACACCGCCCGGACGAACGCGAAGCTCGCCGCCTCGCGGGTGAAGCCCCGGGCGGCCTGAGCGCCGGCGGCGGGCTCGGCGGGCTCGGCGGGTCCGTGCCCGCGCCGGTCCGTCCGCCCGTCCGGCTCGGCGGTCCGCTGCGCGGTCGCGTCACCGCCCCGGGCGCGCATCCCGATAGGGTCGTGCGATGCCCGCTCGCCTCGCTCCGGTCGACGAAGACGCCAGTCGTGACCCGCCCGCCCCCGCGACGGTCGAGACCGGCGGCGCGACGGCTCGCCGCTTCCTGGTGCTGCTCGCGCTGTGCGGACTGGTCCTGGTCGCCGGCGCGGCCTCGGTGATCTGGTCGCTGCACCGCGAGTCGGTCGCCCAGCACCAGGCGACGGTGCTCGAGGACGCCGAGCGGCACACCCGCGCGATCACCCAGATGCGCAACTTCTACAGCGCCGAGATCGTGCCGCGCGCGCGCGACGGCGGGCTGGCGATCACCCATGCCTACCGCGACCAGCCCGGTTCGCTGCCGCTGCCCGCGACCTTCATGCTCGACTTCGGCGATTTCGTCGGGCAGCCGGCCTCGGGTCAGCGCGTCCGGCTGTTCAGCGAGCTGCCCTTCCCCTGGCGCGCCGGCGGTCACAAGCTCGACGACTTCGAGACCGCCGCGCTGGCTGCGCTGCGCACCGATCCGGACCGGCCGTTCCACCGCATCGAGAACGTCGACGGCGTCCCGACGTTGCGGTACGCGATCGCCGACCGCCTGCAGGCGAGTTGCGTCGAGTGCCACAACCGGTATCCGGGCTCGCCGCGCACCGACTGGAAGGTCGGCGACGTGCGGGGCGTGCTCGAGGTCAGCCGACCGATCGTCGACGGGGCGCAGCGCATGCGGGCGGGGCTGCGCGAAGCGGTCGCGATGAGCACGCTGGTCATCGGCGCCGCGATGCTGCTGGTGGGACTCGCGTTCCGCGGCCTGCGCACCTCGATCCGCGCGACCGAACGGCTCGCGCAGGATCGCGAGGCCGCGAACCAGCAGCTGCGCGGCGAGGTGGTGCGGCGCGCCGAGACCGAGTCCATCCTGCGCTTCAGCGAAGGCACGCTGCGCGCCACCTTCGACGGCATGCTCGACGGCGTGCTCGTCTACGACCGCGCTTTCCGGATCGTCCAGTGCAATCGGGTCGCCGCGCTGATGTTCGGGCACGAGCCGCACACGCTGCCGGGCACCTCCGCGCTCGCCTTCCTGCCCGAGGAGGCGCTGCAGCCGACGGTCACCGGTGCGGCCGGCCGGCGCCGGCGCGTCGAGGGCGTGCGCCGCGACGGCACCCGCTTCCCGGCCGACCTCGCCATCAGCGAGCTGCGCCTGGGCGACGCGCCCTACTACGCCGCGCTGGTGGCCGATGCGACCGCCCAGGACATGCACGAGCGCGAGCTGTCCGCCGCACGCGACGCCGCCCTCGACTCGACCCGCGCGAAGTCGCAGTTCCTCGCCAACATGAGTCACGAGATCCGCACGCCGATGAACGGGGTGATCGGCGTGACGGACCTGCTGCGCGACACCGCGCTCGACCCCGAGCAGCAGGAGATGGTCGCCACCGTGCAGCGCAGCGCCCATGCGCTGCTGACCATCATCGACGACATCCTCGACCTGTCCAAGATCGAGGCCGGCAAGCTGCGCCTGCAGCAGGCCGACTTCGATCCGGTCGAGTCGCTCGAGGACACCTTCGAGCTGGTCGCCGACCGGGCCGCGGCCAAGGGCCTGCAGCTCGGCTACCGGATCGAGGGGATGGTGCCAGGCGCGATGCACGGCGACGAGGTGCGGTTCCGGCAGGTGCTCAGCAACCTGGTGGGCAACGCGGTGAAGTTCACGTCGCGCGGCGGCGTCGAGGTGCTGGTGAGCTTCCAGCCGGCGGTCCGCCAGCTCGAGCTGCGCGTGCGCGACACCGGCCCGGGCATCCCGGCCGACAAGGTCCGCGACCTGTTCCAGCCGTTCTCGCAGGTCGACGGCTCCGCGACCCGCCGCTTCGGCGGCACCGGCCTCGGACTGGCGATCAGCCGCCAGCTCGTCGAGCTGATGGGCGGCACGATCGGCGTCACCACGCGCGAGGGCGAAGGCAGCGAGTTCCGCTTCTCGGTCGGCTGGCATCCGGCCGTCGACAAGGCCACGCCGCGCGCACCGCGTGCGCGGCTCGCCGGCCGCCCGCTCGCGCTGCTCGGATTCGACCCGCTGCAGCGTGCGCAGCTCGCCGGCTGGGGGGTGGTCGTGCAGGACGCCGAGCCCGACGCCGCCCCGACCGATGCGCCGGTGCTGGTCGACGGTGCCCGGCCCGATGCCGTCGCGGTCGCCGCCCGGCTCGCCGCGGCACACGGCGGCGCGGACGGCTCGGCGGCACGCGTCGCGCTGGTCGCGCGCCGTCCGCTCGCGGGCGCCGGCACGCTGCCCCGCCTGGCCTGGCCGCTGCGGGCTCGCGCGGTCGCGGCGCTGCTGGACGGCACGCCCGACACGCCGCCGGCCGTGCCCGCGACCCGCGCCTCGCTGGGGATCCCCGTCCCGTCGGTGTCGCCGGGCGCATTCGGCAGCGAGGCCTCGGACGGGGCGCCGGCCGCCGGCCCGCCTGGAGCGCGCGCCACGCCGACGTCCACGCCGAAGTTCACCGCGCTGGTGGTCGAGGACAACGCCATCAACCAGGTGCTGGCCGCCGCGCTGCTCGAGCGGCTCGGCATCGCCTCGAGCGTGGTGGTCGACGGCGAGCGCGCCCTCGAGCAGCTTCAGGCGCGACGCTGGGACGTGGTGCTGATGGACTGCCAGATGCCGGTCATGGACGGCTACGAGGCGACCCGACGCTGGCGCGAGATGGAGCGGGCACAGGGCCTGCCCCGCACGCCGGTGATCGCACTCACGGCCAACGCGATGGAGGGCGACCGAGACCGCTGCATCGCGGCCGGCATGGACGACTACCTGTCCAAGCCGATCGACCGCGCCGCGCTCGCGGCCCGCCTGGCGACCTGGCTGCCGGGCTGACTAGACCGCCGAGAACCTGACCACGCCGTCGGCGCCGAGCTCGCGCCGCAGCGCGCCGTCGTACCAGAGCGCATTCAGGTGGGCGAGCGACTCGCCGATCGCGAACATCATCTGGTGGGCGTCGAACTCCCGCCCGAAGAGGATCGGCACCATGCCCGCCGCATGGTGCGCCCGCTCCCGGCAGGCCGCGCCGACCACCGCGAGGCGCTCGTCGTGATGTTCGCGCAGCTGCTCGATGCGCCGATGCAGGCCGCGGAACGGCCGTCCGTGCGAGGGCAGCACCAGCGTGTCGGCCGGACACGGCTCGAAGCGGCGCAGCGAGTCGAGATACCAGGTGAGCGGATTGGCCTCGGGCTCGAGGTCGAACACCGACACGTTGGTGGAGATGCGCGGCAGCACCATGTCGCCGGAGATCAGTACGCCGTCGGCCCCGCTGAACAGCGCCGCGTGCTCCGGCGAATGGCCGGTGCCGACGATCACGCGCCAGCGCCGGTCGCCGATCGGGATCACCTCGCCGTCGCCGATCCGGCGGAACGACTGCGGCATCTCGGGCACCAGCGACGGGAAGTGCTTGCGCACCCGCGAGCCGAGCGCCTCGAGCTGCGGACCCTCGGCCATGCCGTTGCGCCGGTAGTGGCGGTAGCCGGCGTCCGGATCGGCACCAGGCATCGACACCGACAGGATCCGGCCCATCGCGTACTCGCCGAGCGTCATCCACAGCGGCGCCTCGAACCGGTCGCACAGCATCCGCGCCAGGCCGACGTGATCGGGATGGGTGTGGGTGCACAGCACCCTCACGATCGGCAGACCCTCGAGCTCCTCGGCGATCACCGTCTCCCAGTGGCCGCGCAGTTCGTCGGTCGAGACGCCGCAGTCGACGAGCGTCCAGCCGTCGCGGCCGCGGAAGGTGTCGCGCAGCAGCCAGAGGTTGATGTGGTTCAGCGCGAACGGCAGCGGCATGCGCAGCCAGTACACGCCCGGGGCGACTTCGAGCCGGCGGCCGGGTTCGGGCAGCGTGTCGGCGAACGGATAGCTCAGCTCGTGTTCGTGGGGATTCATCGCGGCTAGAATCGGACGTTTACGTCAACGTCAGTCTACCCGCGCGCCGCCCCCCGCCCCCGACGGCGTTCCGCTGCCGAGGCCGCGACCCTCCCGAAGCCGATGGCCACGTTCACGATCACCGAGCTCGCCCGCGAATTCGACGTCACGCCGCGCGCGATCCGCTTCTACGAGGACCAGGGCCTGCTCGCGCCCACGCGGGCCGGCACGGGCGGCCGCCAGCGTGTCTACACGCAGCGCGACCGGACCCGTCTGAAGCTCACGCTGCGCGGCAAGCGCCTGGGGCTGTCGCTGTCCGAGGTCCGTGACCTCGTCGACATGTACGAGTCGCCCTCCGACACCGCAGCCCAGCTCGAGCGCTTCCTGCAGGTGCTGGCCGGACATCGCGCGACCCTCGAGCGTCAGCTCGAGGACCTGCAGGTCACGCTGGGCGAGATCGCCGCGCACGAGGCGCGCTGCCGGACGCTGCTCGAGCGCGCCGCGCGCACCGGCGACGACGCCGCGGGCACCCGTCGGCGCGCGGGCGCCTGAGATGCCGGTCACCGCCCCGGGCCCCTCCCCCGAACCCGCACGCGGCCCCGAGCAGGCCGCTGCGCCGGTCCCTGCGCCCGACCCTGCGGTCGTCGCCGCGCACGCCGACGCGATCCGCGAGCACGGCTTCACCGTGCTGCGGGACGCGATCCCCGAGGACAGCCGCCACGCACTGCGCGAGGCGCTCGCCCGCCTCGAGACGGACGCGGGCCTGGGCTTCGCCCGAACCCGGTTCGAGGGCACCCGCACGGTCCGGATCTACAACCTGCTCGCGCGCGGCGAGGCCTTCTGGCCCGTGCCCCTGCATCCGCTCGCGCTGGCGGTGGCCGAGCGCGTCCTCGACCCGGAGCTGCTGCTGTCCTCGCTGTCGGCGATCACGCTCGCGCCCGGCCAGGCCGCGCAGCCGCTGCACGAGGACACGCAGCGGATCCCGCTGCCGCGACCGCGCGCGGCGATCGCGCTGAACGCCCTCTGGGCGCTGTCGGACTTCACCGAGGCCAACGGCGCGACCCGCATCGTGCCGGGCAGCCATCGCTTCCCGGCGCCGCCCCGATACGGCGCCGATCATCCGACGGTCGCCGCGGAAATGCCCGCCGGCAGCATCCTGCTGTTCGACAGCGCGCTGTGGCACGCCGGCGGCGCCAACGTCACCGACGCGCGCCGCTGGGCGATCGCCTGCTACTACTGCGTGGGCTGGATGCGCCAGCAGGAGAACCAGCTGCTCGGCGTGCCGGACGCGCTCGCCCGCCGCATGCCGCGCCGGCTCCAGCAGCTGTGCGGATGGTCGGTCTGGCAGGGCCAGTACGGGCACGTCGACAACCACGACCCGATCGAGTTCCTCGGCGGCGAGCGCGCCAGGCCGATGATCTGGGACGACCCGCCACGCGCTCCCGAAGCCGCGAAGGAACCGTAGCGAGGAGGCCCGAGCCGGGGTCGAGGCGCGCAGCCGTACATGAGTACGGCGAGCACCGCAGGCGCCGGATCGGGACGCGCCGTAGGCGTGTTCGCGGCTTGCGTCAGCGTTCCAGGCGCGCCAGCAGCGTACCCAGGATCCCCTTGGGCAGATAGATGATGAACAGCACCAGCAGCGCGCCGTAGATCAGCAGGTCCAGGCCGTGGATGGTGTTGCCGACGGCGATCCGCAGGGTCTCGGACAGCGCCAGCAGGAACACCGCACCGACCGTCGGCCCGAGCATCACGAACATGCCGCCCGCGATCGCGCCGAACACCATCTGCAGCGAGATGCCGATGCCCGAGACGGTCTCCGGGTTCACGTAGAGCTGGTACTGCGCGTACAGCACGCCGCCGATGCAGGTCATCGCCGCCGACAGCATCGTGACCTTGAGCTTGGTCCGCGAGACGTCGATCCCGATCGAGGCGGCCGCGTCCTCCTCCTCGCTGATCGCCTCGAGCGCCAGCCGGTCCATGCTGCGGTCCACCCACCGCCAGACCCACAGCGCGGCCAGCCAGCAGGCGACCACGATGTAGAACCACACCAGCTTGTTCGAGAACTGCAGCGCGCCCACCGACACCGTGGCGCCGTCGACGAGCGCCGATTTCGGCGTGATGCCGAGCGAGCCGCCGGTCTGGTCGCGCATCGCGACGATCACCAGGCGCACCACCTCCGACAGCGCCAGCGTGACCAGCGCGAAGTAGTGACCGACGATCCGGAACCGGAAGCACGGCCAGCCGATCAGCACCGCGAGCGCGAGCGTGAGCACGATCGCGCCGACCGCCCCGATCCAGGGCGAGACGCCGGCGGTGTTCCAGAACAGCACCGAGCCGTACGCGCCGATGCCCAGGAACGCGCCGTGGCCGAAGCTCACCATGCCGAGCCGGCCCATGATCGACCAGCTCGTGTAGATGAAGCCCCACAGCAGCGCCATGATGGCGAGGTGCAGCGGGTAGGTGCCGAATCCGGCGAACGGCGCCGCCAGCAGCAGCGCGAGCCCGACGCCCCCCAGTATCCGAGAACGGTTCATCGGCTCACCTGCGCTTCGCGAACAGCCCTTCGGGCTTCCAGAACATCGTCGCGATGAAGAACACGAACGCGATCACGTAGCCCCACTCGAGCTGGAACATGAAGCCGCCGACCGCGATGAACTGCGCGAAGACGAACGCGGCGAGGAAGCCCCCGATGAGGTTGCCGAGGCCGCCCATCACGCAGATCAGGAAGGTGATCGGGCCGAACGACAGTCCGATCGCCGGATGGATGTCGTACTGCAGCACCAGCAGGCAGGCGGCGAGTCCGGCCAGTCCTCCGCCGATCGCCGAGGTGGTCAGGTAGATGCGGCCCGGATCGACGCCCATCAGCGGCATGATCGCGCGGTCCTGGCTGATCGCGCGGATCGCGGTGCCCATGTAGCTGCGCGACAGGAACAGCCAGGTCGCGCCGATCGCGGCGAGCGCCACGGCGAAGGCGATCAGCCGGGCGAGCGAGAGGTTCATCTCGCCGATCGCGAAGGTCGGCAGCCGCACGCCCAGGTTGCGGAACTCGACGCCGAAGGCCACCGTCGCCACCGCCTGCAGGAAGAACAGCACCCCGCCGGTCACCAGCAGCTGGTTGATCGGCTCGGCCGCCAGCACCGGCCGGATGATGAACTGATGCAGCGCCGCCCCCAGCACCGCGAGCGTCGCGATGCCCGCGGCGAACGCCGCGAGCAGCGGCCAGCCCTGCTCGACGTGCAGCCACCAGATCGTGTACATGCCGATCATCATCATCTCGGCATAGCAGATCCAGACGACGTCGATCACGCCGAAGATCAGGTTCAGCCCGAGCGCGAGCAGTGCCAGCAGCCCGCCGAGCAGCAGGCCGTTGATCACCGCCTCGAGGAGGAAGATGTCGAAGAAGTCGCTCATGGGTGTCCTGTCAGACGCCGAGGTAGGCGCGGCGGATCTCGTCGCTCGCCAGCAGTTCGGCCGCCGGGCCGCTCTGGCGGATCCGCCCGGTCTCGAGCAGGTACGCGCGGTCGACGACCTTGAGCACCTGCTGGATGTTCTGCTCGACGATCAGCACGGTGTAGCCCTGCTCGCGGATCGTGCGCATCAGCCCGAAGATCGACTGCACCACTACCGGCGCGAGGCCGGCCGACGGCTCGTCCAGCAGCAGCAGCTTCGGGCCGCTCATCAGCGCGCGACCGATCGCGCACATCTGCTGCTCGCCGCCCGACATCGTGCCGGCCATCTGCAGCCGGCGCTCCTTCATCTTCGGGAACAGCGAGTAGACGAACTCCAGCCGCTCGGCGTGGCGCGAGCGCGCCGCCGGCGTGTACGCGCCCATCTTGAGGTTGTCCTCGACCGACAGCCGCGGGAACAGGCGACGGCCCTCCGGGACCTGCGCGATGCCGAGCGCGATCACCTCGTGGGCCGGCACGTCGTTGTAGCGACGGCCCTCCATCGACAGCGCGCCCGCGCTCGGCTCGATCAGCTTGGAGATGACGCGCAGCAGCGTCGTCTTGCCCGCGCCGTTCGGGCCGATCACCGCGACCGCCTCGCCGGCGTCGACCTTCAGCGACACGTCGAACAGCGCCTGGAACGCGCCGTAGCCGGCGCTCACCCCGTTGAGTTCGAGCATCAGCCGCGCTCCTGCCGTTCGCCCGCGCGCCCGGCGTCGGTCTCGCGAACCTGCGCCTGGACCTGCTCGGCATCGGTGCCGAGGTAGACCTCGACGACCTTCGGGTCGCGGGTGACCTCGGCCGGCGTGCCCTGGGCGATCAGCTCGCCGTGGTCGAGCACCAGACAGCGGTCGATGACCCGCATCAGCACGCCCATGATGTGCTCGACCCAGACGATGGAGATGCCGCGCTCGTCACGGATGCGGCGCAGCATGTCGGCGGCCTGGCTCATCTCGGTCTCGTCGAGTCCGCCCAGGCTCTCGTCGGCGAGCAGCAGCTTCGGCTGCGTCGCCAGCGCCCGCGCCATCTCGAGCTTCTTCAGTCCGGCCGCGCCCAGCCCGTCGACACGCGCGCCCGGATCGGACGGCAGGCCGATCAGCGCCAGCGCGTCCTCGGCCCGGCGCTGCGCCTCGCCGCGGGTCACCGGCTCCGAGGCGCCGTAGTAGGCGGCGAGCGTCGCGTTCTCCAGGATGGACAGCTTGCGGAACGGGCGCGGGATCTGGAAGGTCCGCGCGATGCCGGCCCGGCAGATCCGGTTCGGCGGCAGTCCGCCGATCTCGCGGTCCATGAAGCGCACCGAGCCCTCGGTCGGCGCGTACAGGCCCGCGATGACGTTGAACGTGGTGCTCTTGCCCGACCCGTTCGGACCGATCAGGCCGAGGATCTCGCCCTGGCGCAGCTCGAACGACAGGCGATCGACGGCGGTGAAGCCGCCGAAGCGCTTGGTCATCGACTCGATTCGGAGCATGGGAACAGCCTATCCGGCCGCCTCTCGGCGGATTCACGTTCGTGGAGCACGAGTGCCGGGCCGGCAGGCCCGGCCCGCGTCGCCGGCGGCGAGCAATGCTCGCCGAAACCCCGGCGCCGCCGCCAGCGGCGAGCAGTGCTCGCCGAAACCCCGGCGCCAACGTCAGGGGGCGTAGGTGTGGCCCTTGGGCAGGGGCAGGACCGGATCGCGGGTCTTGATCGCCGCCGGCCAGACGACGAAGGTGTCGTTGCCCGCGTACTGCATCACGACCGGCGAGGAGCGCTCGTTCTGGCCCGACATCGGCGTGCCGGGCGGGAAGAACTTCACCCCGTATCCCTGGATGGTGCCGCCCACCGGGATGTCGGTCTCCAGCGACGCCTTGCGCAGCGCCTCGGCGTCGACGCCGCCGTACTTCTTGATCGCCCGCGGCAGCACGTCGGTGAAGAAGATCCACGACTGGTTGAAGCCCATCGAGACGTGCGGCGGCACCTCGTCGGACTTCACCTCGGCCTTGTAGCGCTTGATCATCTCGGCGGTCACCGCGCCCAGGCCGGGCGCGAGCGACTTCGGATCGAGCAGCTGCGCGGCCACCGGGTCGACGTTGTAGATGTAGTTCGCGTCGTCCTTGAAGCTGGCGTAGAGCTTGTCGAACTGGCCGTAGCCCGCGCCGTGGCCGATCAGCGCGCCCCACTTCAGGCCCTGCTCGCGGGCCTGGCGCAGGAACAGCGTGATGTCCGGGTTGTAGCCGGTGTGCAGGATCACGTCGGGCCGCGCGCGCTTGAGCTTGGTCACCAGCGGCGACAGGTCGGGCGAGGTCGCCGCGTAGCCCTCCTTGAGCGCGACCTGCATGCCGAACTTCTTGCACGCGGCCTCGTTGCCGGAGGCCACGCCCGCTCCGTAGGGGCCGTCCTCGTAGATGATCGCGACCTTCAGGTCCTTGGGCTCCTTGCCGAGCCGCGCCTTGGCCTGCTCGTTGAGGAAGGTGCACGAGGCTTCGCCGAACTGGTCGGAGTGCACCTGCGGGCGGAACACGTAGCGCAGGTTCTTGTCCTTGAACACCGCCGAGGCGACGCAGACGTTCGCCCACATGAAGCGCTTGGACTGGTCGGCCTTCTGGGCCATCGGCACGCAGTGGGCCGACGAGAACACGCCCATCAGCATGTCGACCTTCTCCTGGTTCAGGAGCCGCTCGGCCTCGTTGATCGCGACGTCGGCCTTGCTCTGCGCGTCGGCATAGACCGGCTTGATCTTGTAGCCCTCGACGCCGCCGCGCTCGTTGATCATGTCGATCGCGTACTTGGTGCCGAGGTAGCTGGCGTTGGAGCCGCCGGCCGCGAACGCGCCGGTCAGGTCGTAGATGACGCCGATCTTCAGTTCCTTGCCCTGGGCGAGCACGGAGCCGGAGGCCAGCGACGCGGCGATGGCCGCGGCGGCGAACAGGGTCTTGCGCATGGGGTCTCCTCCCGGCGGCGTCGTTGCGCCGCGATCATCGTTCGAATCGGGATCGATCCTAACCGCAGCGGCTACGCCGGCACAACTCGCACATCGCCTTTCCGCGCCGCGGCTGCATTGACGTTGACGTCAACGTCAACTACGCTGCGGCGGCCTCCCCGGGTCGTTCGCGCCCCGGATGCCAGGCACTGCCCGCCACGCCCTCCCGACCGCCCGCCATGCCCGATACGCCGATCCTGGACGCGCCGCGGCGCGAGCCCGCCGACCCCCGTTTCGAGGCGCGCGTGCGGGCCTCGTTCGCCCGGCAGCGGTTCATGGCGATGATGGGGGCCACGATGACCCGGGTCGAGCCTGGCGAGGTCGACATCGAGCTGCCCTTCGACGCGGAACTCACCCAGCAGCACGGCTTCGTGCACGGCGGGGCGATCGCCTCGGTGCTCGATGCGGCCTGCGGCTACGCCGCCTCGACGCTGATGGCCGCCGATGCGGGCGTGCTCACCGTCGAATTCAAGATCAACTTCCTCGCGCCCGCGGCCGGCGAGCGCTTCCGGTTCACCGGCCGTGTCCGGCGCGCCGGCCGGACGGTAACATTCGTCGACGGCGACGCGATCGCCGTCGCCGACGGTCGCGCCCGCACCGTCGCGACGATGCAGGCCACGATGATGACGGTGCAGGGCCGCGACGACGTCCGGCACTGAACCCGCCCCACCCGACGCAACGCAGGGACCCCCGGATGCTGAACCTCCCCGGATTGCAGTTCGACCTCGGCGACGACGTCGCCATGCTGCGCGACTCGCTGCAGCAGTTCACCGCAGCCGAGATCACGCCGCGCGCCGCCGAGATCGACCGCAGCGACCAGTTCCCGATGGACCTGTGGCGCAAGCTCGGCGACCTGGGCGTGCACGGCATGACCGTGCCCGAGCAGTACGGCGGCACCGACATGGGCTACCTGGCCCACATCGTCGCGATGGAGGAGATCTCGCGCGGCTCGGCCTCGGTCGGCCTGTCCTACGGCGCGCATTCCAACCTCTGCGTGAACCAGATCAACCGCAACGGCACCACCTGGCAGAAGGAGAAGTACCTGCCGAAGCTGGTCTCCGGGGAATGGGTCGGCGCGCTCGCGATGAGCGAGCCGAACGCCGGCTCCGACGTGGTCTCGATGAAGCTGCGCGCCGACTTCCGCGGCGACCGCTGGGTGCTGAACGGCTCGAAGATGTGGATCACCAACGGCCCCGACGCCGACGTGATGGTCATCTACGCCAAGAACGACCTCGAGGCCGGCCCGCGCGGCATCACCGCCTTCCTGGTGGAGAAGACCTTCAAGGGCTTCTCGGTCGCGCAGAAGCTCGACAAGCTCGGCATGCGCGGCAGCCACACCGGCGAGCTGGTGTTCCAGGACTGCGAGGTGCCCGCCGAGAACGTGCTCGGCGGCATCGACGGCGACGACCTCAAGGGCGTGGGCCGGGGCGCCAACGTCCTGATGAGCGGGCTCGACTTCGAGCGCGCGGTGCTCTCGGGCGGACCGCTCGGCATCATGAGCGCGTGCATGGACGTGGTCGTGCCCTACCTGCACGAGCGCAAGCAGTTCGGCCAGCCGATCGGCGAGTTCCAGCTCATGCAGGGCAAGCTCGCCGACATGTACAGCACGATGATGGCCTGCCGCGCCTACGTGTACGAGGTCGGCAAGCAGTGCGACCGCTCGCGCGCCGGACGGATCGACGTGCGCTCGCTGCGCAAGGACGCGGCGGCCGCGATCCTGTACTCGGCCGAGAAGGCCACCTGGATGGCCGGCGAGGCGATCCAGTGCCTCGGCGGCAACGGCTACATCAACGACTACCCGACCGGTCGGCTCTGGCGCGACGCGAAGCTCTACGAGATCGGCGCCGGCACCTCCGAGATCCGCCGGATGCTGATCGGTCGCGAACTGTTCGCCGAGACGGCCTGACGGGCGCGCCGCGATGCCGCAGCGCACCTCCGACCAGGCCCTGGCGATCGCGCAGGCGATCCTCGCCGGCTTCGACCGCCACTACGCCCTCTTCCGCTACAACGCGCAGCAGGCGAAGTCCCGCTACGAGGCGGCCGACTGGCACGCCATCCGACAGCTCGCCCGCGAGCGGATCGCCTTCTACGACGAGCGCGTGCGCGAGGCCGTGGCCCGCATCGAGGACGTCTTCGGCGCGACCGACCTCGCGGCCGGCAACTGGGCGCAGGTCAAGCGCCACTTCGTCGCGCTGCTCGCCGAGCACCGCCAGCCCGAGCTCGCCGAGACCTTCTTCAACTCGGTGTGCGCGAAGCTGCTGCACCGCACCTACTTCCACAACGACTTCATCTTCGTGCGGCCGGCGGTGGCCACCGACTACCTCGACGGCGATCCGCCGAGCTACCGCGCCTACTATCCCGCCGGCCTGGGGCTGCGCCGCACGCTGCGCCAGATGATCGTCGACCTGGGGCTGGCCTGCCCCTTCGTCGACATCGACCGCGACCTCGCGCTGGTGACCGCCGCGATGCGCGAGTTCGCGCCGGAGGATGCCGCGCCGGCGACCGACTGCCAGCTCAACGTGCTGCGCACGCTGTTCTACCGGAACAAGGGCGCCTACCTGATCGGGCGCTACGTGGCGGACGGCGAGGTCACGCCCTTCGCGATCCCGATCCTGCAGGACGGGCGCGGGCGGCTGTTCCTCGACACGCTGCTGCACGGCTCCGAGCGCATCGAGACGCTGTTCAACTTCTCGCGCGCCTACTTCATGGTCGACATGGAGGTGCCGTCGGCCTACGTGCGCTTCCTGAAGTCGCTGATGCCGACCAAGCCGGAGTCCGAGCTCTACACGATGCTCGGGCTGCACAAGCAGGGCAAGACCGCGTTCTACCGCGACATGCTCGCGCACCTGAAGCACTCGCACGACAAGTTCGTCATCGCGCCGGGCATCAAGGGACTCGTGATGGGCGTGTTCACGCTGCCCTCCTTCCCCTACGTGTTCAAGATCATCAAGGACAAGCGCCACAAGGACGTCAGCCGCGAGTTCATCCAGAAGCAGTACCAGCTGGTGAAGTTCCACGACCGCGTCGGCCGGATGGCCGACACCTGGGAATACTCGGACGTGCCGTTCCCGAAGGCGCGCTTCGACCAGGCCCTGCTCGACGAACTGCGCGCCACCGCGCCCTCGATCATCGAGGAGGACGCCGACACCCTGGTCATCAAGCACCTGTACATCGAGCGGCGGATGATCCCGCTCAACATGTACCTCGAGCGCTGCACCGACGCCGAGCGCGAGCACGCGCTGATCGAGTACGGCGATGCGATCAAGCAGATGGTCGCCGCCGACATCTTTCCCGGCGACATGCTCTACAAGAACTTCGGCGTCACCCGCCAGGGCCGCGTGGTCTTCTACGACTACGACGAGGTGGCCTACGTGACCGACTGCGTGTTCCGCCGGATCCCCGAGCCGCGCACGCCCGAGGAGGAGATGGCCTCCGAGCCCTGGTACCGGGTCGGGCCGCACGACGTCTTCCCCGAGGAGTTCGGCACGTTCCTCCTCGGCGACCCGCGCGTGCGGCGGATCTTCGAGCACCACCACGGCGACCTGCTCGACGCGGCGTTCTGGCAGCGCAAGCAGGCCCACGTGCGCGCCGGCCGCTTCGACGACGTGTTCCCGTACCCCGAATCGGTCCGCTTCCGGAACCGTTATGATCAAGTCGAGGCCGCCTCCGCGGGCGGCCCCGCACGACCCGCACCGGACGCAGCCGCGCCCGCGCCCCACGCCCGAGCCTGAACTCCAGGAGACCCGTCATGGCCGATCCCGTCGTCATCGTTTCCGTCGCCCGCACGCCCATCGGCGCCATGATGGGCGAGCTGTCGTCCTTCGCCGGGCACCAGCTCGGCGCCCACGCCATCAAGGCCGCGGTCCAGCGCGCCGGGCTCTCGCCCGAGCAGGTCCAGGAAGTGATCATGGGCTGCGTGCTGCCGGCCGGCCAGGGCCAGGCCCCGGCGCGCCAGGCCACGCTCGGCGCGGGCCTGCCGATGTCCGTCGGCGCCACCACGATCAACAAGGTCTGCGGCTCCGGCATGAAGGCCGCGATGCTCGCGCACGACCTGCTCGCCGTCGGCAGCCAGGACGTGGTCGTCGCCGGCGGCATGGAGAGCATGTCGAACGCACCCTACCTGATGCTCAAGGGTCGCGGCGGCTACCGCTACGGCCACGGCACGCTGTTCGACCACATGGCGCTCGACGGCCTCGAGGACGCCTACGAGAAGACCCCGAACGGCGGCGGCAAGTCGATGGGCCAGTTCGCCGAGGACTGCGCCGGCAAGTACACCTTCACCCGCGAAGAACAGGACCGCTACGCGATCACCTCGACCGAGCGCGCCAAGACGGCGAACACCGACGGCTCGTTCGCCTGGGAGATCGCCGGCATCACGGTGGCCGGCCGCAAGGGCGACGTCGTGATCGACAAGGACGAGAGCCCGTTCAAGGCGAACCCCGAGAAGATCCCGACCCTGAAGCCCGCGTTCCGCAAGGACGGCACCGTGACCGCCGCGACCTCGTCGTCGATCTCCGACGGCGCCGCCGCGCTGGTGATGATGCGCGCGTCCACCGCCGAGAAGCTGGGCGTCAAGCCGATCGCGCGGCTGGTGGCCCACGCGACGCACTCGCAGGAACCGCAGTGGTTCACGACCGCGCCGGTCGGCGCGATCGCCAAGCTCTACGCCAAGACCGGCTGGTCGACCGCGAACGTGGACCTGTACGAGATCAACGAGGCGTTCGCGGTGGTCGCGATGGCCGCGATGAAGGAGCACGGCCTGCCGCACGAGAAGGTCAACCTGCACGGCGGCGCGGTGGCGCTCGGCCATCCGATCGGCGCCTCCGGCGCGCGGCTGATCGTCTCGCTGATCGGCGGGCTGCGGAAGACCGGCGGCAAGCGCGGCGTGGCGTCGCTGTGCATCGGCGGCGGCGAGGCGACCGCGGTCGCCGTGGAGCTGATGTGACCGGCGCGATGCACACCGCGGCGATCCCCGCAGCGACGGCCGCGCCGGCGGTCCGCGAGCCGGCCTGATGCCGACCGCGCTCATCATCGGCGCCTCGCGGGGCATCGGCCTCGAGTTCGTGCGCCAGTACCGGGAGGCGGGCTGGACCGTCTTCGCCACCTTCCGTGGCGAGGACGACCGGGTCCTCCTGCGCGACCTCGGCGCGCACACGCTCAAGCTCGACGTGCAGCGCGCCGAGGACATCGCCGGGATCGGCTGGCAGCTCGACGGCGAGCGGCTCGACGTGGCGGTGGTCAATGCCGGCGTCTACGGACTGCGCACCAGCAGCATCCAGTCGCCGCCCACCGACGAGCAGTTCGACCTGGTGATGCGCACCAACGTGCTGGGCGCGATGCGGCTGATGCCGCTGCTCGCGCCGCTGCTGGCGCCCGCGCAGGGCACGCTCGCCTTCGTCTCGAGCAAGATGGGCTCGATCGCCGAGGCCCAGGCGAGCTACGGCATGCTCTACCGGGTCTCCAAGGCGGCGGTGAACATGGTCGCCAAGATGGCCCACAGCGACTACTCGCCGATGGGCGTGCGGGTGCTGTCGCTGCACCCGGGCTGGGTCCGCACCGACATGGGCGGCCCGAACGCCGAGGTCGCGGTCACCGACAGCGTGGCGGGCCTGCGCGGCGTGCTGGCCGACCGGGCCGCGTTCCCGAGCGGCGGCTTCTTCGACTGGCGCGGCCAGCCCATCGCATGGTGAGCGCCCGCCGCCTGATCTCGTCGGGCTCGAGCTTCGAGCGGCTCGCCGGCTATTCGCGCGCGGTGGTCGACGGCCGGGACGTGCACGTCTCCGGCACCACCGGCTTCGACTACGCGACCATGACCATCGACGAGGACCTCCTCGTCCAGACCCGCCAGTGCCTGGCGAACATCGCCAGCGCGCTCGCGCAGGCCGGCTGCACGCTCGACGACGTGGTCCGCGTGCGCTACCTGTTCACCGATGCGGCCTACTTCGAGCGCGCCGCGCCCCTGTTCGGCGAAGCCTTCGCGCGGTCGCGGCCGGCCGCCACGGCGATGATCGTCGGCCTCGTCGATCCGCGGATCAAGATCGAGATCGAGGTCGATGCACGGGTGCCCGAGGTGCCGCCTCACGACTGGGGCATCCAGCCGGGCGCCTGAGGGACGCGGCCTGCGCCGGCGCGCCGGGCCGGTCGCGGCAGACCGGCCGGTGCCGTCCGCGCGAACGAGGAGACGAGCATGATCCTGAACGAATCGCTGACCATGGTCCGCGACGCAGTCCGCAGCTTCGTGAGCGAGCAGGTGGCGCCGCATGCGGCGCGCTGGGACCGCGAATCGACCTTCCCCGCCGAGGCGCTGCGCGGCCTGGCCGCGCTCGGCTGCTACGGCGTGGCCGTGCCCGAGCGCTGGGGCGGGGCCGGACTCGACTACACCGCGCTCGCGGTCATCCTCGAGGAGATCGCCGCCGGCGACGGCGCGACCTCGACGGTGGTGTCGGTCAACAACTGCCCGGTCTGCTCGATCCTCATGGCCTTCGCCGACGACGCGCAGAAGGACCGCTGGCTGGTGCCGCTGGCGCGCGGCGAGATGCTCGGCGCCTTCTGCCTGACCGAGCCGCACGTCGGCTCCGACGCGTCGGCGCTGACCACCACCGCGCGCCGCGAGACCGGGCCCGACGGTCGCGTCGAGTACGTGATCGACGGCGTCAAGCAGTTCATCACCTCCGGCAAGCACGCCGACGTCGCGATCGTGATGGCGGTGACCGACAAGGCCGCCGGCAAGCGCGGCATCTCGGCGTTCCTGGTGCCGACCGCCACGCCCGGCTATGGGGTCGCACGGCTGGAGGACAAGGTCGGCCAGCACGCCTCCGACACCGCGCAGATCCGCTTCGAGAACTGCCGCGTGCCCGCCGCGAACCTGCTCGGCGAGGAAGGTCAGGGCTACCGGATCGCGCTGTCGGGGTTGGAGGGCGGGCGCATCGGCATCGCGTCGCAGTCCGTCGGCATGGCGCGCGCGGCCTTCGAGGCGGCGCTGCGCTACGCCAAGGAGCGCGAGGCGTTCGGCACGCCGATCTTCCAGCACCAGGCGGTGCAGTTCCGGCTCGCCGACATGGCCACCTCGATCGAGGCGGCGCGCCAGCTGATCCTGCATGCGGCGGCCCTGAAGGACGCCGGCCGACCCTGCCTGAAGGAGGCGGCGATGGCCAAGCTCTTCGCCTCCGAGATGGCCGAGCGGGTGTGCTCGGATGCGATCCAGGTGCACGGCGGCTACGGCTACGTGTCGGACTTCCCGGTCGAGCGGATCTGGCGCGACGTGCGCGTCTGCCAGATCTACGAAGGCACCAGCGACATCCAGAAGATTCTCATCGGGCGCGCGCTCGCCAACGAGGGCTGAAGACAGATGGACACCGTGATGCTGCACGCGATCGACGGCCTGGCGGTGCGGGCCTTCGTCGCGCGCCCCGAGGGCGATCCGAAAGGCTGCGTGGTGGTCGCGCAGGAGATCTTCGGGGTCAACGACCACATCCGCTGGGTGATCGCCGAGCAGTACGCGCGCGCCGGCTACCTCGCGGTCGCGCCGGCGTTCTTCGACCGGATCGAGCCGGACGTCGAGCTCGGCTACACGCCCGAGGGCACCGCGCGCGGTCGCGCGCTGGTCGACGCGCTCGGCCTGGACGCGCCGCTGCGCGACATCCGCGCCGCCGCGCAGCAGATCGGACACGGGCTGCCGGTAGGCGTCGTGGGCTACTGCTGGGGCGGCACGGTCGCCTACCTGGCGGCGACGCGCCTGGGCCTGCCCGCGGTCGGCTACTACGGCGGACGCACCGCGCCCTTCCTGCACGAACGCCTGCAGGCACCGGCGATGCTGCACTTCGGCGAGCACGACAAGCTCATCACGATGGACACCGTGCGCCGCATCAGCACCGCGCATCCCGCCCTGCCCTGCCACGTCTATCCGGCCGGCCACGGCTTCAACCGCTTCGGGCATCCCGACTGGCACGCCGAGTCGGCCGACACCGCGCTCGCGCGCACCCTCGCCTTCTTCAGGCAGCACCTCACCCATGACTGACTCCACTCCTCCGATCCGCGTCGCGCTCGCCGGCGTCACCGGCTGGGCCGGCGCCCCCCTGGCGCGCGGCATCGTCGCCGCCCCCGACCTGCGGCTGGTCGCCGGCATCGCGCGGCGCGCCGCGGGCAGGTCCGTCGGCGACGCGCTCGGCATCGACTGCGCGGCACCCGTCGTCGGCACCGCAGCCGAGGCGCTCGCGCAGGGCGTCGACGTGTTCTTCGAGTACAGCAAGCCCGACATCGCGATCGTCAACGTGCTGGCCGCGGTGCAGGCCGGGGCACACGTGGTCGTCGGCACCTCCGGACTGTCCGACGAGGAGTACGCGCGCATCGACGCGGCCGCGCGTGCCGCCGGGCGCGGCGTCCTCGCCTGCGGCAACTTCGCCATCACCGCGGTGCTGCTGCAGAAGTTCGCCGAGATGGCGGTGAAGTGGCTGCCCGACGTCGAGCTGATCGACTACGCGAAGGCCGGCAAGGCCGACGTGCCCTCGGGCACCGTGCGCGAGCTGAGCGTGCGCCTGGGCGCCGCCCGCGGCGAGGCGCGCTCGTCGGCGCTGCCGCTCGCGAAGCTGCGCGGGCCGGTCGAGACGCGCGGCGCCGAGATGTCCGGCATCCCGGTGCACGCGGTCCGCGTGCCGGGGTTCGTGCTCGGCGTGGAGGTCATCTTCGGCGCGGAAGACCAGCGGCTGCACCTGCGCCACGAGGCCGGCGGCAGCGCCGAGCCCTACGTGCCGGGCGCGCTGCTCGCGATCCGTCGCGTCGCCGGACTGACGGGCGTGGTGCGCGGGCTCGACCGCGTGATGCAGGACTGACCCGGGAGACAGCACGATGGCCGCCGACTACACCCTCTACTGCTTCGCCCAGTCCGGCAACGCCTACAAGGCCGCGCTGATGCTCAACCTGTGCGGCGCCGACTGGACGCCGCGCTTCGTGGACTTCTTCAACGGCGAGACGCGCACCGAGGCGTACCGGGCCGTCAACGTGATGGGCGAGGTGCCGGTGCTCGAGCACCGGGGCCGCCGGCTGTCGCAGTCGGGCGTGATCCTCGACTATCTCGCGCACACCCTCGGTCGCTTCGACTGGGAGGGCGAGGAGGAACGGCGCGAGGTGCTGCGCTGGCTGCTCTGGGACAACCACAAGCTCACCAGCTACACCGCGACGCTGCGCTTCCTGATGGCGCTGTCGAAGGATCCGAACCCGGCGGTGGTCGAGACCTTCCGGGCCCGCGCGCTGACCGCGATCAAGGTGCTCGACACGCAGCTCACCGGGCGCGAGTGGGTGGCGCTCGACAAGCCCTCGATCGCCGACCTGTCGCTGTGCGGCTACCTGTGGTTCAACGACGAGTTCGGCGTCGACTGGAAAACCTATCCGGCGGTCGGTGCATGGCTGCGCCGCCTCGAGGCGCTGCCGGGCTGGAAGCATCCGTACGCGCTGATGCCCGGGCACCCGCTCCCCGCGAAGGGCTGACGCGGTGCGCATCGACGCGGTGATCTTCGACTGCGACGGCGTGCTGGTCGACAGCGAGCCGATCACCAACCGCGTGCTGACCGCGATGCTCGTCGAGCTGGGCCTCGCGTTCACCGTCGAGCAGACGATGCGCACCTTCATGGGCAAGGCGCTGCGCGAGGAGCTGTCGATCATCGAGGCGCTCGCCGGCCGGCCGTTGCCGCCCGACTGGTATGCCGGCTTCGCGCGGCGGCGCGACGAGGCGCTCGCCCGCGAGGTGAAGGCGGTGCCGCACATCGAGACCGTGCTCGATGCGCTGGTGGCCACCGGGCTGCCGCATGCCGTGGCCTCGGGGGCCGACCGCTCCAAGATGCGCGTGACGCTGGGCACGACGGGGCTGCTCGATCGGTTCGAGACGGCCGGCGCGCGCATCGTCGCGGCCGCGCCCGCGGGGACCGTCGGCCACGGCGTCGGCATCGTGCCGGGCTCGCGGATCTTCGGCGCCGACATGGTCGAGCGCGCCAAGCCCGCGCCCGACGTCTACCTGCTGGCCGCGCGCGCGCTCGGCGTCGACGCGGCGCGCTGCGCGGTCGTCGAGGACACGCCCACCGGCACCGCCGCCGGCGTGGCCGCCGGCAGCCTCGTGCTCGGCTACTGCGCCCATACCGATGCGCGCGCGCTGCTCGCCGCGGGCGCGCACGCCGTCTTCGACGACATGCGGCGGCTGCCGGCGCTGCTGGCGCCCTGAGCCGGCCCCGGCCGCCGTCACTCGCCGTCACCCGCCTTCGACCAGACTTCGACCCGCCTTCGACCCCTGAGCGCCATGCACCCGATCCAGACCAAGCTCGACGTCCGCTCGGACGAGTTCAAGGCCAACACC
>Ga0105105_10000140_pt1 | contig 34205 bp, 27 predicted proteins | sample PPLLaktember2015_4_FD_79108 | JGI IMG/M metagenome (GOLD analysis project Ga0105105, IMG submission 79108) | Freshwater sediment microbial communities from Prairie Pothole Lake near Jamestown, North Dakota, USA - PPLs Lake P8 Core (1) Depth... | ecosystem: Environmental > Aquatic > Freshwater >...
GGCGGCCGGCGGTCGCTGCGTCAGAAATGGGATCAGATTGCAGCGGCCGTGGCGCTGGAAGGCACGTGGAGCAAGGCTCACATTCTGGAAGCCTATCTCAATCTGGTTTTTTTCCGTGGCGAAAATCAAGGGGTGGCGGCGGCTGCCCGAAGCCTCTTCGGGAAAGCGCCGCATGGATTGGAGAACAGCGAGTCGCTCGTTCTGGCCGCGCTGATCCGTTCGCCGAACGCAACTCCGGAACAGGCCCAATCTCGGGCGATGCAGCTGCGGCGGTTGCTCGACTGGCCGGTAACGGATGAGCAGGTCCGCGCCAAGGTCTCCCAGGCGTTGCGGGGGTTCGGCGTCATGCCGGCTCAGGCCGGTCTCGCCGCGCATGCGGCGCGGCGGGTCTTCAAAGGGATGCGGGATGCGGCGGTCGTCGGCTGCACGCTGGACCGTGAAACGCAGTTCGTTGCCCACGAGCGCCTGGCGCACCACCTGATGCTCCTGAAATCACGACATGTCGCCGAAGCCGCCGCGCTGGTGGTGGATAACGCGACGGGGGAGGTTCTGGCCTATGCCAGCCACACCGCCGATCCGGCGCGTTCGCGCTTCGTCGATGGGGTTACGGCCAAACGCCAGGCCGGATCCACCCTGAAGCCGTTTCTCTACGCACTGGCCTTGGACCGGCGCATCCTGACGGCCGCCTCCCGGTTGGAGGATGCGCCGCTGGATCTATCCGTGCCGGCCGGCATCTACCAGCCTCGAAATTACGATCGAGCGTTTCAGGGAACGGTGACAGTCCGAACCGCGCTGGCTTCCTCTCTGAACATCCCTGCCGTGCGCGTGCTGGAAATGGTCGGGGTGGAATCGTTTCTGGAGGTGTTACGTAAGCTGGGAATTCAAGGGTTATCCGAATCCAGCGACTTTTACGGGCCGTCGCTGGCGCTGGGATCCGCCGACGTCAGCCTCTGGGAACTCGTGAACGCCTACCGGACCCTTGCGAACAAGGGCATCCGGGCAAAGCTGCTTCTCGATGCAGCGCGCGACGGCGCCGAACGGGGGGAACGGGTGTTTTCGCCGGAGGCGGCGTTCATCGTTTCCGACATCCTTGCGGACCGGGAGGCCCGCGCGCCGACCTTCGGGCTGGAAAGCCCCCTGGCGACGAGGTTCTGGACGGCTGTGAAGACCGGAACCAGCAAGGACCTGCGAGACAACTGGTGCGTCGGCTACTCGCAGCGCTACAGCGTCGGCGTCTGGTTCGGGAACTTTTCAGGGGAGCCCATGTGGGACGTGAGCGGCATGAGCGGCGCCGCTCCGGTCTGGTTTGACCTGATGAACCATCTTCACCGCTCGGAGCCGAGCGTTGCGCGCCGGTCGCCGGACGGGATGGTGCTCGACGGGCACCCGGCCGGCGGCGATCGGCGGCGAGAGTGGTTCATTCAGGGCACCGAGCCGGCCGGTGGTGATCCGGTTCCCGCCATCGCGCCGGCCCGCATCGTCTACCCTCCGGCGGGCGCCGTGTTCGTGATCGACCCCGACATTCCGTTGGAGCGGCAGGGGATTGTTTTTGTGGCATCCAAGACCGAAGGCCCTCCTGTCTGGGTTCTCGACGGGAAGCGGCTTTCCGTTGATGGCCCCGTTCACTGGAATCCAGCCCCCGGGCGCCATGCCCTTGAGCTCCAGGATCCCGGCGGCCGCCTCCTGGACATGGTGGCCTTCCAGGTGCGGGGGCAATCACCGCCAGACGCCTGAATACGATCGATCCTCGGTCGCCCGCGGGAAATTGACAGCTTCAGCCGGGTTTGTTACTCAGAATCAACGGTTGGCTTTATGCTTAGCACTTTTATTATACGCTGCCCGGCCCGGCCCATCGGAGCCATGCTGGGGCGGACGCTTTACCTGATGGATGGCCCGCATCGCCGCATCGTCCAGCGCAATATAGCATTCGCCTATCCGGAGCTGAGCGCGGGCCAGCGCCGCCAGCTTGCCGGCCGGGTGTTTCGAAACTACGGCGTCAACCTGTTCGAGCTGTTTCAGATGGGTTTCATGCGCCCCGCAGACGTCGCCCGCCGAGTTCGGTTTTACGGGCTGGAGAATTTGCGCGAGGCACTGCGGCGGAAGCGCGGCGTGATCGTGGTTACCGCCCACTTGGGCAGCTGGGAATTAGGATTCCAGGCGATGCCCTGTGTGTTGGGTCTGCCTTTCACGGCGGTGGCGAAGAAGTTCAAATCCAATTTGATCGAGAACTGGATTCACTCCGTGCGAACCCGGTTCGGAAACGCCATCCTCTATAAAAAGGATTCGCTGGCCGATATGACCCGAATTCTGCGGCAGGGCGGAATCCTGGGGGTTCTGGTGGACATGGCGCGGCGCAAGGACGGCGTCGACGTGCGATTTTTCGGTAAGAAAGCCACCGCCACTCCGGCGGTGGCGATGCTGGCCCTCCGGTGCCGCAGCGCGGTGCTGCCCAGCTTCGGCATCCGCGAGCGGGACGGAGGGATAGGCATCCATTTCGAGCAGGAGATCGAGATGCGGCGCACGAAAGACCTGCGCGCCGACCTGGTCACGAACACCCAGCGCATCACGGATGTGGTGGAGCGAATGGTGCGGCGGCATCCGGAGCAGTGGTTCTGGCTGATGCGGCGATGGAAAGAGCATTATCCGCAGTTATACGAATGAAAGAAATGTTTAAGGTTTAAGGTGTTAAAGTTTAAAGTGGCCATTCTCCAACCTCCAACCTTCAACCTTAAACTTTAAACCTTAAACTCCCTATCCGAATTTTTTCACCAGCTCCGCCAACCCCAGCTGCTGCAACGTCGCCTCCGTGGGAACTCCCGTTTCCGCATCCCAGCCCATCGCTTGTCGGTACTCCCGCGCGAGACTGTCCACGTCGATGGTCACCCCTGCCAGAGGACCTTCGGCCTGAGGCGGCCGGCCGAGCATGCGGTCGGGCAGATGGACGCTTGCGGCGGTAATTCCCTCCCGCAGGTTGAAGCTTTGGCGCAGGGTCTGGATGCGCGCGCCGGCGGTGAGGGCTTCGGCCACATCCAAGTCCCAGCCCGTGACCGCGTTGAGCAGCTCGATCAGGGGGTAGTTGCCGAAGAACATGAAGGGCATGACGCAGACGCCCGCGCAGTTGCCCACCTGAAGATAGCGCGAAGCGGTCGCGCTCATCGGCCCCTTGCCGGTGTAGGCGTAGCGCTCGAATTTGTCGATGCGCAGCTCGGGGTAGGGCGCGTAGGCCCCGGGTCCGCCCTCCAGGCGCGCCATGGGCGCCGCTGTGTGGCGGCCGGGGGTCGGGTCGCACACGAAGCCGGTGCCGCGGCTGGGCAGGAAGAGCGCGTTGTGCAGCCCCGGCTCCTGGCCGCCGACATGCACGGCGCAGGCGTCGGCGCCGCGGCCGATCTTCCCGGCGGCCGCCCGCACGCCGTCGGCGAGCAGGTCGCCGATGCCTTCCCGGCGGATCACCTTGTCGAGCAGCGCCACCATGGCCGGCCCGTTGCCCCAGGTGATGCGGATTCCGTCCGTGTCGCCTTCGTTGAGGATGCCTTTTTCGAAGCACTCCATGGCGAAGGCGAGCACGTGTCCGGCGGAGATGGTGTCCAGTCCGCTGCGGTTGCACATGTCGTGCAGCTTGATGATGGTCTCCAGATCGTCGCACAGGCACAGCGGTCCGAAGGCGCCGATGGTTTCGTATTCGGGCTTGTGCACCTCCCCCACGGGATATTTTCCGTCGGAGACGTTACAGATGCCGCCGCAGGCGATGGGACAGCTCGCGCAGCCGTATTTGCGGGTCTGGAACCGGATGACCGCATCTCCGTCGGCGACCTGGTTCACCCCGGGAAACGCCAGCTCGCCGGCCAGACGCCAGTTCTTGACGGGGGTCGCGCCGCCGGCGACCAGCGCGGCGGTGAACCCGCAGGTGCCGTGCTTGATCAATGCCTGCGCCATGCCCGGCAGGTCGCGGAGTTGCCGGGCGAAGGCCTTGGCGAGGCGGTCGAGTTCGGCGGCATCGGCGACCGGTACCCTGGCGCGGCCTCGGACCGCAACCGCTTTGAGGTTTTTGGAGCCCATCACCGCGCCTACGCCCGAACGGGCGGCGATGCGGCCGCGGTCGTTGACGATCCCGGAGATCAGGGACAAACGCTCGGAGGCCGGGCCGATGGCGGCCACGCGGACCTTGGGGTCGTTGAAATTCTTTTGAATGGCGGCCTCGGCATCGGTGGTGTCGAGCCCCCACAGGCGGGCGGCATCCCGGATTTCAATCCGACCGTCTGTGATCCACAACAGCCGCGGCGCAGCGGCCTTTCCGGAGATGAACACGGCATCGAACCCGGCGGCTTTAAGCTCGCTGCCGAAATAGCCGCCGGCATTGGCGTCGCCCCAGCCGCCGGTGAGCGGCGACTTGCAGCAGGCCATGTAGCGGCCTCCGGTGGGAGCCTTGGTGCCGGTCAGCGGACCGGCCGCCAGCCCCAGGATGTTTTCGGGCCCGAGAGGATCGACCTGCTTGGCCTGGCGTTCAAACATAACCCGCACGCCGAGCCCGTAGCCGCCGATAAATTCGCGGCACGTGGATTCGGAAACGGATTCCACCTGAACCGTCTCGGTGCTCAGATCGACAAACGCCGCTCTTCCCATATATCCGCCGAGCATAATCAAGGACCTCCCTGAAAGCGTTGAGAGCACTATAGCGGCCGTTCTCCGCTTTGACAACGTTTCTTTGACGTCGCTTGCAGTCGGGGCCGAATCCATTCATACTAGGGACATCTGGTCCCCGAACAGTGTCGAGGTGCGTATGTCGAAATTTTCCGATTGCTTCCGCAGGGCATCGCCCTTCCGACGCTGCGGCTGGCTGGTCGCCGGCCGGGCTGTGCTGCTGGCGGTTGCGGCTGCTCTGAGTGCCGGAGCCGGGCCGGCTGCCGCAGCAACCGATGTGCCGTGGTCGTCGCTGACGCTGCAGGCCTCGCGGCTCGGCAACACGGCCACCGCCGAGGTCAAGATCGAGGTGTTGCCCGCGGCTGCTGAAATCCCGAAGTTCATCGACAGCGCCAGGGGCCAGCCATTTCCCGTCTCGGGCGCCGACGTGCTGCGGCTGACCGTGGGCACGACGCTCGATATCGTCGGCGGCAAACGGGTACGGTTTGAAAACCAGCTTTGGTTCGATCCGCATACAAACAGGCCGCTCTATCTCGTTCGAACGCGGTCCGGGCTCAAGGACTATCACCAGCGATTCCGGTTCACCCGCGGGGGGGTCTTCCGGCTCCAACGCGAGCCGGCCTCGGCCGAGGAAGTCGCTAAGCCTCCGGAATTTTGGACCAAGCTCGGTGAACATTTCTATTCTTATCCGTCGGACCGGGAAGCCTGCTCGGCGGCCGTCGAGACATCCATGCTTATTCCTCTCGTCGGCGTGCTCACTTCAGAGCACAACACGGCGGCCGAACCGCTTTGCGTGTTTCACAAACGCCAGTTCCATCGGGTCAGCGTGCATCCGCAGCCGATCCAACAGATCCCTTTTGATTACATGGAGAAACGGGTGGGTCAGGAAGCCAGGCGCGTGGGCACGGTCGCGGCGGTCGGGGTTTCCATCGCCTCACGTCCGATCGGCTCCTACCGCGGGGATGTGGAGGATTTCATCAGAGGCGGCAGCAGGCTCTACCTCAGTCCCATGGAGCGTATCCCCCTGGTGGTCAGCGGTGAACTGCCGCTGATCGGTCGGGTGGAGATGCAGCTGAGGGAGATCCACCTAAAATGAAACCCCGCCGGCCTCAGCCGGTGGGGTTTGATCTAAAGGGGAATGCAACCTTTAATCTCGGGCGTAGTAGCGCTGCATGAAATTGTCGTAGAAGCGCTTCAGGATGTTGGAATGGCCCTTGCTGGCCAGGTTTTTCACATAAACCGATGAGAACTGGGGCTCGATCACGGGCTCGGAAGCGAGCGCCCAGTCTTCGGTGTCGTAGCCGATGGATTCCATATAGGGCAGGTAGGCCGGTTTGAAGAGCGCGACGTCCTCCGGCGTGAACCAGTGGCGCCAGTCGCCGAAGGCTTTCTTGCGAACGACCTTGTCCTTGCCGGTGCCTTTTGGAACCTCAGCTTCGGATTTCAGACTGAATCCCAGGTAGCGGTTGACTTCGTCGAACCGGCCCGTCACCATGTCCTCATATTTGAATAGAAACCAATCGCTGTCGAGCTTCTGGACGAAATCCCGCATCCGGGCGTAGCGCACGCGTTCCTCTTCGACGACCTGCTCCCGGCTGACCGGCCATTCGAGATGGCCCGCATACCGGCAGATTTCGATGAAGGGCACTGCGGCCGGGTCCGGTTCCTTTTTAAGGATCAAATCGAGGTAGGCCTGATACTGCCTATTGTTGAAGAGGATCCCTTTGTGGAAACGGTAAAGAATGCGGCTGACGGCGGCATCCCGGGGATCTCTGGCCATCCACACTTTCCGGTCGTAGTGGAAATCGGCGAAATGCTTCCGGAAGACTTCGAAGTTCTTGCCCTTCCGCTCTTCGTAGGTGTGCTTGTAGACGGCATTTTCGTAATCGCCAGAGTATTTACCGGGCTTGCCGCCCGAAAAGGCGTGGCAGTTGGGGAGGCCGCCCGCCACCTTGTACACCATCCCCGTGGTGCCGGATTTGCCCAAACCGAGAATCAATACTTTCATGGTCGTTCGCCCTAAAAATCAAAATCGGACGATCGCGCGTCCGTCTCTATTCAACCCGTTTCGACAAGTGTCGTGTGTATACCCGAATCGGTCGTTGGCTGTCAAGCCGCATCGCACGCCGGCGCGCAACGCGCGTTTCATCCGCTCGGGCGGATGCGGAAGATCTCGGGCGTGATCGCTTCGACTGAGACGGGCGTTCGATCACCGAGGATCTCCTGAAACCGCCGAATCCGCCGGCGAAGCTCCGCCAACGTGATCCCCGGGTAGCGATGGCGGTGAAATTCCGGCGGGGCGTGGGTCCCGGGAAAACGGGACTTGAGGCGTTTGATCAGAAAGCGGCCCTGCGCCAGGGCCGTGCCGCAAAGCCGTTTGGGAAGCGCCGGCGCCGCCAGGACCGGCTGCTTTTCGGTCAGCGCCTGCAGAACGTCCATCATCCGTTCGCAGGCGAGCGCACCGTCCTGGCCGGTCAGATAGCGCTTCACCAGGGCGGCCCGCGCTTCGCCGCCGGCCGCCCCCAGCGTTCCATCCAGCACCTGCTGGATCTCAGCGACCAATTCGCCGGCGGAAAAACACTGGTGGCTCAGTCCGTGCGATAAAACGTAGAAGGTATCGTCAATGATTGCGTTGACGGTCGGTCGAAAGCTGAACGCCGGTATCCGCATCACAAAGGCCTCGACCCCGGTGGTGCAGCCGTTGTGGATGAGCGCTTTGGCTCCTCGCAGCCAGGGCACCACATTGCCCTCGTTGGTGACATGGATCCGGGGGTTGCCGGCTGCCAGTCGCTGGTAGGCCGCCTGGCCTTCGGTCGGGTGCGGCCGGACGATGATCGCCAGCCGCGGGAAGGCGCTCGCCAGCACCGGGATCAGGGCCTGGAAGGCTCTAAAGACCGCCTGCTTCTGATCGCGTAACGCTTCGGCGAATGGCCGGGTCATGCCGACGCCGGCCTTGCCGAATTGGGGTGTTTCGCCCGGATGGGCTACGGGTTTGAACAGGTTTTGGGCAGGAAAAAACGCATTGACGTGGTTGAAGTTGGTGTTGACCAACAGGTAATCCCCGTAGCGATCGTGAATCGCGCGAACTTCCTCCGCGTAGAACGCATGCAGTTCCGGCCGGAGCATGTCGTTGCGGGGGTTGCCGGTGACATGAATGGGAAGGTCCTCCGGGAACTCGGGGTAACGCCGCCACAGGTCTGCGTTTTCTTCGCCCCAGGCGAAAAGGTGCGAGACGTGCCGGATCGCCACCGGAGACAGCCGTCTCGAGTAGTAGATGTCGGGCGGCAAATGGATCAGCGCTTCTTCATCCCAGGTGAGGATCGCATGTCCGATTCGGCGCATGATCTGAAACATCTTGAGGTTGCGCTCGGTCATGCTCTTGTTCAAGTAAAGACCGCGTGGAAAAGCGGCGATGCGGAAGTCGATTTCGCGGTGCGAGCCGATGATCGAAACAAAACCGCGTCGCGCCGCGATGCAGGCCAGCAGCAGTTTGGGGTCCAGCTCGCGAACCTGGTTTTCAACCGGGATGATCAGCGGCGGTTTTGGATGCATGCGTGCTCTCCTGCGCCGTTCATACGACCCGGAGGCGGTAGATGGTGGCGGTGACCGGTTCGACTGCCAGACGCGTATCGTCCCCCAGCAGGCGCTGGAAACGGGCGATGCGGGCGCGGACCTCATCCAGCGGGAGACCGGGGTAGCGATGGCGCTGGAATTCCGGACGGTTGTGCGAGCCGGGCAGACGTGACTTGATTTGACGCAGCAGATGCAGGCCCTTGCGGGCCAGCCAGCGGTCCGCGCGATGCGTCACGGAGCGGGACAGCGGCTGGTCTTGATCGACCGCGATGCGTTCGAGAACATCCACCATGCGCTCACAGGCCAGGCGGCCGCCGTCCATCTCGGCCAAATGATGGCGGACGAGTTGCAGGCGATCGTCGCCCTCGGGCATGCCGAGCCGGCCCTCCAGAATGTTCCCGAGGGTCGCACACAGCTCGTCAAATGAAAAACACGGATGGCTAACGGCATTCGGAAGGCGGTAAAACCCGTTGTCATACACGTCGTTCACGGTGGCGCGGTAGCTCACGGCGGGAACCCGCATGACGAAGGCTTCCACCCCCGTGGTGCAGCCGTTGTGGATGAGCGCCTTGGCGCACAGCAGCCAGGGCACGACGTTGCCCTGGTTGGTCACGCGCACCCGCGTGCAGCCAGCGGCGATCTGCTGATAGGCGGCGTGGCTTTCGGTCGGGTGGGGTCGGACGACGATGGTGTAATTTGGAAAGTGTTTTTCCAGCTCTGGGACCAGACGCTTGAAGTCCTCGAAAACGGCCAGTTTGTGGTCGCGCAGGCCTTCGGCGTAGGAGCGGCTCATACCGCGGGCGGCTCGTCCGAATTTGGGGGTTGCGCCGGGTGTTTTCGCCGGTTTGAAGAGGTTCATGTCCGGGCCGAACGCGTTCACGTGGTTGAAATTCGTGTTGACCAGGATGAAGTTCCCGAATTCCCGGCGGATGTCGTCGATCTCATCGGCATAATAGGCATGCAATTCGGGGCGCAGCAAATCGCTGCGGGGGTTTCCGGTCACATGGATCGGGATCGCCGGCGGCAGGTGGGGGTACTGGCGCCAAAGCTCGGCATTTTCTTCACCCCAGGCGAAGAGGTGGGTGACGTAGCGGATGGCGGCGGGGTGCAGGCGCCGTGAAAAGTAGATATCCGGCGGCAAGTGCACGAGGGCCTCCTCGTCCCAGGTGATGATGTCGTGGCCGAACTTCGCTGCGACCCAGAAGAACAGAAGGCTTCTCACCGTCATGCTCTTGGAGAGATAAATGCTGCGGGGGAAATGGTCGATGCGCATTTCCATCTCCCGCCGCGAGCCGATCACCGAGGAAAACCCACGCCGGCCCGCCACGCATGCCAGCAGCAGCTTGGGGTCCAGTTCACGCACCTGGTTTTCGACGGGAATCAACAGCAGTGGTTTTTCAGCCGACACGATCCGGCAGGCCTCCGATGCCCCCCCCAACCGCAAGCAACCTTGCAGCAGGGCCCATTTCAGCAAAAACACGAAGAAGCTTGTAACAAAAATTGAATGATTAGTCATGCGATTATTGATTTGTCAAAAAATGCTTGATTGACCGACGCCTTCGGTGCTTGACAAGCGTGTTGATTCAAGTTAGCAACAGCTGCACCATCAGGCGCTATTCACTTTCTATAGGGCGGTATTCTTATGTCTCTGGAACAATGCAAGTTGATCGATCTGCCCAAGATCAACGATCCGCGGGGCAATTTGACGTTTATTGAGAATGGCCGCCACATCCCCTTCGACATCAAGCGGGTCTACTATCTCTACGATGTGCCGGGCGGGGCCTTGCGCGCCGGCCATTCCCACAAGGCGCTGCATCAATTCCTGATCGCGATGTCCGGCAGCTTCGACGTGACGGTCGACGACGGATTTCACAAAATCAAATTCCACTTGAACCGGTCCTATTACGGACTTTATATCCCCCCGATGATATGGCGCGAAATCGACAACTTCTCGTCCGGTTCGGTGTGCCTTGCGGTGGTGTCCGATTATTACGACGAAAGCGATTACTACCGCCATTACCCCGACTTCATCCGCGCCGTGCGTGAGGGCCAAGCGTGAAGGTTCCTTTTCTGGATCTTCAAGCGGCCTTTGGCGAGCTCCAGGAAGAGCTCGATGCGGCGGCCCGGCGGGTCGTAGCGTCGGGGTGTTATATTCTGGGCCGCGAAATCGAATGCTTCGAAGCGGAATTCGCCTCCTACTGCGGGGCCCGGCATTGCATCGGCGTGAGCAACGGTCTGGATGCGCTGGAGTTGATTCTCAGGGGTTACGGGATCGGGCCCGGAGGCGAAGTCATCGTGCCGGCCAACACGTTTATCGCCACCTGGCTGGCCATTTCCAGGGCCGGGGCGGTCCCCGTCCCGGTGGAGCCAGACGAATACACGTACAACATCACGGTGGAACGGATCGCAGCAGCGCTATCGGCGCGCACGCGTGCCGTCATGCCGGTGCATCTTTACGGACAGCCGGCCGCCATGGACGGCATCCGCGAGCTGGCGGGCCAGCACATGTTGAAAGTCATTGAGGATGCCGCCCAAGCTCACGGAGCCTGTTACCGAGGCCTGCGCGTTGGGAGTCTGGGAGATGCGGCGGGCTTCAGCTTTTATCCGGGCAAGAACCTCGGAGCCCTCGGGGACGGCGGGGCGGTGGTAACCAATGACGATGAGTTGGCCGCGAAAGTGAGACGCCTGCGCAATTACGGCTCACGGGTCAAGTATCACCATGAGGTTAAAGGCAGCAACGCGCGTCTCGATGAACTGCAGGCGGCGATGCTGCGGGTCAAACTGCGCCGGCTGGATGAATGGAACCGGCGTCGTGTGGGTGTCGCCGAACGCTATTTTCAGGAGTTGGCGCCGTTATCCCAACTGGTGCTTCCCCACGTTTCCAAGGACGCTGATCCGGTCTGGCACCTTTTCGTGGTACGGCATCCGCATCGCGCCGATCTGCAAGCGCACTTGTCCCGATCCGGGATCGAAACTCTGATCCATTACCCGGTGCCTCCACATCTTTCGGGGGCTTACAGCGAAATGGGCTTTGCCCTCGGAAGCTTTCCCCGGACGGAGAGACTCGCCGATACCATTCTCAGCCTACCGATCGGCCCCCACCTCTCGCCGGACATGCAAGCGCTGGTCATTTCAGCCCTGCGGCAGTTCGGTTAGATCGCCATACCAGCGGGTGCCGGCATAGAGGAACTCTTGATGGCCTTGAACCAGAAACTACTGAGCGTCGTCACTCCGGCATATAATCAGCCGGTTTACCTCCGTCGGGCGCTGCAGTCGGTCGTGGACCAAAACTACCGACCGATCGAAGTCATCGTGGCCGACGACTGTTCGCCCCAATCGCTTGAACCGGTCGTAAAAGCGTTCGCGGGGGCCGAGAGCGGCGCTTTTTCGATTCGGTATCTGCGGCAGCCCCATAACCGGGGCGTCATGGATAATTTCAGATCGGCAGTCGCGCAAGCCACCGGAAAGTACCTGGTCCCGCTGCCGCATGACAACCGCTTCATCGACAACGGATTTTTCAGCCAAGCGGTCAACCGCATGATCGATCACCCCGGCTGCCACCTTTCTTACGGCAATGCGGTATTCGAAAACAGCGACCGGCAGGCCCTCAACATCCCCGGCTCGATCCCGTTTCGTGACGGCTGGGCGCTGATGGAGGGCAAGGATTTCATTCGCTTGTACCGCCGCGGGGGCATGGACTTCTCGCAAGCCATGGTGCTCGATCATGAGATGGCGCTGGCGTTAAATGCCTACGATGAACCCTTTGTCGTCAACGGGAATGTGTCGCGCCGGCTGGGAATCGCCCAGGATGACCTTTTCTCATATGTCTTTCTTCTAAGCGCCATGGGGTCGGTCGCTCTTTGTGAAAAACGAGTCTGCGAAATTGGTGTCCCGCCGGAATCCTACTCGCGCTCGAACCGGTCATGGAAGGACACCAAGGGAAAGGTGAAGTTCGTCATTTTTTACAACATTTATCGGGCCGAGTTGAAGGGAGCGTATGCTCCGGATGTAAAACGGATGGCCATCCGGCAGGCATTGCAGTATGCCGACCGGATTTTTGACGCCCGGATCGCCCGATATTACAAATGGGGCCTTGGAATCATCCTTCTGATGGGGTTTTCCCTGGTGAAAAGAGGCTGGAGCGAAATCCGTTATGCCGCCAAAAGGGCCATGAACCGAATCCGGCCGAACACGTTTAAGAAGACCAAGAGACTTTGATGCGAGGGGATAGAATGATCAGCCCGCAGGCCGTCGTGCTGACCGATCGCGTCGGCAGGAACGTTCGCATTGCTGAATTCGCCATCGTTCGTGCGGGTGCCCAACTCGGGAACTCCGTGATCATCCACCCGCACGTCACCATCGAGTCGGGGGTTCAGATCGAAGACGAGGTGGAGATATTCCCCGGCGCTTATCTCGGCAAAGAACCCAAGGGGGCCGGGGCAACGGCTCGCGCCGTGCAATTCGAGCGTCGCCTGTTCGTTGGGAGCGGCACCTCGATTGGGCCGCATGCCGTGATCTTTTACGACGTTGAGATTGGCGCCCGGACGTTGATCGGCGATGGGGCTTCCATTCGCGAACAGTGTCGGATCGGATCGCACTGCCTCATCAGCCGCTGCGTGACGATCAATTACAACACGACGATTGGCGATCGCACGCGGGTCATGGATTCCTCCCATATAACGGGGAACTGCGTCATCGGGGATGACGTCTTCATCAGCACCCTGGTGGCGACCGTCAACGACAACGAAATGGTCAAGCGTTCATACGCAGACGGGAAAATGCTCGGTCCTCGCATCGCCGATAAAGCCAGCATCGGTGCGGGGGCCTGTCTGCTTCCCGGGGTTCTCGTGGGTGAAGGCGCCGTCGTGGGGGCAGGGTCGGTGGTGACCAAAGACGTCGCATCTTATAGCCTCGTCATGGGCGTGCCGGCGCGGTTTATCAGAAGCTTGCGGTGATCCCTTCGCCATTGGAGGGTTGCGCGAATTGGTTTCGAAATCACTCACCGATTCGGCCGATACGGTCTGGCGGACCTTTGCGAGACTATCGGAGGGCCGGGCCGGCCTGCCGCTGGCTTTTTTCTTCGCCGTGGTTCTGATGGGAGCGCTTCTCAAAAATCGAATCGGTTGCACTGCAAGAACAGATCGATGTGATCGTGCTTTATCTGAAGGCCGAAAGGCGGATGTCCCTGCACCCGTTCCAGCAGTACTTCCTGCTCAAGGGGTTCGAAGACAGAGACCGCACGGTTCTCGTCTATGGGTGGCGCGAAAAATTTCCTTCACCGCAGAGCTGAAAGAGGCCCCCAGATCCTTCCGGCCGCTTCAACCGGCAAAAGGCGGTTTGGAAATCCGGCAGAGCCTGGCGGTTCCGTTTCTGACCATGTGCTCCGCCAGGCTCCAGTCATGGGGCTGGTTCACGTCGAAGCCTTCGGCGTCGCAGGTCAGGAAGGGCATGACCACCTGCCCGGCGATGGTGCGGCCCTCCACGACCACGCGCGACCAGGCGATTTCCAGGCTGGCGTTCTGCACATAGACTTCCGGCAACGAGGGGTATTGGCTGCTGTGCCAGGGCTGGTCCGCGGGCCCGAAGGGCAAAAGCGGCAGCATGCGCCGGCCCCGGACCACCCACATTTTTCCGGGGTGCTGGCTGCATTTTTCGACGGCCCGCAGCGAATCGACGCCGGTCTCGGCGCGGAACTCGGCCCAGGCGCGTTGGATGGTCTCCGGCAGCCGAAACGGGCTCGTGGGCCGCAGGATGCTGAAACAGTCGAAGGTGCGGCCTTCATCGGCCAGCCGTTTGAGCGTGTACTCAACCCACTCGATGTCCGGTGAGGTGTCACCCGCCAATTCGACCGGGCGAAGGAACGGCGCCTCGGCGCCATAGTGGCGGGCAACCTCCGCGTAGCGTTCCGAATCCGTCGATACGACGACAGCCGCGAAAACCCTGCTCTGGACCGCGGCCGTGACCGAATAGGCGATCACCGGATGCCCCGCCAGCGGCCGAATGTTTTTGTCCGGTACGCGCTTCGAACCGGCGCGCGCGGGGATGAGCGCGACACAGGATGGCTTAACGGTAGTTGGGTTCATCGGATTCATTCAGTTTATTGGGTTTAGGGGTGCCACGTGCTCAAGTTTGATTCGGGTCGAACGTCAGGATGACGTTTTTCAAGTTGGAGTAAACATCCAGCGCCTCGGTTCCCGGTTCACGGCTGCCGTTGCCGGACTGTTTGAGGCCGCCGAAGGGCATGTGGGGCTCGCTGCCGAAGGTGCCGGCGTTGACCACGGCGACCCCGGACTGGACCCGACGGACAAACTCGATCGCCCGATGAAGGCTGCGCGTATGGATACAGGCCGTCAGCCCATAGGGAGAGCGGTTGGCGAGATCCAACGCTTGAGCAAAATCCCGTGCCCGGTAGAGGCCGGCAACCGGGCCGAAGATTTCGGTTGTTGAAATTTCGGCATCGGGCGGGGCGTTTTCGATCAGAGTCGGCGCCAAGTAGAAGCCGCCGGTATGGAGCGGGCCATCCAGCCGGCGGCCGCCGGTCAAGACCACCGCCCCGTCCGACCGGGCGCCTTCCACCGCCGTCAGTATGGCCTTCAGCTGCGCGGCGTTGATCACGGGCCCGAAATCATCCTCATCCCCCGGCCCGACCCGCAAACGACCGATGCGCTCCACCAGCATGGCACGAAACGTCTCGTAAACCGATTCAAACACGATGATCCGGCTGCCGGCGGCACAGCGCTGGCCGGCGTTGCTGAAGGCCGAGAGCATCGCCCAATGAGCGGCGTTTTCAAGATCCGCGTCATCGCAGACGACCAGCGGATTCTTGCCTCCCAGCTCCAGAGAGCATCGGGCTAATCGCGACCCGGTCACCCGGGCGATCTCGCGGCCTACTTCCGATGAGCCTGTGAAGCTCACCACGGCGACGCGCGGGTCCGCCACCAGCGGAGCTCCGGCCTCTTCCCCCAGGCCCTGGACGATGTTCAGCACCCCCGGCGGCAGTCCGGCCTCATGGGCGAGCTGCCCGAAAAACCAGGCGGTGGCCGGTGCGTCTTCAGCGGCTTTGAGCACCGCGGTGTTACCGCAGAGCAGCGCCGGGAAGACTTTCCAGGCCACGTTGGCGATCGGCGTGTTGGCTGCGATGATCAGGCCGGCCACGCCCAGGGGTTCGCGCACGGTCATGACCCACTTGTTCGAAACGGCGCTCGTGGTGGTGCGTCCGAAGAAGCGGCGGCCTTCCCCCGCCATGAACTCCCCCAGGGCAATGGCGCCCCCCACCTCCGCCAGCGCCGCCCTGCAAGACATGCCCGTTTCCGCGGCAACAATGGCGGCAGCCCGATCTCGGCGGCGGTGTAGGACTCGAGTGATGGCCATCAGCACGTCGCCGCGCGCGACCGGCGTTTGAGTCGACCATCCCGCAAAGGCAGAGGCCGCCGATTCGATCGCCCGGGCGACATCCGCAGAACGCGAGCGCGCCACCCGGCAGAATTCTTGGCCGTTGGCTGGAGCGCGCTTCGCAAAGGTTTCGCCCCCGGATGCTTCCAGTTCGCGGCCGCCGACCCAGTTCGGTATCGTCTGCGGGATATCGGAAGGATGCATGGAAAATAGGCTCTTCACCAGACCGTGAAGCCGCCGTCGACCATGAGGTTGATGCCGGTAACGTAAGCCGATGCGCGGGAAGCGAGAAACAGCAAGGGGCCGCGCAGATCATCGGCGGTTGCCATGCGACCCAATGGAACCCGATCGCAGAACTTGCGAGTGAACTCCGGGTCTTGTCCTCCCCGGACGCCGCCCGGCGAAAGCGTATTGACCCTCACGCCATAGGGTGCCAGGTGAGCGGAAAGATACTTGGTCAAATTGACGACGGCGGCCTTGGAGGCTCCATAGGCGGGTGGTTTGATAAAAGGAGGATCGGTTGGGATGTGGTCATAAAATCGGGCGTCCGGCGAAACGCTGGCGTAAAGGGAGCCGATGTTGACGACCGTGCCGCGACCGGCGTGCGCCATGGCACCGGCGAACACCTGAGTGACCAGGAAAAGGCCAGCCGCGTTCACCTCCAGGATCCGGAGGTTCGTCTCCAGCGGGATTTCCTCCAGGCGATATCCTTTGCCAACGGCTGCCGGCGGCGCATCGATCCCGGCGTTGTTGACCAGGATGGTCGGTAGGCCGAAAACCTGGCGACATCGATCCAGAGCCGTCTCGAGCTCGGCCCGGCGGCAGACATCGGCCGAGGCGGTCGTCAGGCGATCCTGGCCGAATCGCATCGTCAGCCGTTGAAACTCCTCGCTGAGGGGCAGTCCGGGGCGGTCGAGGGCGAGCAGCGATGCGCCAGCGTCCAGCAGAGCTTCCACCCATATCGGTCCGAGCTTGCCCTGTGCCCCGGTGACGACGGCGACCTCGCCCTTTAGGTCGAACAAGTCCATCAGGCGACTTTTTTCCAGGTTTCCGCTCCGTTCAGCGCCACGAACGTGATCGCATCGTCGGCCTTTAGGGCCGCGCGGGTGGTGCGGCCGATGACTTTTTCGATCTCATAGGGCTGCAGGCCGCCGCCCGGGCTCTTGATGGCGATGTCCTCGCGCCGAATGGCATGACCGGCCGGCAGATCGCGCGCGGCCACCAGCTGCTTGCCCATCTTCACCATGGGGGTGACTTCACTGTCGTACACGCGCTTGACCCCGTCGCCCATCGCCACCCGCACCCGCTTCAGGTCCCGCACCATCTTCTGAAAACCGATCGGTTCCAGCGAAAACGCGTGGTCGGTCCCCTTCCAGGTGTGGTTCAACGTGAAATGCTTCTCCACCACCCGCGCCCCCAGGATATAGGCCGCCACCGCCATGGCGATCCCGTTGTCGTGCGAGGACAATCCCACCACCGTCTGCGGAAACCGCTCCCGAAATGTGGCGATCACCTTCAGATTCAATTCCTCGAAGGCCGCTGGATAACCCGCCGTGCACTGCAGCAGGCACAGCTGCGGGTTGATCGGCATGATGGCGTCGTAGGCTCGATTGACATCCGCCATGGTCCCGCCGCCGGTGCTCAAAATGATCGGCTTGCCCGCTTTGGCCATGTAGGTCAGCAGCGGAATGTTCTTCAAGTCGCCAGAGGCCACCTTGAAGGCCGGCATTTCCTGTTTGGATAGAAAATCCACACTGGGAAAGTCAAAGGCCGTTGCAAACAACGTCACCCCGATCGCCTGCGCGTAGGCCTTCAGCTCCCGATAGTCGCTTTCGCCGAATTCCAGCGCTTCCCGGTGTTCGCCGTACGTGGCCCCGTAGCTGTTCTCATTGTCATAAGGCTTCTCATAGCCGGCCTTCGTGTACAGGTTCTTGTTGTCCCGCTTTTGAAGCTTGACCGCATCCGCCCCGCACTCCTTGGCGACTTTGAACATCTCCATGCAGGTCTTTACCTTGCCCTGATGGTTGTGCCCGATCTCCGCTATGGTGTAGCAATCCGTCGTATCATCGATCGCCTGACCGTTGATGACTAGTTTGCGCATGGGCGCTCCCTCCCCTTTATGAAAATAGCAAATTCAATTTGCTGTCGAGCCTGGATGCCCGCTGATTGGAAATTTGAACACGATATTTCACGAGTTGGAAGGCCTACTGAGCCTGTTCGATCGCTTCGCCGGAGACCGTCATCGGGTCCCGCCCCTTTACCAATCGCACCGTTCCATCCTGAACCCGATAGGCCAGGTCGGAAGTTTCCAACAGCGCCGATTGATGCGAAATGGCTAGAATAGTAATTTCACCCTTCAACGTCGCGAGCGTCGCGCAGATTTCCCTTTCGGTCTTGGGATCCAGGGCGGTGGTGGCCTCGTCGAGGATCAGCAGACGCGGGTGTTTCACCAGCGCCCGCGCGATGGCGATCCGCTGTCGCTGACCTCCCGACAGCATGCTCCCGCGCTCCCCCACGATGGTGTGAATCCCTCCCGGCGTATCTTGCACAAAGCCCCAGGCACCCGCGGCGCGCAGGGCCGCTTCCACTTCTGCCGCGCCGACGGCGGCCTCGCCCAGCGTGACATTTTTCAAGATCGTGTCGTGCATGAGCAGATTCTCCTGCGGCACATAACCGATCATGGCGCGCCACCGGCGAATGTCGATCCGCGACAAAGCAACACCGTCGATCTCAATATCACCCTTCTGAGGCCGAAGCAACCCTGTCAGCAAGTCGGCGACGGTCGTCTTACCCGATCCGGACGGTCCCAGCAGGGTGACGAACGATCCGGCCGGTATTTCCAGGGATACCTCCTTCAGCACCTCGCGGGTGTCGTAGGCAAAACTCACGGACTCCATCCGGATAGCGGTGGTGAATGCGGGCCGGACATCACCCGTCCAGACTTCCCGGGCTTCCTGGGCCTTGTTGATTTTTCCCAGCAACGACCAGTAGGCGCTGTCAAACTCCACCAGGTTAGCGTATTCCTTCTGAATCTTCTCGATCTGCTTGAGGATTTTAGCGATGAAAAAAACCATCGCCAGCATGGTGGTCAGGGACTGATTCCAGTACATCAGCGCCACATACAACACCAGAACCAGAAACACGGTGAGGATCGGCTCCTGAAACGATCCGAGGGCGGCCTTGCTGAGCACCTGTTTCTGAAGCGCCCGGTTCAGCTTGCGGGTGGATTCCGTCAGCACGGCGTCGGACTGGTGTTCGCGGGCCATTGCCTTCAGCGGTTTGATGGAGGTCAGGATGTCGGTCATCTGGGCGATCAGCGACTGCATGTGTTCGGTCTGCTTGGTACCAGCTCGGCGGTTCTTTTTAACCAGCCGGCGCAAAGCGACCATCAGGAAAACTCCCCCTCCCAAGGCCATCAGGGTTGCCTTCCATGACACGAGAACCGCTAGAAACGTGTAGATGGAGGCTTCGATCGCCATCGAGGATAGCTTGGCCCCGAAATTGAAAGCGGTAGAAGCCCGGTTCGCCTCCGTCGCAACCCCGTTGGTGAGTCGGCCCATCGGTTGGCGGATGAAGTATTCCCAACTGGAGCTGAAGAGGGACTTGAGCAACGTCAAGCGCAGGTCCGTGGCGATCAGCACCACCGTGAAACCGATTTGCTTGTTCGCCAAATAGACAAGCACGCACTTCAGAACGATGCAGCCGACGAACAGACATAGCAGCACTTCCATGGTGGGGTAGAGGCCCACGAGCCCCAATGCCTGTTGGACGATCTGATCCAGGCGCGTGCTCCATTCCGGTGAATGGCTGGCGGTGCCGGAGTGTTGCGCGGTTTGGTTGAAAATGGTGTTGAGAATGGGCAGCAGGGCGGAAATGCCGAAGCCTTCCGAGATGCCCGAGAACAGGATGGCGGTCAGGGTCAGAGTCGTCTGCCGTGGGTATTTCCGGGCCAGTGTGAAAAAAAGTTTCATGCCACTCAAGCGCCCCTGACCGGGTCAGAGTTAGTGGGGGTTGATTGCGTCAGGCGGGCGGGATTCCGAATGATCGCTTCAAGTCGGCAAATGCGTTGCCGATTTCCACGATCTGCTCGGGAGCGTGGCCCGCGCTGACGCTGCAGCGCAAGAGCGAGCCGCCGTCCGGGGTCGCTGGCGGCACCACGAGGTTGACATAAATGCCGCGTTCGATCAAGGCGGTCCACAGAGAGTAGGCCTGCTCGCGCTGGGCGAAACGCACGGCGATGATCGGGCTCGGTTCGGGTCCCAGACGATACCCCAGTTCCATCAGCCGAGCGTAGAGGCGGCGGGCGTTCTCCCACAGACGGTGTCTCAGCTCCGGGTGAGCGCTCAAGATCCCCAGCGCTCGGCGGGTGGAGGCGATGATCGCGGGGGACGACGAGGCCGTAAACACGTAAGGCCGGTTGGCGTAGCGGATGAGATCGAGCTCCGGGTGGTCGCTGGCACAGTACCCCCCGATCGCTCCCAAGCTCTTGCTGAATGTTCCGATGACAAAATCAACGTCCGCTTCGACCCCTGCTTCTTCCGCCATTCCCCTACCGTGGTTGCCGAGCACGCCGAGCGAGTGCGCCTCATCGACCACGAGAAAGGCGCCGGGATAGCGGCGTTTAACCGCTACGATGTCGGCCAACTGCGCGCGGTCGCCCAGCATGCTGTAAATCCCCTCGACCACGATCAGCGTATTTTCAATTCGTCCGCCCAGTCGCCGCAGCCGCTTTTCGAGGTCCGCGGGGTCGTTGTGGCGAAATCGGATGATCTCGGCTCCGCTCAGCCGGCAGCCGTCGTAAATGCTGGCGTGGCAGTCGCCGTCGATGACAAACACGTCTCCGCTTCCGGCCAGCGTGGACAGCATGCCGAGATTGGCCACGTATCCCGTGGAAAAGACGATCACGCCGCGGCGGTGGAAATAATCGGCCAGCTCGGTTTCGAGCTGCACATGCGTGGAATAGCTGCCGTTGGCGGCCCTGGACCCCGTCGTCCCCGTCCCCAACGTGCGGGTCGCGTCGCACGCCGCTTCGATACACTCCGGATGGAACGTGAGCCCCAGGTAATTGTTGGTGCCGGCCAGGATGAGCGACCGGCCATTCACGATGGCCTCGGTGGCTGAAACCACCCGGTCCATCACCACGTTGATGGACTGGATTCCGCTTTCCGCCATCGCCCGGCGAGTGGCCGCCAACTGCTGAAATTTATCGAAAAGACCCATGTCTAATTTTCCCCAAGAATCGCTTGAAGCTGAACCGTGAAGTCGCGAACCGTGCGGATCTCCGGCAAAATGTTCAGCGGGACCGAGACATCGAACCGGTCTTCCACCTGTTCGATAAGGTTCATGACCTTCAGCGAATCAAACTCCAGATCCGATACCAAATCCGTGTCCTCCCGGACGCTGCGGCCCGGGGCGGCCAGCGGTTTGATCAGATCGGTCACGATCGGCAGTATGTCTTCGTAAGAGGGCATGCGCGTTTCCTCGATCATTATGGGCTGAGGCCGATCATTCGATTACCCACCGGCCTGCACGAAGATGCTGGAGGGTCTGCCGCATCCCGGCTTCCAGATGAAACCGCGGCTCCCAGCCGGTGGCACGGCGCAGCGCGGCATCGTTGCAAACCCAGTTGGGGTGAGTCAGCTCGCGGACTTTTCCGGGCGTCAGCATGGGCGCGTATCCGAACGCCCGCGACAGTCGAAGATTGCCGCGGGCGGCGACCCGCATCACCACCGTGGGGACCCGGACCTGCCGGACGGGTTTACGGATAATCCGCGCTACGGTTTGAATCAGAGCCTCCCAGGTGTAGCCTCCCGTTTGCCCGTCGTGGATCTCGAAAGGAACCCCGGACCCCAGTGTCGACTCCAACAAGCGACACACGGCATCGGCCAGATCCTCGACGAACAACACAGAGAAGCGCGCATCCCTTGGTCCAAGAACCGGAGAAAAGCCCCACTGCATGCACCGCACCAGGGGCAAGGTTTCGCGGTCTCCCGGTCCATAAACCGCCGGGGGTCGCAGCGCCGTCCACGCCATGCCGCCGGCGGCGGACCGCAGCGCGTCTTCACCGTCGTGCTTGCTGGCAGCATAATCGGACAGATGCGGGTTGCGTGCGGCCAACGACGACATCAACAAAAAACGCGGCCGGGGGGGCATGCACCTGGCCGCCTCCGCCAGCCGCTCGACGCCTTCGACATTCACCTTTCGAAACTCATCGGCCGTCGCCCCCCGAATCACGCCCGCGCAGTGGACCACCGCCTCCACCCCTTGCACCAGGCGGATCAGGCTTTCCGAATCTTCAAGGCATCCGCGGATCCATTCGATCGCACCCTCTCCGGTAGCGGGGCGGGATCGCGAAAATGCATTGCGGTACAGGGCGCGCACCTTCCAGCCCGTTCGGATCAGCTTTCTCAGCAGGGCGGCTCCGATGAATCCGGTGGAGCCTGTGAGGGCCAGCGTCCTGGACATGACCCTTCCATAACACACCGGCGATCATCCCTGCAACAACCGTTCGGGATGATCGCCGGCACATGGCATCCTAAATATAGTTGGCACCGAACCCCTCGTTCCCAGCTGAGGACGAGGTGCCCGCTTCGATGTTCAGCCCGTCTTGCGCCTCAGAAAGTAGAACTCCTCGGTGGCGCCGGGCTGCTCGGTCTGGCCGTTCTCGACCCGCTGCAGGAAATCTTTTTTGGCACCCGACCGGGATAGTTTTCCGGAGGTGGTGCGCGGCAGGGTATTGCGGGAGACCAGTTCGATAAAACAGTCGATTCCCAGATCCTGGCGAATCAGAGCTTGAATGCGAGTCGCCAGTTCCATGCGCTGGGCATGGCGGGATTCACGGCATTCAAGTACGAGAACCGCCTTGTCGTCACCGTCGGCCGCCGTGACCGAGAATGCCGAGGCATCGCCCGTTCTCACTTCCGGCTGGCTTTCAGCGATGTATTCCAGGTCCTGCGGCCATATATTGCGACCGTTGATGATGATCAAATCCTTTTGCCGGCCGGTGATCACGACGCTGCCGTCGGCCATGTACGCCAGATCACCGGTGTTCAGCCAGCCGTCGCCGGATAGCACTTCGGCGGTCAGGGCTTCTTCGCCGAAGTATCCGGACATGATGCTGGGGCCGCGGACATAAAGCGTACCTACATGCCGCTCCGGCATCGGTTGGCTTTCGGGATTGCGAACCTCCACTTCAAAGCCGGGCAGTGGAGATCCGCATTTGACAAAGCTCTTGCCTCTGGTCGTCCGCAAACGGAAATCAGGGGCCAGCGGAGCAGCTTTCTGCTCCTCAGCCAGAAGTTCGGGGTCGACCAGATCCAGCTGAATGCCCCGTTCCAGCGGTGAGAAGCTGACCGCCAGCGAACATTCGGCCATGCCGTAACAGGCCGTAAAAGCATCCGGATTGAACCCGCTCGGGGCAAGCATATCGGCGAATCGCGATAACGGCTCCGGGCGGATGGTCTCCGCACCGACACCGGCCAAGCGCCAGGAGCGCAAGTCAAACTGGCCGGCCGTATCTTCCCGAAGCCGCTGCACGCAGAGCTCGTAGCCGAACGGGGGGCCGAAGGAGACGGTGGCATGATTCTGTGAGATGAGGGTCAACCACAAACGCGGCCGCATACCGAAATCACGAGTTTTCAGATAGTCGACCGATAACTGCGATGCCATCGGCGATAGGACCAGCCCCACCAGGCCCATGTCATGATAGAAGGGCAGCCATGACATGCTGCGATCACCCGGCCGAATTTTTGCGCCGTAACGAATGATGCTGGCCAAATTGCTCATCACGGTTTTTTGGGTGATCATGACGCCCCGCGGGAAACGCGTGCTGCCGGATGTGTATTGCAGATAGGCCAGCTCGTCAGGACCCGAAGGGCGGAGGGTGCCTGCCAGTTCCGGGTATTCCGAGAATTGTTCGGGAGTGCCTACAAATGTCAGCCCCAGTCCGTCGGCGGCTTCGCGTAAAAACGACATGAACATTCCCGGAGCCACCGCCACCTGGGCACGGCAGTTTAATAAGAGGCGCCTCAGTTGAGCGACGTAAGCCTTGTGGCCTCCCAGATGGATCGAAGCGGGCAGGGGAACCGGAACCATGCCGGCATACTGGCAGGCATAAAAAAAGCGCAGAAAATCAGGGTACGTCTCCGCGACCAGGGCCACCCGAGATCCGCGTTCCAGATTCAGCCCAATCAGTTGCCGGGCGATGGCTACGGCTTCCTCCCGTAACATCGCATACGGCAACACCGCTTCGAGTTGTCCTTTTCCGTTGTAGAAATTGGCGCCTGTCTCCCCTTGTGCCGCATAATCCAGGGCCGCTGCCAAAGTGGAGAAATCGCCATATCTCAACGGTAACTTGTTTTCGGTCGGTGTCGCCTCCATATCAATCCACTATCCTTTTGGGTTCCTCTTGCGGGTTCGAATTTCGTTCTGAGCATCTGCCCACACCGCAAAACACCAACTATGAAACGCTGCCGTTGGACCCCAAAGCCCCACCACAGCTGAAACCGGCAAGATAAATTTCGATACCTCTATCGCGTTTAATATACAATGTCAAATCCCACAACCCCCCGTGCTCCTTTATAAGAGGTTGATTATATCCTCAGAATCGTGAAAAAGCTAATCAAAAAAGGCGCAAAACTAATAATTCATGTTTCTTGGAAATGCAAGAGGTTCTTCAACGTCCCCCCTCACCTTGAAAATCGGGATGATCTGTGAAACAGTGAAATTCAAGTTTTCGCCAACCGGCCGTGTTTATTGAATGCTCACTTGGCAGCGGGATGCTCCGTCCGGTTGGCGGTCATCTGATCTGCAGATATATGACGCACGATTCCACTCAACGGTTTACGGCCATCGTTCTTGCGGCTGACCGAACGCCGAACGATCCTGTGGCGCTGGCGGCCCAGGTGCCCTGCAAGGCGCTGGCGCCGGTGGGGGGGCAGCCCATGGTATTTCGGGTGCTCGACGCCCTGGCTGCGACCGATCAGGTTGAGGCTTGCATCCTTTGCGGCCCGGCGGCGGCGATCGTCGCACGCGAACCGCTGCTCCAAGAACGCCTGGCTTCGCCCGCCTTGAGTTGGCTGCCGCCGCGTGCCACCCCCAGCACCAGTGTCGTCGCGGCGCTGTCCGCCGTTCCTCGCGGAACGCCGGTGCTCGTGACTACGGCGGATCACGCCCTGTTGCAGCCAAAGATGGTTGAGTATTTCTGCCGCCAAGCGCTCGCCGCCGGCTGCGACGTCGTGGCCGCCTTGGCGTCCTATCAGCAGATCATGGCCAAATACCCGGGAATGCGGCGGACCCGCACCCGTTTGAGAAACGGGGATTTCTGCGGCTGCAACCTTTTCGCCTTCTTGACGCCGGCAAGCCATTCGGCAGCGAATTTTTGGCGACGGGTTGAGAACGAGCGCAAACGACCCGTCAAGATGTTGCGAGAATTGGGGTGGCTCGTGGTCCTGCGCTATCTCCTGGGGCGGCTATCGTTAGAGGCTGCGCTGCAGCATATTTCCCGCCGGATGGAGCTGCGGGCGGGCGTCGTGATCATGCCATTTCCGGAAGCGGCCGTGGATGTCGACTCCCCCGGAGATTGGAACATTGCCCGGGGCATCGCCTCCCGTTCAGAACACCAGCTGTGATTTGCGAGGCAAGGCGACGCGTTGATTCTGCAACGTTACATCATTACGGAAATCCTCAAGCCCGCGGCAGCGATTCTCATCGTGCTGGTGATTATCCTGGCCAGTTACTCCGCGATCACCTACTTGGCTCAAGCCGTCGCCGGGTCGCTCCCGCCAAGCACCGTGGGGCTGCTCATCCTGCTCCGGATCGGCATGTCGCTGGAAGTTCTGCTGCCGACGACCTTCTACCTTTCGGTCGTCATTGCTCTGGGGCGACTTTACAAGGATTCGGAGATGACGGCTTTGTCGGCATGCGGGGTGGGGATCCTGGGCGTGGTGCGGCCGGTTTTCCTGTTGTCCCTTCCCGTCGCGGTGCTGGCGGGCTGTGCCTCGCTTTATATTCGACCGGAATCCTACGAAAAAATTTATCGCGTCATGGACCAGGCGCAGGCCGAATTCGACATTTCAAGGCTGGAAGCCGATCACTTTCTGGAGATCGGAAAAGGTAAGTATGTGTTTTTTGCCGAAGAAGTGGGCCACTCGCCGCATGGAGCCCAGCGGGTTTTCATCCGTGTGGCCGAGGGCGACAAACGTCAGGTGATTCAGGCGCAGCGAATGATTCAGGGCACGGACAGCGCCAAGGGCCAGCGGGTGCTGGTTTTCCGCAACGGGGCATTTTATGAGTTTCCGGTGCAGGGATCCCAGGGGGCCATCTCGCATTTCGACCAGGCGGAGTATCCCCTGCCGGACGACGCGGCTGCCGGGTCGCGCTACCGGCGCAAGGCGGCCGATAGCCAGGAGCTTCTGAAGTCCTCGAGGCTTGAAGACATTGCCGAACTGCAGTGGCGGCTGTCCACACCTTTGTCCACCGTGCTGCTGGCACTGGTCGGCGTGCCGCTCAGCAAAAGCAATCCGCGTCGGGGAAAATATGCCAAGATCGGACTGGCGATCATCATTTTTGCCACTTATTATCAGTTGTTTGTCATCGCCAAAACCTGGGTGGAAAAGGCGGTGGTCATCCCTTGGGTGGGGATATGGTGGGTGCCGTTTCTGATGGCGGTGCTGGCCGTTTGGCTGTTATGGCGGACGGGAGAGGTCTTTCTTCGGCGCCCGGCATGAACGACCCCATCAAAATCATCGACCGCTACATCGGCCGCAATACCCTGCAGGGGTTTTTCCTGGTGCTGTCCGTCCTAGTGGTGCTCTTAAGCTTCATGGAACTTCTCGTCCAGGTCAAAGACATCGGCAAAGGCGGCTTCCAAATGCCGGATGCGTTTGGTTTCGTCGTTTTAACGATTCCCAAACGCATGGTCGACCTCATGCCGGTGGCGGCGCTGCTTGGAAGCATCGTCGCCCTGGGTCTGCTCGCCGATCACCAGGAACTCACGGCCATGCAAGCAGCCGGTATTTCGGTGCAGCGCATCGCGTTCTCCGTTTTGGGGACGAGCATTGTACTCATGCTGACCGCCGTTCTCATGGCGGAGTTCGTCGCACCGCCCCTTGATCAGGCCGCCCGCATTCAACGGTCTCGGGCCATCTACGGCAAGGCGGTGATGATGTCCAAGGAAGGGTTCTGGGTGCGGCACGGCAACGCCTTCGTGCATGTGGGCCGCACGCTGTCCGGAGAGAGGGCTGCCGATATCGAGGTTTATGAACTGGACGAAACGGGCCGCCTGCGGCAGTTCATTGCGGCCGCGGAAGCGATCATCGGTGATCGTCAAGATTGGCTGCTCAAGGGGATTCAGGCGAAAACCTTCAGCGGGGATTCCGTGGAGGTCCGGCCCATGGACGAATACCGCTTGAACTCTTTTCTGACTCCCGCTCAAGTGGCATTGCTTCAGCTTCCGCCCGACAGCCTTTCGCTTTCGGACCTGTGGAGTTATATTCGCAGCCTCGACGCGCGCGCCCAGAATTCCAAGGCCTATGCGCTGGCGTTCTGGCAGAAAGTCTGTCTGCCGGTCACCACCGGCGTCATGGTACTGCTGTCGCTCACCTTTATTTTCGGATCGACCCGCACCCGCAATGCGAGCCAACGGATTTTTATGGGGATGCTCACCGGAGTGGTCTTCCATTTGGCCAACCAGATTTTCGGGCATATGGGGCTGATTCTCAATATTCCGCCGATCCTGACGACGCTGCTGCCGGTCGGTTTCATCCTGATCATCGCCCTCAGGCTTCTCAGACGCGCCTTCTGAAGGCGCACCCGCCGCGTGCGTTCCGCCGTGCGTTGCACCGTCGCGGTTCCTCAAACGGCAGTTATTCTTCAAGGGGTTGAGGCCGCGGGCGGTATCCTGGATACAGATGCGGGTAATAATCCTTCCAGCGCTTCTGCATCCATAAATATTGATCCGGATGTTTTCGAACGGCTTTTTCCACGATATCCGTGATCCGTTGGCTGTTGCACTTCAGATCGTTTTTTAAGCTGCCCGAGCGCTGGACCGCCACGGGTGCGGAAATCTCGATCGTGAATGAGCCGTCCGGGTTGCGAAGGGTGAACGCAGCAATGATCGGTGCGGCACAGCGAGCGGCGAGCATGGCGGCCGCCGGACTGACGCGCGTGCGGTGGCCGAAATAATCGACGGCCACACTCTGCTTGCGGGAACTCAAATCGACCATCAGGGCGACGATACCGTCTTCCCGGATGGCTTTCAGCATTCTGGGAAACGCCTTTCGCTTGGAAATGAGCTGGTTCCCGAAGCGGGTCCTGGCATGGTTCATCCAACGATCCAGCCAGCGGGGGCCCAGCGGACGCACCACGATGTGAACCCGCTTGCCAAAATGGCTGGCCAGGTACTGAAGCCCGATTTCCCAGTTGCCCAGATGGGCGGACACGAGAATAATGCCCCGTCTGGCCTCCAGGGCGCGCATAAAATGGTCTTCACCACTCAGCCGGCAACGGGAAAGGATGTCGCCGGGCGATAGTTGTGCGCATTGTACCATCTCCGTCAGCGTCATTCCAAAATTATGGAAGACTCGCCGGGAGACCTCCGCGATCTGATGCTCTTTCCAGGAGGGAAATGCGAATTGCAGGTTGTTGCGCGCGATGGTGCGATAGGGCACGCCCAGCCGGTAGCCCATCTCACCGAACATGCCGCCCCAGCGCATCAATTCGCGCGGCCGAATAGATCCGAGCGTTCGCGTCATGAGGCCGCCGGGTTTAGGGCCCTGTTTCGTTTTGCAGCAAGCATTCTGATCCAGTAAAGGGCCGTCACCCATGAGGTGTTCATCTCCCGGTCGAAGGATTTGTCGGTCGTTAAGAATCGCGGCGTTTTCGGTCGGCCCAATTTCTAAAACCATACACTCCAGCCAATCCGTTTTCAAGTCAAGCAATCTGCTGGAATGGGGAGGCTTGATCCCGCGAGGATCGCCATTGACATCCGTATCCCGCGCCGGATCCGCCCATCGAATACCCTTCGAAGCTTGGACACCATCTATCTTGACACCGAGGGCGCTATCCCGTTATGCTGAATCAGAGCCGGGTATCCATTTCCTGCACATCGGGATAAATGCCAAAAGGGGGGCGGATTATGGCGGTGCAAACGGCATCCAATCTGAAGGCTATTCTCGATAGCTCCACGGTAAAAAGGGTGGTGGGCAATGTCAATCGCGAGTTGGCAGAACGACGGGCTTTCCAACCGCCCACCTGCAGCGTGTTCTCCCACACGTATACCATACTCGAGAATACCGATGTCTACCGCTTTACCGTCGACAAGGAGGCCGAGCGCCAGTTGCCCAACATCATCGGCAACCCAGTGCAAATTGTCCGCGGCAAGAACAAAGTTGGCAAGGATGTGAACGCGCGCTACACCCGCCGCCGCAACATCGGCATCGTTTTTTCAGGCGGCCCGGCGCCGGGCGGACACAACGTGATCGCCGGATTGTTCGATGCCGCCAAACGCGCCAACCCGGAGAACCGGCTGTTCGGTTTCTTGGTCGGGCCCGAAGGTGTCGTTGAGAACGAAGCCATCGAGATCACCCGGGAATTGGTGGACGCCTATCGCAACCTCGGCGGTTTCACCATGATCAAAACCGGCCGCGCCAAAATTGACTCCAAACAAAAGATCGAGCTTTCGCGGAAGACTTGCAGGGAACTCGGTCTGGACACCCTGGTCATTGTGGGCGGCGACGATTCCAATACCAACGCCGCTTTCCTGGCCCAGGAGATGGTCACTGACGGGATTCAAGTCATCGGGGTCCCCAAAACGATCGACGGCGACATTCAGGTGCGCGATGACCAGGGCCGCGTGCTGTGCGCGGTGTCGTTCGGATTCCACACGGCGGCTCGCGCCTTCGCGAACTCGATCGCCGGACTCTGCAACGATGCGAGCTCAGACATCAAGTACTATCACATCTGCAAAGTCATGGGGCGGGTAGCGAGTCATCTGGCGCTGGAGGTCGCGTTGCAGGCGCATCCCAACATCACCATCATCGGAGAAGACTTGGTGGACTATGTGGACGAGGAGCGTCTGGAAAAAGCGCGGATAGACCACACCACCGACTACACCGCGTTCGGGATGACCCTGCGGCATCTCTCCCGGCTGATCTGCGAGGGGATCGTCAAGCGGGCGTCGGCCGGCAAAAACTACGGCGTGATCGTCATCCCGGAAGGCGTGCTGGAATTCATCAATGAGGTCGAGGTGTTCATCATGAAGTTGAACACCATCATTGCCGACTACAACCGTACCCACGACCGGGATTTTCACTCGGCCTTCCCGCTGCTGGAGAGCAAACTGGAGTACCTTCATCGATTGGCTCAACGTTCGCGCGAGGACTCCGCCTTTAAACTCTGGAACACTCGGGACGAGGACCTATTTAACGATCTGCCCGAGTTTTTTCAGGAAGGGTTATTGACGGAACGCGACAGCCACGGCAACTTCCAGTTCTCCCAGATCCCCACCGAGAGGGTTTTGATGGGGCTGGTGCACGACTATTTGAACATCCTGAAGGAAAAGGGCGTTTACAAGCTTGGCATCTCCGCCCGCTATTTCCGCAAGACTCTGGAAAAAGCGCGGCTGGATCCGGACCGGATCGGGCCCGCCCTATTCAGTAACTACGGCGACGACGAATACTTTTTGACCAAGACGTCGATCATCTCCGCTAAAACCCTCCGGCAGGAGCTGGAAAGAGCCGGCCTGCTCGAATCCGATGACAAGGTTCCGAATGCGATCGAAAAAATTTACAAGAAAACGGTCCCCAGCTTCAAAACGCAGGAGCATTTCTACGGCTACGACGGCCGCGGCAACGACCCCACCCGTTTCGACTGCATCTATACCTACAACTTGGGCATGACCGTGTTCAGCTTGCTGGCCGACGGCGCCACCGGCCAGATGGCCGCGATTCGAAACCTGGAGCGTGATTTTTCGCTATGGGAGCCAATCGGCATCCCCATTGCGCCGCTCATGCATCTCGAGGAACGTAAAGGCAAATTGGCGCTCGTGCTGGAAAAAGCGCTGGTGGATACCAACTCGGTTGCCATGCAGGTGTTCAAAGCCCACCAGGAGAAATGGCTCGCGGCCACATCGGCCGAGGATCATTTTCGAAGACCCGGTCCGATCTGCTGTGCTGAGCAATTTGAGGAGGATCGACCTCTTACGCTGGAGTTGAACGCCCTTGCTCAATCGAAGCCTTGAAGCCGGATCGCTTTTCGGCGGTTGAACCCTCTCCCGCGGCGCAGCGTCTTTTTTCGACTGCGCCGTTGTTTTTAATCGAGAAACATCTGTCGCCCGAACAGGAGCTCAAAGCGGGCGTGGGCGGGGAGATGGCCGGAGGGGAGGCCGGTCGGCAACCGCGATCGGTGGGCCAGGAGGGTCTGCGGGGCGCACCCGATGGGCCGTCAGCGGTACAGATTTTCCAGGCGGCTTTTCTCCGGCTCCGACAGAAGGCCGAGCTGCACCAAAAGGTCTCCGACGCCGTTCTCCCGCAGTTGTGCGATCTTCATAACGGCTTCGGGCTTTTTCTGGTGAAGGCTGAAAAACGTGTAATGCAGATTCAGTTTGGATTTCTTCAGGAGGTAGATGTTTTGGATGACATTGGCATCCTCACCGTAGAAAATGACATGATGGCTTAGGAGGAAATACGTCGCCGCGCCGACGGCGGCCAAGAGGAGATAGGTTTTGATTCGCGACCACATGACTCGGTTCCCTTGAAGCGAGGAATTTGATAGATTAGAAAGTACGACGTCTATGGTCAGTTTACCAAGGTTCGCCTCATAGGTCAATTTTTCGGACCGGGAGGATGTATGCGCATATTCAGGCGGCTTCGCTCAACCCACGTGGACATGGCCGACTCCATGGTGCTGACCGCAATTTTCCTGGCGGCGGCTTATTGGGGACTTGAGGCCCTGATCAACTTGTTTTCGCCGGAGGAGATCAGTATCTACCGGGAACTTTTCGGGCCGAACGTCGGTGACATGGGCATGCGCATCATCGTTTTGTGCCTGTTTCTGATTTTCGGATCGCACGTCCAGTTCACCATCAACAACCGCAAACGGGCCGAACAGGCCCTGCGGGAAAGCGAAGAAAAATACCGGACCATTCTCGAGAGCATCGAAGAGGGATATTACGAGGTCGATCCGGAGGGGCGGTTCACCTTCGCGAACGACTCCACCAGCCGGATCCTCGGACAGTCTAAATCCGATTTGCTCCAAATGAACATTCATCAGTTTCTCATGGATGAAAGCGATCGCACCTTGATTGACACGTTTGGGCAGTGCCGCCGGACCGGGCGGCCGGTGAAAGCCTTCGACTGCGAGTTGCAGCGCGAAGGGGTGGTGCTGCACATTGAGGGGTCTGCCTCCCCGTTGCACAGTCGAACCCAAGCATGGATCGGTTTCCGGGGCCTGCTGCGGGACCGAACCGAGAAAAAGCGGCTTGAAATGGAGTTGCTGGAATCCTTGCGCAAGCTGCAGCACGCACGGGCGGCAACCATTTTAGGGCTGGCCAAACTGGCTGAGTACCGCGACGAGGGTACCGGAACGCATCTGGAGCGGATTCGGGAATATGCTCGGCTGCTGGCTGAGGAGATGGCCAAACTTCCTATCTATCGCGGGCAGATCGATCAACGCTACATCGAGGACATCTATCAGTCCGCTATTCTGCACGACATCGGCAAGGTCGGGATTCCCGACGCGGTGCTGCTCAAGCCCGGCGAACTCACCGACGAGGAATTCGAGGTCATCAAATGCCATACCGTTTTCGGCGGGGACGCGATCACCGCCATCCAGTCCCAAATCGAAGGCCGCTCCTTTCTGAACATCGGCCGTGAGATTGCCTACAACCACCATGAGAAATGGGACGGCTCCGGCTATCCGCGCGGGCTGCGCGGCTCGGACATCCCCCTGGCGGCCCGGATTGTGGCGGTGGCCGATGTCTACGACGCGCTGACCACCAAACGCTTCTACAAGGAAGCCTTTTCCCATGCCAAAGCCATACAGATCATTTCAAGCCTGAGGGGGACCCATTTCGACCCGGAGGTGGTGGACGCCTTTATGGTTTTGGAGGCGCAGTTGAACCGCATCCGCGAGGAAAAGCTCAGGCACGAGAAAAAGGTGATCCCGGCCGCTCCCGTTTGCCAGCAGGGATTGCATCAGGCTGCGGCGGGCATGTGATTAGGATGGGCTGCGCCGCCGCTGTTATCCCCCGGCAATCCGCTGCTCCGGTTTATGATCGGACCGAATGAGATGGTTCAGCTGGCGGTCTGATTCTTGGGTGTATGGATGGACAGTCGGATCCACTGGCGGTTTGCGATGAGTTCGACGACCTGCTCGGGCCTCACGGGCTGATCGGCGGCCTTTACCGATAGACAGCCGTCCCACGCCCAGCTCTGCTGGCGCTTTAGAAAATCCCTCAATCGCAGCCCTTGAACGAGGACTCCCCGTTTCAGAAATTCCGGCCCCAGTTCGCGTGCGACCATGTTGAACAGTTTGAGCGTTACGAAGATTTCGCCGCCGCCGGCGTTCTGGAGTTGCGTTTCGTGGGAGATCTGCCGACGCATGGGAGCATAGATGCCTCCGCGGCGGAGGACGGCTCCGGCTAAACCGGGCATGGCGGCTGAAAGTGCCAGGGTCGAGCCTTCCGCTACTCGGGCCGTGTTGAAATCGTCTAAGGCTTTGCCATTGAGGAAAACGGTCTGGACGCGCTCTTTCAAGTAGGCCGGAGAGACACCGGCCGTGTTAACCAGAAACTCCTGGACGCTCTCGCCGCCCAGACCCTTGAGGAGAATGCCTTCTCCCAGGAGAGGAAGAAAGCGTGAAACGGCATTGCCCGCCATCGTCAGGGTAATGTCCAGGATGTCGGAAGTCGGTTGAGTGGGCGTTTTCATGACGGTCTTTCCAGCAGGCGCGGGTATTCGGATGGGCTTTAAAATGTCAGGGGAGGCGTTGCGCCTCCCCTGACATTTTAGAATGATCGAACCCGCCCGGGCTACCAGTTGAACACCTGGTCCAGGTCCGAGTCCTTGACCATAAATGTGACATCGTGGGGCGGCAGTTTTTCCTTCTTGAAATAGTCCGGCAGCCGGTCCATCTCTTTGGTGAAACCCGCCTTTTGGTTGAATTCGCGCTCCATTTTCAGGATGGACTTGCCCAGCCCGACCACATCGTCGCCGGTCAGCTTCTGGCCGGTGAAACTGCCCAGCAGATCCAGCAATGCCTGGAAAGTGTCGGGCTGGTCCAGGATGGCAAAGGCGATGAAAAGACACATACCGGTCGAATCGATGGCGGCCGTGGCGATTTGAAGATTGCGGGACAGCTCGATCTGGCCCTCGGGCTTTAGAGGGTTCACGCTCCCGCCGACCCCCAGGATGTTGGCGGTGACCGCATAGCCGGCGGTGTGATCGGCGCCCTGGGGGGTGGTGGCATAGGTGACACCCATGCCCTGAACGCCACGCGGATCGTAGGCCGGCATGGCCTGTCCCTTGACGACCGGCACGCGTTCCACGCCGAAGACTCTTCCGGTTACCGCCGCGCCGTTGCCGAGGATCCGTCCGAGCGGAGAA
>Ga0105105_10000141_pt1 | contig 34120 bp, 28 predicted proteins | sample PPLLaktember2015_4_FD_79108 | JGI IMG/M metagenome (GOLD analysis project Ga0105105, IMG submission 79108) | Freshwater sediment microbial communities from Prairie Pothole Lake near Jamestown, North Dakota, USA - PPLs Lake P8 Core (1) Depth... | ecosystem: Environmental > Aquatic > Freshwater >...
ATGTGTTCTATGTCGCTAACGCGGAACTTTTCGATCTCCTGCCTTCCGCGGAACGGGAGGAGATCTACCCCGAGGCATCCGCCCAGGAGGCCATGGGGATCACCGGGTTCACGCTTCCGAGCATGGAGCGCTGGGTCTGCTCCGGTCGCGGCCGGCAAATGACCCTGTACCCGTTCCGCAAAGGTCATTTCCTCGGTAGCGGCCAGGCCGACCAGGTGCTGGCGGAGGCCGGGCTGGACGGGGAGAGCCAGTATCGGGCCATTCGACGCTATCTGGAGGAGGCTTAAAGCAACAGTCGATACCCAAAAAAAGCGCCGAGGCCGACGGCGATGGTCGCCAGCAGATTGCGGGTGCGGATTCCGGCGGCCGTGGTCACGAGTGCGGCAACCAGGTAAGGATTCGAAAAGGACAGATGCCACTCTCCTTTCGGCAGCAATACGGCAGGGAGAGTGATGGCGGTCAGGACGGCCGGAGGAATGAACTTGAGCGAGGCTTCGATCCAGGGGGCCATTCGAATCCGGTCCGCCAGCGCAAAGAGAACGTAACGGATACCGAAGGTAACGGCCATCATTCCCGCTATCAGGATGCATTCGCTCGCCGTCATGACGCAAGCGCTCGTTTCGCTTTTTTCAAGTTGCGTTCGGTCATGAGGCCGGCAGCGATCCCCACGAACGCGGAAACAACGATCCCCAGTTTGTAGGGCAGGTTCAAGCTCAGCAGCGACGCCGCCCCGGCCGCCAAAATGCAGACCGCCACGGGAGTGGTTTTGACGAAAGGGATGATCATGCCGATGAAGGTGATGGGCATGGCCACATCCAGCCCCCAATCGGAGGCATCCGGGATCTTTTTTCCCAGCATCAATCCACTCAAGCACCAGAACTGCCAGTTCAGATACATGGCGACCGACGAGCCGAGCTGATACCAGTGCTTTTCGGCAGAGGCATCCCCCTGCCGAAACCGATGCACCGTCACGGCGAAGGTTTCATCCGTCAGCAAGAATGCCAGCGGAATGCGCCATTTTTGGGAGAGGTCTTTCAGGTAGGGCACTAGCGTGGCGCTGTAGAGCATGTGCCGTAGATTGACGATCAGGGTCGTCAAGACGATGATTGCCACCGGCGTCTGAGCCGCCACCAGCCCCACCGCGATAAACTGCGAGGAGCCCGCAAAGACAAAGGCCGACATCGCCATGGCTGCCGCCGGGGACAACCCCGACGTCGCGGCCACGGCACCGTAAATCAACCCGAACGGGAAGGCGCCCAGAAGCAGCGGCAGCGTATCCCGTACCCCCCGGATGAATTCCTGTTTTCGCAGTGACAGCGCCACCCCTCCCGGGTGGCTTTTTCCGGCGTCGGTCACAAGCATCTCCCCCGGCCTGCAGGCGGGAAATCCGGCTGCAGACGTCAGGCCTTGTTTCATTATAGCGGCAAATCCTAATTTTATAGCGCATTTCACCGCTGCCTCCAATTCAAATAATTATGGATAGTCAGCGTGCGCGATCCCCAAGGAACCCCTGCGAGCATCTGAGCGTACATTCGAATAGAGATCGGTATGTAACTTGCATGGATCCGGGAGGGATTGAACGCACCTCCTCTCGGCATGATGCCGGCGGCTGGGGTGCCATCTTCTTCTTTCGAATCAAGCGGATGAGGGGGTCTATGAAAAAACGCATAGGCGATATTCTGATGGAGATGGGCTTTCTCGGCCAGGACCAGCTCAATATGGCCTTGATGGAGACCCAGAAAACGGGCGTCATGCTCGGTGACGTCTTGCGCCGGCTGGACTGGGTCACCGAGGAAGACCTGCAGATGGCCATTGCCGTTCAAAGCGGTGCCCAAATCCTGGATACCGAAAAAGTGGCTGTCGATCCCAGTCTGGCTTCGAAAATTCCGATCGAAGTCGTCAACGAACACGGCATGTTACCATTTGCGATAGAGGACGGTACTCTCAACGTCGCCTGCAGCAACCCCTTCGATGTGATTGCCCGCGACAAACTGGAGCGCCTGACCGGCTGCCGAGTCAAAACCTTTATCGCCCGCCGATCCTGGATCGCCGGTGCGACCGACCTCTATTACAAGACGGCCCAGAACATCGACCAGGAGATCGAAGGGATCACGTATTCCGGCAACGGTCAAAACGTCTTCAAGGACGACCAGATTGTGACGCTGTCCGATTTGCTGATCGAAAAGGGAAACGTGCTCGGCGCCAGCGATATTCATGTCGTGCCGGACAGCAATCTGGTGCGCATCTATTATCGGATCGACGGGGTTCTTCACCAGAAGCATCTGTTCGCCCGAGCCTTCCTGCAACCGCTGCTCACCCGTTACAAAATCATGGCGGACATGGATATCTCCAATCCGAACATCCCCCACGACGGTCGCATCCGGTACAAGGGCCGCGTGGGGGAATTCGACATCCGGGTGTCCACTTTTCCCACCCAGCTGGGGGAAACCGTCGTGATGCGGCTTCTGATCCACAATAAGCTGGCCAAGGATTTGAGGGATCTGGGGTTTGAAAACGAAGATCTGATGCGGTTTAAAGCCGCTATCCATCGGCCTCACGGCCTGATTCTGACGACCGGCCCGACCGGATCCGGCAAGACCACCACGTTGTATTGCGCCCTGATGACGGTGAACAGCCCCAGCATCAACTGCATGACCGTTGAAGATCCCATCGAATACGGCATTCCGACCGTTCGGCAGACCGCTGTCAACCCCAAGGCCGGGTTGACGTTCGGCAATGCTTTGCGCTCGGCCCTGCGGCAAGACCCGGATGTCATTCTCGTGGGGGAGATCCGCGACAGGGAAACCGCGGATTTGGCGTTGCAGGCCTCATTGACCGGCCATCTCGTATTCTCCACGCTGCACACCAATGATGCGGCCGCGGCGATTAACCGCCTGCTCGACATCGGGGTGAACGCCGGAATTCTCGCCTCGGCCCTGTCGCTGGTCGTCGCCCAACGCCTGGTGAGGCTGCTGTGTCCCCAATGCATGCTTCGCCGGCCGATCCAAACGGAGGTTCTAAAACTGTTTCAAGACAGAGAGCTATCGCCGCCCAAGGAGAGCGCTCATCCGGCCGGCTGCGACAGCTGCTACCACTCAGGCTATCGCGGGCGCAACGGCGTCTATGAGGTCATTCAGATCGACCGTGCGATCGCCGGCCTTATTTTCTCCGGAGCGCTGAACCAGGATATCAAAGATGCCGCCGTTCGGGCCGGCACCCATTTGATGTTCAAACAGGCCTTAAAAAAAGTGGCCCAACAGGTGACTTCGATTGAAGAAGTTTCCCGGGTGATCGCCGACCATGAGTAGCTACCATTACAAAGCCATCGACGACTCCGGTCGTGTGGTGAAGGGCCACGTGGCCGCGTTCAACGAGGCGGATGTCGAGCAGGAATTGAAGCGGCGCGGGCTTTTCCTGATTGAGAGCACGGCGCGCAGTGAAAGCCTGGGATCCAAATGGCTCAGCCGCCGGCGCATCCGGTCCAAGATGCTGATCGAGTTCTACCACCGGTTCGCCCAGACGCTTGAAATCGGACTGCCCATTTTATCCAGCCTGGAGGAAATCGGGCGTTCGCTGCCCTGCCGGGTATTAAAAGGCGTGGTCGGTGAAGTGCAGTTTGCCGTTGAAGCCGGCAGCAGCCTGCAGGAAGCCATGCACCGCTATCCCTGGGCGTTTCAACCGCTCGATCTGGCGATGATCAGCATGGGCGAAAAGAGCGGGGTCCTGCCGAAGTGCCTCAGGGACTTGGCGACCTATCATGAGTGGAAGGCCGAAATTCGCGCGGTTTTCAAGAAAGCCTTGATGTACCCGGCGTTCATCGGCTGCGCGATTGCCGCCGTGATCGGCGTGTGGATCGGCTACGTTTTGCCGCAGATGGTCAAGGTGTTGTCGGAATTGGGTGTGGCTCTGCCTTGGGTGACGACCCTCCTTCTGGACGCGAGCACTTTTTTAAAGGCTGAATGGATGTGGCTGGCCAGCGGCATGCTGCTTGGCGGCAGCGCTTTTTATCTCTATCAACGCACGGATTCCGGGCGACTGGCGGTTCACCGCCGCCTATTGGCGTTACCGGTCATCGGGGGCATCGTTCGCAATATGGCCCTCACACGCCTCTGTCATAATTTTGCCACCATGCTCGCCGCTGGCATGACGATCAACAGCATTTTTCAGACCTTGTCCCGTCGAGCCATGGGCAATCGCTATCTGGAAGAACGATTGGCTGCAGCACACCAAGAGATCGAACGGGGCGAGTCGATTGCAGGGGGCCTTGAGAAGGCGGGCGGCTTCCCGTCGCTTCTGCTGGGAGCCATCCGTAACGGCGAAACCACCGGAACGATCGATGCATCGTTCAAACGCATGGGCGAACATTATGATCGCGAGGTCAAGCGCACCATGCAGGTGCTGGTCAATGGCATTGAACCGGTCGCTATTTTTGCCCTTGGCGGAGTTTTCGGAATCATCGTGCTGTCGATCATGCTGCCGCTATATGACGTGATGGGTGATTTGGGCAAGGCCTACTGAAGAACCGCGGACCGGAGGCCATCAGGGAAGGGTGATCGTGACGCCCCGGCCGGCGAGCGCGATGGGCGTGGGTGGATTCGAAGCGACCGGCGTGGCGCAACCGCCGGAGCCGCTGCAGAGCACTAAACGACTGCCGGAAAGAACGCTGTAAACGCTGGAGCTGCCGGTCGCCTGGCTCCCCAGATCCGACCCCTGGTTGGCATCGTAGACATATACGGTCGAGCCGCTGTGGTTGTTGACCGCCAGGGATAGATACTCGCAAAGGCAGCTGTAAAGCTCGTTGCCGCCCACATAGACGACCAGGTCGTCAAACCCGGCCACCGGAGGATGGCGAAGGTAGTTCGGGGTTCCATCCGTGTTGTCGCCTTGGTGGGTCCCGGCCGCCAGATCGTCAAAAACATTGCCGTCGCCATCGGCGTCCATGGGGCCGGCGCTGGCCAGGATCGCTGCAATCGGGAACGTTGCCGCTGCCCCGTCGGCATCCACCACTTGAGGCGTTCCGGTCAACCCCGTGCGCAACGCGGAGCAAGCCGATGCGCGATTGGTCCCCAAGTTCGGGTTGAGCGCGTAACGCAGGGGTCTTTTATAGGCATCGGTCGGGGCGGTCACCAAGGTCCGGTAGGGCAGGGTGCCGCTGACCACCCCGCTGTTTTCAAGGCCGTCGCCGTCGCTGTCCGCATACGGCAGCCGTCCCGTCCGCTCGGCAAAGACGAGCAGGTTTGTGTGAGTGTCTTTCAGGTAGGACAGGGCTTCCGTACGGGCCTTGCGCTCGGTCAGCACGCGCATCAACGAGACGCCGCCGCCGGCCAGAATACCGATGATGACCATGACGACAGCGATTTCAATCAGCGTGAATCCGCGCAGATCCCCGCGAACCCTGGGACCGATCCTGATAGGCGCTTTCATTCCGTGTCACCGGCCACCCGATCCCCGCCTCGGCGCAGCCATCAGAAAAGCATGTAAAAAGTGGCCAGGTTGGTTCCATTCGTATAGGCCGCGCTGCCGGAAATCGACCCGGTCTGCCAGTTGCCGTCATCGTATTTGGTGTCAATTTCGAGGCAGACATCGGCCGGAAGGTTGTAGAACAGAAGATAGTGGGTCAGTGGGGTGGCGTTTCCCGGAGGGTTGACCCATTGGACCTCAACCGTATCTCCAAACGGATGCGTGGGCGCGTTGGTTCCGTTGAAGGTCCCGGAGATCAATCCGGCCAGGCTCAGATCGCGAAAAACTTCGAAGCGTTCGGCAGCTTCGATCTGGCCGTTCCCGTTACCCTCCGCATCAGCGCCGTTGGGCGGGATGGGCGCCAGGTTTTCATCGCCGGGATAAACGCCATATTTGTCATAAAACGTCATGACCCCTGCACGCAGTTCGTCGGCCAGCTTGACGACGCGCTTGACCTTGGCGTTCTGCACCATGGCCTGACCCTTCAGAACGCCGCCGATCAGCAGCCCAATGATCACCAGAACGATAGCGATTTCAACCAGGGTAAACCCCGCCTGGTCCTTTCGAATTTTTCTGATCGTAGCCATCATCATGTTCCTTTCACGCTCTAAATGAATTGCCTTGGTACAAAATCCTTATCGGCCGACCCAGCGAAAAACTTTACCCAACAAAAATATTCGTATGGCGAGGGCCTGCGGCGCTCAACTGGTTTCTTTGATGTAGGGTGTGATCAGGATGACCAGTTCAACGTTTTCTTCGGATGTTTCGATATGTTTGAACAGCCTTCCAAGAAACGGCAGATCCGCCAGCAGCGGCAATCCCTCATGGTTGAGTTTGCGAAGCTTGCTGATTAAGCCGGCCAGCACCACGGATTGGCCGCCTCGCACCCGGACCGTGGTGGCCAGTTCCTGCAGATCGATGACCGGATTGGAAATCGTCTGAGGGGCGCCCGCGCCCGAGGTCGGGATCTCCAGGACGACTTCACGTTGGATACGGGTCAGAGTGGGCACGATGTTCATCGTCACCAGGCCGTCGCTTGAAATCAGGGGAGTGATCCCCAGTTGCAGGCCCAGGAGGGCTCTTTTGATCGAGGTACCGATGGTGACGACCCCGGTCTCGAGATCGCGATCCACCCCATCGATGTCGGTGTAAGGAAACTGGGAGCCGACCGTCAGCACGGCGGACTGCCGGTTGATCACCGAAATGTGGGGGTTGGCGAGGACGGCCACATCCCCTTGGGTGCGCAAGAAGTCCAGTACGGCTGAAAAACGGGACGTGTTGCTTTTCGCGATTTGCCCATCGCTGTTGAATTCCAGCGTGAAAATATCCGGCAGGAGGGACGAGCCGGAGGTGAAATCCACGTTGAGTTTGGTCCAGTCGATGCCGGTCTTTTGGTCGTCCTTTAAAATGACTTCCATGATTTTGGCCTCGATAAAGACCTGCCGATGCAGCGATTCGCTCAGCGAATCCAGAAAACGCACCATCGCGGCGATCCGGCTCGGGGTGTCCGCCATGTAGATCACGCCCGAGTTGCGATTGATGCGCAGGATGGCATCCGGCGATTTGAGACCCTCCAGCGCCTCGCCCAGCGCTCCCCACAGGTCCGAGCTTTGCTCGGGTTTTTTGGCCTTGACCTGATACTTCCCGGCGACACTCGTGCTGTTCACGCCGGACGCCAGCAAATCCCCGCCCACTTCGATATTGGTTTCACCGGTAAGATCCAGATGATCGAGGTGATAAATCTTTTCCGCAAAGCGCTGAATATGCAGGGCGCCTTCACTGATGCGCCATGCATAGCCGGCGCCGTTGACGACCATCATGTCCAGCGCCTGGTTTAAGGTCACCTTGTTGAGGCGCACGGTAATGCTGCGGGTCAGATCGATGTCGGCATCGACGATCAGGTTGTAATCGGAATCCTTCGTCAGCGCCGCCAAGGCCTCGCCGAGCGAGGCCTTTTGAAAGGTGATGGAGTAGAGCCGGGCGGACGGTTCAAGCTGCTGTTCGACCGGTAGCGGTTTCTCCTGAAGCGGCGCCGGCCTGGGAACCCGGAGGCGTTTCTCTTTTTCCAGGTCGCGCGCGGGCTGTTGCGCCTTGAGATCCTCTTGCACCACCGGACGGGGAGCCGGCAGGACGCATGCGCTGAGGACCAGTGTCAATCCGCAAAAGAGGAGCAGACGATGAATCCATAGTGATAGGGTCATTGCGTTTCGCCTCATTACGGTCTCGAGGTTGGGTTAAGGCTTTTGGCTGATGGAATAGTAGACCTCCGGCGCCGGGATAAACCAGCGCTGGTCCCGCTGGCGCAGCACAACTCCTTGCGAGGATATCTCCTCGATGCGGCGTTCGGCGATGAATTCCTTTTCCGCATATACGGTTCCATCCAATACCGCGCGGTAATGCCCTGCACCCGTGCCGGTGGCCACCCGCAGGATACCCGTGAGCCGGGGAAGCAGCGCTGTGCCGGGCGGCGTATTTATTTCGTCGACACCGGCCGGAAGGGCGGGGGACGGAAGAGCGGTGGGTTGCTGCAGCCGGACCCAGGCGATCGGCGGTTCCAGAAATGGTTCGGAACCCATTCGCCGCGCGGACATGAGTTCATCGAAGTGGGAAAGGCGGAGTCGCAGCTGATTTACGATGGCCGGGCTTGCGGCCAGGGGTTGAAACTCGAGCCGGCTGAGCTTGAAAAGATTGGCTCCCAGCAAGATAAAGGCCGCCACCAGCCATGCGCCGATATACATTCGCCGGTTGTTCGCAACGATTCTCATGATGAATCCGCCGTTAAAGAGCGGAGCGAGCCATCGGCTCGTTCGGCTTTGATTCGTTCAGCGCGTCCGGGTGAATTCGGCAACGCAGCAACAGGGCCAGTTCGCAGGTGCCTGTCCCCTTTTTAGGATCGAATTTGAGGGTTATCTGCTTCTGGTGCAGGAAGCGCTGCGGGGTAAGGGCCGTTAAAAAATGGACGATTCTTTCGATGGGTCCGGAAAAAGACAAGTTCAGCGATAGCCTTTCAGATCCCTTTTGGGGCGGTGCCAGCGTCATCTGGCTCATGTTGAGCTCCAGCCGGGATGCCAGCTCGCCTATAATGCTTTTGGCGGTCAGCATGCCCAGCTGAACCGATTCGGCCGCAATAAACAATTTCGCATGCTCTTCCTGGATGCGAGCCAGCTTGCGGGCGTTTTGCTGCTGGAAGATCAACTCTCTGCGCAATGCCTGGTTTTGAGCTTGGATGGATAATATGGTGTCGATCGCTTGGTGATTCCAAAAGGCACTAAACAGCGCGCCAGCCCAGATGACACCCGTCCACAGCCATCGGTTCTTGAGCAAAGCAGTCATGGCAGGTTGATCTTCCAAGCAATCTTGTAGTGCGTTTGAACGGTTTGGCTTTTCGCCTCCTCCAGATTGAAAACCACGTCTTCAATCGTAAGCGGCGGATCCAATTTGAGGTGTCGATTCATATTTTCAATCAGCGCTCTCAACCGATTCCGGAACTGGTCGACCGAATCTGCGGCTACGGTTGCGGCCAGGTCCAGACGCAATGCATCCGAATCCATTTTAAACTCGTCGATCAAGACCTCTTCCGGAAGCGCGGAAACAATTTTTAAAATCGTATCAGCACCGGAAGGTCGTTTGGCGTCTTCGGTCAGCTCGATCAGGGCCGCATCGTAGTCCGCGAGCGCCAGGGGCTGTTGGTAGCGCATTTGGCTGCGGGCTCCCATTTCGTCCTGCAGCCGTCGCTCCAGCCACAGATACTCTCCGATAAAAAAAAGAAACAGCAAGGCGGCGACCAGCATGCCCGCCCACTGAACCGGACGCCATTTCACCTCCTGTTGGATTCTGCGGTGGGTGACGCTGTAAGCATCGCCTGGCGCCGGAACATCCCCTGGTTCCAACAGATCTTCGAGATGCGCCAGTTCGCGCGGCAGAGCACTTGTTGCGCCGGTCCCGGCGATCCTCTGCACCGGCCGGCCCAAAAACTCGGACAGCCGCTGCTGGAATCCCGCAGCATCTCCGATCAGATAAATCATGTTCAAATCGGATTTGGCTTTCTGAGAAAAAAGGTAGATCGACTGGTTGACCTCGAAGAGCAACGCGTCCCACCGCTCGGCAGACTCCGCTAGCGCCACCGCGCGCGAAAACAGAAAGTTTCCGTGAAAGTAAAAATAGAGAAACGCTTCATGCGGGTGAAGATGGATCAGCAAAGCTGCCTGGGTCGAGAATTCGGTGCCCCGGCGCTTGAAACGCTCCTCCCACAGCAGCGCCGCGGTAGTGATCCAGCGCGGCGGTAGACCGGTTTTGCACAGAGCCTCATAAAGGCCAAAGGAACTTGGTTCGAAGAGGTGAAAGACTCTGACACCGGCGCCTTCCAAGTCTCTTTGCTGAAAGAGATAGCTGGAAAGATAGGGGGCCAACGGGAGGTGGGGGTAGGTGGTCTTAAGTTTTCGCTCGATGAACGGCTTGATCAAAGAATCTCTTTTGGACTTAAACGAAAAAAATTCATGCTTAAACCAGTGATCCGGAACAATTAGAAGTATTTCAGAACGGGTTTGTTGGAAAGTTGATAACATCCGGGAATCGAACTCATGCGACACAAATTGCGGCAGGCTCAGTTCGACCAATCCGAAATCTCGATTCAGGCCGCAGGTCTCCGAGAAGAATATTTTCTTATCGGTGGCGGCAATCAGGCGATTTTTTTTATGGAACATCCCGGGTCGCTTTTCTGACGATCTGCTAAAAATGGATTATTTGAGCATGGTAAACTATCCAGGCAAAAATTATGCCATATGCTGGTTGCGAATAAGAAAGATCAGGGCCGATCGTAAAAGGCCCGCTTTCGGATCGTTCCGAAGATTTATAACATTTTGTAATTGCTATTATTTTTAGGAAATAGACGCCTGCGGGCCGGCTCATTCAGCCGTTCGTCGCTGATCCGGTGGCTGTTTTTTTTGGGGAAGCGTCAAAAAACCGTGCACGCGATGACCGACGGGTTAGGTTGCAATGGCGGCTCGAACGACGTTCGACAGTTCGGCCAGCTGGTAGGGCTTTTGGAGAAAACCGTCGGTATGTCGGAGCAAGTTCCCGCTTTCGACATGTGCCAGACTGTATCCGCTGGACAGGATGACCTTGGTCGCGGGATGGTTTTTCCGGATGATTCCGAGCAACTGGTCCGCCCCGATGTCGGGCATCACCATATCCATGATCACCATGTCGATCTTGCTCGTATGCGGATGGAACCTGTCGGAGGCCTCCTGACCGGAACGGGCTACGATGACGGCGTAACCCAAGCGTTCCAGCATTTTGGTAACCGTTACGAGAACCACTTCCTCATCGTCGATCACCATCACCGTTGCAATTGGCGGCGTCGCCGGCTGGGGAGCTTGCGCTCGATAACAACAGCATTTATTTCGGCCCGTATTCTTGGCTTCGTACAGCGCCTCATCGGCCTTTTTGATGAGGCCTTCCACATCCACTTCGCGAGCGCTCTCCATGGCCGCGACGCCGAAGCTCATGCTCACGGCGATGGGCTTGTCATTGTAGCGCAGCTTCAGCGACTCAACGCCCTTGCGCAACCGTTCCGCCGCTTTCATGGCGTCGCCGGGTTCGGTCATCGGCAGGATAATGGCGAATTCTTCACCGCCGTAGCGAGCGATTTGGTCCGATTCGCGCAGCATCAGTTTGAGCTGCGCCGAGACACACCGCAGGGCATGGTCACCGGCGAGATGTCCAAAAAAATCATTGATGGATTTGAAATGGTCGATATCGGCCATGATGATCGAGAGCGGCGTGTTGTAGCGGATCGCACGCCTCATTTCGTGTTGAAGATTCTCCAAAAAGCGGTTGTGGTTGTTTAGCTGGGTCATGCTGTCCAGGCCGAGCTGCAGCTTGATTCTTTCCAGATCCTGACTCTGGGTGTGGACCTGATCCACGAGTTCGGTGGTCAGCTCAGCCAGCTCGTTTCGGGACGTCTCGATGATGTCGATATACTCTTTTTCGTCGACCTGGATCTCAAAGATCGGGAAAATACCTTTTATGTCCGCCAAAATCTGCTCTGCAATCGCATACGGGTCGACTGCCGATGTCATTCCATAGGCGCTCATTGCTTTTTCGATCGGGGCGTACGCCGAGCTTGGGTGGTGATTCGCATGATTAAACAAGTCGATGTACAAAGAAGACAGGTGCAGGATCTTAGCCTGGAATTCAATATCGCCGGAGGGTTGGCTCAACCGCTCGGGGGCATGATGCGCGCCGATTGGCGCTGAAAAAGCGGGGGGCAGCCCCCAGCCATGGGTGATGTACTCGCCCACCTCCATGTGGTTGAATTTGAGCAGCGCGCTTTCGATTTCATGCAGGGCCGTCCCGTTCGACCGGGCCTTGGCCAGCACCTCGCCGTAGGCGGCGGGCATGGATTGGGACATGATCAACATGCCGATGTCTTGCAGCAACCCCAGAAAAAAGGCGTTTTCGCCATGCTGTTTGTTGGCTTTTTCGGTAATCAGCCGGGCTGCGACTGCTCCGATGAGAGAATCCTTCCAAAACTGGACATGATCAAAACACCCATTGGTTTTATTCGAAAAATTATTGATCAGAGAAAAACTGAGGGCGAGGTTTTTGACCGCATTCATGCCGAGGTACATCATCGCCTGATGAACGGAGGTGATCTGATTGGACAATCCGTAAAACGACGAATTCACCACTTGCAGCACTTTTGCACTCAGCGGTGCATCGGAGGAGATGATCTCCGAAATTTCCCGAATGTTGGGTATCTCGCGGCGCATCGCCTGCAAAATTCGAATGGCCACACCCGGCAGAGTGGGAAGCTTGCCAATTTTACGCGCAATGTCTTTGAGTGACGCATGTGCCTGCATCCAAGGTTCTCCCGTATGAAAGTCTGATTAGGATGAAACACTATGATCTAAGACAGTATCGGATGATTTGCTGAAAACCTTTACCTGCGAATGCAGGGGGAGGGGTGGGGGGCGGATAAACGTGGCGAGAGAATCCGGACGTTGCGTGGAAATGTGGAGGCGATGTGCCGGCAGACCTGTTTCGGATCGACCGTGGCTGTGGTCGGAGAGAACAGCGCCTTTTGCCGGGTTCGGGCGTTGGGCTCGAGCTGGCTCAATGGCAGTTCATCTCGCATCGGGTTCAAGATCCTATGAAACCGGCCGATAGTTTCACTTGAGCGTTCGTTCATATCGCACTTCAATATGACCGGTATGGAAACCGACTTCAAGACCGATTTTGAATCTCTGGAACCGAGCGACCTGAGATTCGGAGATGCCGAATCTCCGGAACCAGCCGGGCTGCCTCCCGCCGCTGCGGATTTTCCGGAACCCGCCGGAAAAACCCCCGCCAAACGCCGTCTTTTCCGCCCGGCGCTGGCCATGCTTGCCTTGGTTGGTGCGATTTCTGCCGGTGTCTGGCTGTATGCGCGCCCGCCGGGGCTGGCAGCAACCCGGGTTGCAAGCACATCTCCGTCCGAGTCGGCCATCGACGCTGCCAGCGCATCCGCCCCGGCGGCCGTTGCACCGAGCTCCGAAACAACCGAAGATTCAAGCGGTTGGGCGATCAAACTGAGAGAAGTCGATGAGGTGCGGCGCCTGCTTCACGTCAAGAAAGATGCCATCCTGCGAGTGCAGCAGGATTACCGCTACGGCATCCTCGAACTCGAGGAAGAAACCAAGCATCTTCTGAAGCAGGCCCGCATCGATTCGCTGGTCCTCGCCCGCAAGAACAGCGAGGTCGATTTGCTGCTGCAAAACATCCAACGGCGTCAGATGTACAGTGAAGCGCTCGCTCAGCCGCTGCAGTGGATCGATGCGGCCAGCGAAGAGCTTCTATATCTGAAGCGCCGAGCGTCGATCGACCTTCTGGTGGCGGCAGTCGCGGAGGGCATCGATATGCAGCGGCATCTATACGACATGGATCTGGCCCTGCAAAAGTTCCAGCCGACCGCGAGCCGGCTTGCAATCCATCCAGGGCCGATGACCGCAGCATCCCTGGACGTCATTGCCAAGCGGCTGATTGAACAATCCAAGCTCATGCAAGTAGTACCCGGCGACGACCGTAATCGGGAGATCGTGGCGGAGGTTTGCAGCGGAAACCTGACGGCGGCGGGAGAGTTGTCGAGGCTCAGCCTCAAGGGCGCCCGCTGCTTGGCGGAATCCGATGCGAAGCAACTGTTTCTGAATCGTGTGACGGAGCTGACTCCGCTCGCCGCACAGAAGCTCTCGGAATGGCCGGGCGAATGGCTCTGCTTGAACGGCCTTGCCAAGCTCCAGGCGGATGTCGCCGCACACCTTTTTGCATGGCAGGGCGCCTGGATTTCTTTGAACGGGCTCGGCGAGCTATCGGTCGAAGCGGGCCAACACGTGGCCGGATGGAACGGCCGGCAATTGGAACTCATGGGGCTGCACAGCCCATTCAGTGCGGAGCACCTAATGCGGTGGGAGGCTGCCGGAGGCCGCTTGTTCGTTCCGGACACCCTCCGCCGCGCCATCGACCTTGCGGTCGGAAAAGCCCCTGGGAATTCGGACTCATGATGGTCCTGCTCATCCGCAAGACGACGGAGATCGTCGGATGGATTCTGTTAGCGGTTTGCGCCTGCCTGGCATCCGACGGGGAACCCGGGGGGGAGCTCAACCGGGCCTTGGAGGAGATCAAGAGCACCGCCCGGCTCATCGACGACAGGTCCGCCACGGCGGCGGCGGTGCAGGGGCAGCTGCAAGTCCAGGCCGAAGCGCTATCGGCCGAAATCCGTCAGGAACGCCGCCGCTGCAGCGCCGGCAGCTTCCAACAGGCTCTTCAGATCAACCGCATCCGCTACGATTTGCTGGCGCTGCAACAGGTGACGGGCTATCTGGGTCAACTGGAAGAACGGCTCTCCCACCTGCGCACCGCCGCAAACACCTTGAACGTCTACCGCGATCAGGTTCGGGATGATCGCCTCATCCTCCAGGCGTTAAATGACCTCGATAGCTCCGAGCTTCTGCGGCAGGTGCAGGAGGCCGTCGGCGAATACCGTCGGCAGAGCGGCGCTCCGCTCCTGAAGGTTCCGGCCGCCCACCGTCCCCCCGAGCTTGAAATGCTGTGGAACGACCTCGTAAAGGCCCATTGACCGCCCTATCCCCCTTTACAGCAGCTTCTGGTCGATCAGGTGCTGCATGGCGCGTTGGCCGATGGTGGTCACGGCGCTGATGGCCTGGACCACGTGGTAGGTCGCCTCGGAGAGCACACCGGAGTTCATCATCACCAGCGCCGCGTTGAGGCTCTTGTCGATACTGCCCCACATCTCCGGCGACGTCATTTTCTTGGACAGATGGATCTCGTTGGCGATCATCCCGATCAGCGGCCGAAGAAAGCGTTCCGCGGCATGGCGGTCATGTTCGGGCACCCCGTTGTAAATTTCAAGCAACTGGGAGACCATGAGCAGGCCGGCCTTGGCTTTCTCGCTTTGAGAGTAAGCTAAAATGGCATCTTTGGTTTCCATGCGGTGGTTCCTCGAAAGGGGCCTTCCGTTGCGCGGTCGACGCCGCGGGTCAGGCCCGGTTGATCATGGCTGCCACGTAACCGGCTCCAAAACCATTGTCGATGTTGACGACGGCCACGTTGGAACTGCAGCTGTTCAACATGGCGAAAAGGGCGGTCAAACCACCCAGGCTGACACCGTAACCGATACTCGTCGGCACCGCAATGACCGGACGGCTGACCATGCCGGCCACCACGCTGGGAAGTGCTCCCTCCATGCCGGCCACCACGATTAGGACGCTGGCTCTCTCCAGCATCTCCCGATGCCGAAAGAGCCGGTGGATGCCGGCGACTCCCACATCGATGACCTTTTCCACCCGGTTGCCCATGGCCTGAGCGGTGATGACCGCTTCCATCGCCACCGGCAGATCGGAGGTTCCGGCGGCGATCACCAGGATGGTTCCTCGGCCCCGGGATGCCGGGCTCGCCGAGGACCATACGAGCATGCGTGCGTCGGGATGATACTGCGTGTCGGGCAGCCGCGCCTGGACCTCCCGGGCCTTGCCGGAGTCGACGCGCGTAGCGAGAATCAGGTTTTCTTGCGAACTCATGCACTGCATGATGCCGGCGATCTGTTCGGCGGATTTGCCTTCACCGTAAATGACTTCGGGAAAGCCCTTGCGCAGACTGCGGTGATGGTCGACGTGGGCGTAGCCGAGGTCCTGGCAAGCCAGATGTTCGAGCTGCTGCGCAGCGCGCTGCGGCGTCTGAGCGCCGGCCGCAACCGCCTGGAGCAGTTTCAGCAGAGAGTCCTGGTTCATTTTCGCTGCGAGCTACCCTGGTTGGTCTGATACCGCGGCCGGCACAGTTTATTCGACCGGTTGTTCCCGGATACCACCGGTGAGCGGCGGAAGGGAAGGGGCCGCGGATGAAGACTTGGAGCCGAAGGCTCTTTCGACTTGTTCCAGACGCCGTTGGAATGTGTTGAGGCTCTTGTCGATTCGAGCGATTTCCTGATCGAGCGCAATCTGATAGAGGCGCTTGGCCTTGAGAACCTCCAGCTCCAGGGCGTCCCGGTCCAGCTTGCGAGCCTGCAGACTGCCTAAATCGGATTTGATTTTATCCAGCTCGGCCCGGGAGCGATCCATAAAACCGGCCAAGCCGGTGAGATCCTTGCCGAGGCTGCCTTCGAGTTTCTGCAGGCGCGCTGACAGCGCCTGCATGTCAGTCCGCAGGGTCGTGCTGACCCCGAGTTCTTCGCGAAACGGCGCCAAGGCCTGCAACTCCTTGGTGAGCCCCTGGACATTCTTGCTGATGGCGGCCAGGGCCTCCTCTTGACGTTTGGCGGCCTCTTCGATCTCCGTCTTGTCGGCTTTGGTGGCGTTCAGCTTTTGCATCGCCGCAGCACCCTGGCGCACTTCTTCCAGCAGCGCCTGCAGCTTGGTTTGCGCCTGACCCGTCTGCGCCAGCGCCGTCTCCATGTCGCTCAGCCGGGCGTTCATCGCCGCTGTCCTTTGATCGATATCGGCTGCAATACTTTCCACCGACCGAAGATCGCTGCTCTGGGTGCGGAGCAAGCGGTCGGCCAAGTCTTGGTAGGCCACATAAATAACGATCGCGATCAGGCTCGGCAGCAGCAGCGTCACAAAGCTGATTCGCTGACTCAGCCGATTCACTCGCTTTTTGAGTTCTTCGTCCGCTACGGCGAGTTCAGGTTCCTCGTCTTTCGGTTCGAAGCGAAATCGGTCTTGGCTGGCCATCTAGCGTGCGGTTCCTCCGCAAGTCACTCCCATTCGATCGTGCTCGGCGGTTTGGAGCTGATATCGTAAACCACCCGATTCACTCCATCCACTTCGTTGATGATTCGATTGGAGACCCGAGCGAGCAATTCGTGCGGAAGACGGGCCCAATCGGCTGTCATCGCATCACGGCTGGTTACAGCTCGGATGGCGGCGATATTCTCGTACGTGCGGGCGTCGCCCATGACTCCCACGCTTTTGATCGGCAGCAGGACGGCAAAGGACTGCCACAGCTTTTGGTAAAGGCCATCGTTGCGGATTTCAGCGAGAAGGATTTCGTCGACATTGCGCAAAATGTTCAGACGGCGCGCCGTGATTTCTCCGAGGACGCGAATGGCCAAGCCGGGGCCGGGGAAGGGCTGTCGCCAGACCAGGTCTTCCGGCAATCCGACCTGCTTGCCCAGCTTGCGGACTTCGTCCTTGAAAAGATATTTGAGCGGTTCGATCAGCTTCAGTTTCATGCGTTTCGGCAGGCCGCCGACGTTATGGTGCGACTTGATCACCGCGGAGGGGCCTCCGAAAGCTGAAACCGATTCGATGACATCGGGGTACAGCGTTCCCTGAGCCAAAAATTCAGCCCCCTTGATCTTGCGGGCTTCGCTTTCGAACACCTCCATGAAGATTCGGCCGATGATTTTGCGCTTGCGTTCGGGGTCGGTCACGCCGCGCAGCGCCTGCAAAAAAAGGGGGGCGGCGTTTACGAAGCGAATGTTGATCTGCAAATGCTGCCGGAGAGTTTGCTTGAGCTGAGCGGCTTCATTTTTCCGCAACAGGCCGTTGTCGACGAAGATGCAGGTGAGTTGCCTCCCGATGCTCTGGTGAAGGAGCATCGCCGTCACCGAGGAATCCACGCCTCCGCTCAGCCCCAGCAGAACCTTCTTGTCGCCGACCGTCCGCTGGATGTCCGCGATGGCCTCTTTGGCGAACGACTTCATGGTCCAGGACCGCTTGCAGCCGCAGATGTCGAAAAGAAAATTCTTCAGCATGACCCGGCCCATCGGTGTGTGATCCACCTCGGGGTGGAATTGGACGCCCATGAGCTTGCGACGGTCGTCGCAGGCCGCGGCGAAGGCCGTATTGGCGGTAGACGCCGTGGCCGCGAAGCCCTCCGGCAATCGCTGGATGGAATCGCCATGGCTCATCCAGCAGGTCGTGGTGCGGTCGACTCCTTTGAACAACCCATCGACATCCTTGACGGAAAGCTCGGCGAACCCGTACTCCCGCTTCTGGGCGCGCTCGACGCGGCCGCCCAGGGCGGCCACCATGAACTGCATCCCGTAGCAGATTCCCAAAACGGGAATGCCCAGATCAAATAAAACCGGGTCGATCTTGGGGCTGCCGGCTCCATAAATGCTGGAAGGCCCGCCGGAGAGAATAATCCCCTGCGGCGAGTGGCGCCGGATGGCTTCCAAGGCAGCGCCCGGTGCCTCGATCTGGCAGAAGACGCGATTCTCCCTCACGCGGCGGGCAATCAATTGGTTGTATTGCGCTCCGAAATCGATGATGATGATCATGATCGTGCTGCATCTCCCGAGGCATGCTGGATCTGGATCAATTACCATTTGCGCTGAATTATCGAATATGGTAAACACGCCCGGAAAAGTCAACCGCAAAATACATGGGGTGGTTCGCCCGCCGCGCTGAAATCCACTTACGCTTCATCAACCGAGGGGAACAGGACTCATGTTCGAGAGCAGTGATTTGCGAAAAGGCCTGAAAATCGAATACGAGGGCGATCCGTACATCGTCGTTCAGTTTGATTTCGTGAAACCGGGAAAGGGGCAGGCGCTCTACAAATGCCGCTTGAAGAATATGCTCAGCGGCATTCAGTTCGATCGAACCTTCCGGTCGGGTGAAAAATTCGGAGAGCCGAACCTGGAAGAAAAGCAGATGGAGTTTCTTTATAAAGACGGCGACAAATTTTGCTTTATGAACACCTCCACTTTTGAACAAGAGTTTGTGGGAGAGGATCAAGTGGGGGAGGCGCGAAATTTTCTCAAGGAAAATACCGTTTGCGCCGTCCTTTTTTACCGGGAGCGTCCGATTGGGATTACGCTGCCCACCTTCATGAACTTGCGCATCCTCAAGGCGGATCCGTGGGTCAAGGGAGATACCGCCTCCGGCGACTCCAAACCGGCGACGCTGGAAACCGGTTATGTGGTGCAGGTACCGACTTTTCTGGAGGAAGGCCAGCTTATCAAAATTGACACGCGCACCGGGTCCTACGTGGAACGCGTTAAAGTTTAGGGGGCGGGAGGCAGACGCATCGACGGCGCGCCGCTGCCACGGTTTCGTGGCCCTTGCGGCTAGGCGGATGCGTCGTCGGCTCGTCCAACCGCGGCACCGGCGCTGCCGGATGATGCGGCCGACCGGTTGAAAAACTGAAGCTTCACCGATCCGATCGCGATGATATCCAGATCCCTCAGCATAACCGACTTCTTGATGGGCTGATCGTTAACCCGGGGCTTGCAAATCCCGCCGGCATAACTCAAGTAGTACCCGTCCGGCCGCTGACTGATGGTGGCGGCCGTCCAACCGACCAGCAACCCCTTGACCACGATCTCGGAGGTCGGGGCCTTTCCGATTTTGATGAGCTTGCTGAAAAGATCCAGTTGGCCCTGGCCGCCGGACAAATACTCAAGATAGCCCGAGGCATCGTCATGTCGCAGCAGCGGTTTCGGAACCACCGGAGCGCTTTTCTGCACCATCAAGCGGTAGTTGCTGGTATCCATCACCATGGTTTTGTCGATTTCAGCCGGAGTGCCGGCGGCGGCGTCCTCCTCGGTTGAAAAAACCAGAAAATGTTTTCCGATACTGACGATATCGCCATTTTTCAACCAATGGGAATTAACCAGGCGCTCGTTGACGAACGAACCGTTTTTGCTCTGAAGGTCCACCAGTACAAAGGCATCACCGACCGAATCGATCTTGGCATGATGCCCTGAGACCGCCAGGTTTTCGATGACGATGTCATTATCCTTGCGCCTGCCAATCGTCAGTGATTTGCCCTTGTCGACGAGATACCGGCCGAGAACGTTGTCTTTGAATTTGAGTGTAATGTTTGGCATTCGTAGCAATTTCCTGCAGACTTTCAAGCGATTTCAGTTAGCTGCTAGTCGCTGCCGCACCTGATAAACCCATTTTATGAAAACCGAGCGATGTTGGCGCCGCACGCCGGCCACTCGCAGAACGACGGCCGAAATATTGTCGTCACCGCCGCGTTCGTTGGCCAATTGCACCATCGCGCGACACGCGGAACCCGGAGGATGGGCGGTGGTGAGCGACATGATTTCCCGCGGCGCAACCTTGGTGCTCAATCCGTCCGAACAGATGACCAGTTGATCGTCCTTGAAGCAGTTCAATTCACAGATATCGGCCTCGACCAGGCTCTTCGGACCCACCGCGCGCGTCAGAATGTTGCCCATGGAGGGAACCTGCGCATCTGCCGGCAGCGCGGCCTGGAGGGTGTGGGGGACCGAGAGCAAATTAATCGTTCCGTTTCGCACCAGAAAGATCGGGCTGTCCCCTACGTTGGCCGCGATCACCGTGTCTTCGGAAAAATACACCGCGGCCACCGTTGATCCCATCCCGCGATAGTCGTCATGTTCGGTGGCGGTTTGGTGCACGACTCGGTTGGACCATTCGATTCCTGCCAGCAGTCGATGCGCCTGGGAAGAGAGGTTGCCAGGCAGGCCCGTATGGTTGTCTGGGTCCTGACCTTTGGCCAGAAAATCGCATATGGATTGCACGACCAAGGTGCTGGCGACTTCTCCGGCCCGGTGGCCGCCCATTCCGTCGGCCACCAAATACAATCCCCGGGCATCATCGACAAGGATGCGGTCTTCGTTGGACTGCCTTTTCTTGCCAACGTCGGAAATGCCAGCTGATTCAACAATCACCATACCATCGTTATTCTATTCGCAAACGGCTGTGAGGTCAAGAAGCAGAGGCCTGAATATGGTTTTATCCTATTGTAATTTATAACAAACCTGCCAAGTTATCTGCTCTTGACAAAACCAAACGGTTTAAGTAGGTTTCGATCCACTCGACGTTACGACCGAAACGTTTTTCACGCCTGGAACCGGCGCACATGACCCTGACCAAGGCCCAAATTGCGGATGTCATCCACCAGGATCTTGGTTTTCCCAAAAACCGGTCCGCCGAGGTTCTGGAGCTTCTGCTGGAGCTGATCAAGAACAAACTGGAGAATGGTGAAGACGTTCTCGTCAGCGGATTCGGAAAGTTTTGTGTCCGGTTGAAAAAAGAACGCCGGGGGCGGAATCCAGCGACCGGCCAAGACCTGCTCCTATCCGGCCGCAAGGTGATTACGTTCCGCTGCTCTCACTTGCTCCGAAAGAGAATCAACGACGATTTTCCCTCCTGAAGCGGATCGCGTCAATCCTGGCTCTTAAATGCCGGTCATTGGGTTGAGCGCGGCCGGGTATGCCTTCGTCAGCAACACCGTTCGGCAGAAGAGGGCTTCCGCCATCATTCGTGGACAGAAACTCATGTCGGGGTTTTTTATATTTACGAGCAACCGCATGGAGGCGTTGGTGGAACGCCTGGCGGAGGTGGTGCGAGCGCCCCTGTCCTCAGCCATGGCTCCCGAGGTCGTCATTGTCCAGAGCCGAGGCATGGAGCGCTGGTTGTCGATGGAGCTGGCCCGCCTGAACGGCATCAGCGGAAATGTCCGGTTCCCATTCCCCAACGCTTTTCTGGAGACGGTGTTCCAAACCGTATCGGCCGTTGATCCGACGGGGCCCTCAGCCTTCGACCCCGACGTCCTGGCTTTCCGCATCATGGGCTTCATTGGAGAGCATTCCGATCACCCCGATTTTGCGCCCTTGCGGCATTTTCTGGCGGGAGATTCGAAAGGGGGGAAGCGCTACCAGCTCGCGCGCAGGACCGCCGATCTCTTTGACCAGTACCTCGTTTTCCGCCCCGAGCTGATTGATCGCTGGGAATCAGGGCAAATTCTAAATTCGACCCATCACCGCTGGCAGGCATTGATCTGGCGCGAGCTGGTGCGGCTCACACCGGGGGTGCACCGGATCTGTCGGCGTCGCCTGCTGGCCGAGGCCATTCGTAGAGGCGTCCACGGGTTGGCTGCGCTACCCCTACGGGTGTCGTTGTTCGGCGTCTCGTACCTTCCCCGATTTCACCTGGACATCTTCGCAGAGCTCTCCGGGGTCATCGATGTGCACGTGTTCTGCATGAACCCCTGCCGCGAATACTGGGCCGATATTGCCTCCGAACGCGCCGTCCAAAAAGCTCAGCGGCGGATAGGAGAGAGCGAAAGCGTTGAGAGCCGCCTGCACCTGGAGCTCGGCAACCGGCTGCTGGCCTCGCTGGGGACCCTCGGGCGGAATTTCTTAGACATCCTCACCGATTTTTCCGGCCAGCAGACCGACGTGTTTGTCGAGCCTGGCGGACAATCCCTTCTGGGCCGGATCCAGTCCGATATCCTGAACCTAAGAGACCCTCACCCGGACCCGGCGCCCTGCGCCGACGAATCCATACGGATTCACGCCTGCCACAGCCCCATGCGCGAGGTCGAAGTTCTGCAGGATCAACTGCTGGCGATGTTCGAGGCGGATCCGCAGCTGCAGCCCGACGACATCGTCGTCATGACCCCGGATATCGACGCCTACGCCCCCTTCATTTCAGCGGTGTTCGGCGCCCCGGCCAACCTCCGGCAGCACATCCCATTCGCCATCGCCGACCGCCGCCCCGACCGGGAAAGCGGCTGCCTTCGGGCCTTTTTCTTGCTGTTCGATCTCCTGGACAGTCGGTTCGGCGCCAGCGACGTGCTGCGCCTGCTGGAGGCCCCGGCGGTATTGAAGCGCTTCGGCCTGGAAAACGCCCATCGGCACCGTGTGGAGCAGTGGATCCGGGCGGCGCGCATCTGCTGGGGCGAAGACGAAGCCACCCAAATCGCACTGGGTCTTCCGGCGCATCCGCACAATACCTGGAGGGCCGGAATCGAACGTCTGCTTCTAGGCTATGCGCTGCCGTCCCGCGAAACCGAGGTGTTCCACGGAATTCGCGGCCATGACGCCATCGAGGGCAGCGACGCACGCGTGATCGGCCCGTTCCTGGATTTCCTGGAGCAGGTGTTTGCCTTTTCCGGCCGGTTGCGCCGGGCCCGAGGGCTGGAGGAATGGCGCAGCGACATCCGTGATATGCTATCCGCCTTTTTTCCGGATGACGACGAAACTCAACCCGACCTGCAGCGCATCCGCCGGATGCTGGATGAGATGGCCGACACCGCCGCAGCGGCCGGATTTACTACGGAAGTCTCTGCGGAAGTCGTGCGCGGGTTCCTGTCCGAGCGGCTCGAAGGGGAAGGCGCCGGCCGGGGGTTCATGGCGGGCGGGGTGACCTTTTGCGCCATGCTGCCAATGCGCTCCATCCCGTTCAAGGCGGTCTGCCTCATTGGAATGAACCATGATGCTTACCCCCGCGAAAGCCGGCTGCTGACCTTTGACCTGATCGGCCAGGCGCCGCGCCCGGGTGATCGTTCGCGGCGGGACGACGACAAATACCTCTTTCTCGAGTCGCTGCTGTCCGCTCGCCGCTGGTTCTACATCAGCTACGTGGGGCAGAGCATCCAGGACAACAGCCCCGTGCCGCCCTCCGTCGTCGTCAGCGAGCTTATCGATGTGCTCCAGTCGGGCTACGGTCTGGCCGCGGATGCTGCCGGCCGGGGCCTGGTCACCCGTCACCGGCTGCAGGCGTTTTCCAGCGACTATTTTCGGGAGGGGGCGGGCCTCTTCAGCTACTCCGCTGAGGACATGCAGGCGTGTGCCGCGGCGGCGGATGCCGCCGCACCCCAGCCGTTTGTGACCGGGCCGATCCCATTGACGAACGAGGATGCGTCGTCCTGGAGCCGGTTGGACCTCGGACAGCTGGCAGTTTTCTTCGGGAACCCGGCCAGATTCCTCGTCCGGAACCGGTTGGCTGTGCGCCTCGATCCGCCGGAGGCGTCGGCGAAGGACAGCGAACCTTTTTCCCTGGAGGGGATCGAGCGGTTCGACATGGGCTGCCGCATGCTCGATCAGCGGCTGAGGGGCCTCCAACGCCGGGACGTTTTCCCGGCGCTGCGCGCCGACGGCCGACTGCCCCACGGGGCGATGGGCGAGGTGGAATTCAACCGCCTATGGGCCGAGGTAGAAGGATTCGCCCGTCGTCTCGAGCCGCTGCGTCAGGCAGGCTCTCCGAAAATGATCGATACGCGGTGGGACATCGCCGGGTTCAGCCTGGCGGCGCGGGTTAACGGGGTGACGGACACCGGCTGCCTGCGCTACCGCTTCGGCAAGCTCCGCGCCAAGGACTATCTGGAACTTTGGCTGCAGCATCTGGCCCTCTGCCTGGCCGCCCCCGGGCAGGGCGAATGCGAAAGCGTTTACGTTTGCACCGACCGCACCCTGAGGCTGAGGCGGGTCCCGGACAGCCGGTCCATTTTGGAAGAGCTTCTGGGCATCTATCGGCAGGGCCTTGAGCGACCGCTGTGCTTTTTCCCGAAGTCATCGCTGGAGTATGCCCGCGTGCTGCGCACAACATCCTCCTCCCGCCGGGCGCTAGGATCTGCCCGCAGCATCTGGGACGGCAACGGGATCCAGGAGGGAGAAGGTGCGGACCCTTACTACCGGCGCTGTTTTGAAACCGACGATCCCCTGGGCGCGGAATTCGAGGAACTGAGCCGACGAGTATTTGATCCCCTTTTAGCGTTTGCCAAGAGCGAGAGACTGGCGTGATGGAAAGCGGTTCGATCATAGGCATTCTGCGAAGCGTGCCGGAAACGGCCGCCCTGAAACCCGGAGACCGGCTGAACGTTAAGGTTTTGGAGGTCTTTGAAAACCAGCGCGCACTGGTGGACCTGGGTCGCTTCCGGGCGCTGGCCGATATCGCCTTCCCCGTGGCAGCAGGCGATGAGTTGCGGGTGCGGGTCCAGCAGACGGAGGGCCAGCTGCGGCTCCAGCTGCTGCCGGCTTCCGGTCCAGCTGCGCCCGAAGCCGCTGGCGCCGGCGGACCGGCGCGGGCGGCTTCGGCGGCAGCGCTCCAAACGGTTCATGTGCACATCGAGCAGCTGTCCGGTGCGATGCAGCGGCTGCCGAATGCGCCGCAGCTGCCGGCCGAATTCCGGCAAATGGTGGAAGCCTTGGGGATTTTTTTGAAGCCGCTCGATGCGGGTTCGCGCCCCGAGGCGCTGGCCCGCAAGCTCGGGGAATTCTGCGAGGATTCCGGGCTGTTCCTGGAACATCGGCTGGCAGGTGCCGTCAAGCGGACAGACGGCGAAGCCGGAGGGAAGTCGGCGCCGGAGTGTGGATCGGCGGGGGGATCGGAACGAATTCTGGCAACCGACCTCAAGTCCCGACTGCTTTTTCTTAAAGCCTTTTTTCAAAGCGAAGTCGGCCGGCAACTGATCCGTGACAGCCGGGAAGCGGCCGGCCTGGCTGGAGCGGCCGGTGAGCTGCTGGCCGATATCCGCGCCGGCCAGGAGCAGTTGACTCAGCCGGCCGGCGCGTCACACCCTTTCCAGATGGTGCATTTTGACCTGCCCATGGCGGGCGAACGTTGCCAGGCGGAATTGAAAATCGCCTATGCCCGGCGGGCGGGCGGCCGCAGGGATGAGGGGTATCGTGCAGCGATCCTGCTTGAACTCGATCAAATGGGAGCGGTCCGCGCCGATCTCATCCTGCAGGGCCATCGTCTTAACGTGTCCGTCTTTGTTTCCAACGCCCGGATGCGGGATCTGGTCAACCGGCACGCGCCCGAGGTGCAACACGCACTGGCACCGTTTTTTGAACACGTAACCTTTCAAGTGTCGGTTTCGTCCCGGAAAATTGCCGGATTTTTGAGCGAGGATTGGCGGTCCGCGGGTGAAACCCAAGTGGATGTGCGCGTATGAAACCGGAAAAGCCGATCCGAGCCGTAGCCCTGCGGTACGATCGCACCCAAAACGGAGCTCCCCGAGTGGTCGCCAAGGGCCGGGGGCAAGCGGCGGAAAACATCATCGCCCTCGCCCGGGAGCACGGGGTGCCGCTGCATGAAGATTCAAATCTGGCGGCCACGTTGAGCGCCCTTGATATCGAAACGGAGATCCCACCGGAGCTTTACCGGGCGGTGGCGGAAGTCCTGGCATTCATCTACCGATTGAACGGGAAGCACCCCCGGCCTTGACGCCCTTCGACCTCATTCGCACCCCCTTGAAGGGGGCCAGCCTCATCGAGGCGGCGGCCGGCACCGGCAAGACGTTCACCATCGAGGGACTTTACGTCCGGCTGGTGCTCGAAAAGCAGCTGCCTGTCGAGCAGATCCTCGTGGTGACGTTCACCCGCGCGGCCACCGCCGAGCTGCGGGATAGGATCTACAAGCGCCTGGCCAAAGCGCGTGACGCTTTTGCCGGAGCCCCCGTCGACGACGACGAGCTCCTGCGACAGCTGGCTGCCGGCCACGTCAACCCCGTCCAGGCGGGGCGCCTGCTGCGCCAGGCGCTGATGGATTTCGACCGCGCTGCCATTTACACGATCCACGGGTTTTGCCAGCGGGTGCTATACGAAAACGCGTTCGAGACCGCCAGCGCTTTCAATGCGGAACTGCTCCGGGACCAGACCCCGATCCTGGTCGAAGTGGTGGAGGATTTCTGGCGCCGGTGGGTTTGCGGCCAAGCGCCGGAGTTCCTGCAATGGGCCCAAGGCACCCTGGGTGACCCGGGCTGCCTGCTGGAACTGGCCTGGAAATCGACCGCGGCTGAATTCGCGGTGACCCCCCGGCGTGATGAGCCTTGCCTGCGGGCCGCAACGCTTGATGCCTTTCGACAGCGGCGGCAAGAACTCGCGGCATGTTGGCGCGCCGGCCGCGACGATATCCGCCGCATTCTCATGAATGCGCCGCTGAACGGCGTTCGGTTCGGCAGCCTGACGCCCGGGGAAGGCGGCGGGCCGTCGGGGCGGGAGCGGGTCGTCCGGGGATTGGTCGATGCCATGGATGCTACCTGCGCGCACGAATCCTCCGATTTCCCGCCGGTGGCCGCGGTCTTGAAGCTAAGCTCGTCCCATCTTGCCCGCGCGACGCTCCGCCGCCGGCAGGCTCCGTCCCACTCGGTCTTCGACGCCTGCGAGGCGCTTCATCGGGCCGCACAGGCGCTGGCTCCGGAAATGACCGGGCAGCTGCACTATCTCAAATCGCGCTTGCTCGACGTTGTGCCAGCCGACTTGGAACGGCGCAAGTCCGAAAAGGGGTGGGTGTCCTTCGACGATCTGCTGCGGCGGCTGGCCCGGACGCTGGACACCGGCAGGGGCGAAGCGCTGGCCGATGCCGTGCGCCGGCGTTATCAGGCCGCACTGGTGGACGAGTTCCAGGACACCGACGATCTCCAGTACGCTGTGTTCTCGCGGCTGTTTTCATCGCCGCACCACCTGCTCTTCATGATCGGCGACCCCAAGCAGGCCATCTATGGATTTCGCGGGGCGGATATTTTTTCCTACCTACGCGCCGCCCAGGGAGCCGACGCGCGTTTCACCCTCATCCGCAACTGGCGGTCTTCACCCGGTCTGGTGCAGGCGGTCAACACGCTTTTTTCGCAATCGGCCGCGCCCTTTCTTTTTCCCGGGATCGACTTCGTCCCGGGCCAGGCCGCCCGGGACGAAGCGACAGCGATGGCGGCGGAGCCTGCGATGATCATCTGGCACTTAGATTCCCGACCGCACCGCGACGACGGCAAAGCCCTGACCAAGCCGCATGCGCAAGCGCTGATCGCCCGTGCCGTGACCCTGGAAATCCAGCGGCTGACCGCGTCCGGCCCCGCCGCCGTCCGGACCGGCGACATTGCCGTACTGGTGCGGACCAACAGCCAGGCCGCGTTGATGAAAGCGCATCTCTCTGCGGCCAGGGTCCCTTCGGTCATCTACAGCACGGCCAACGTGTTCGACTCGACCGATGCCCACGAACTGCTGGCCGTGCTATCCAGCATCGCCGAACCCCAGAGCGCGTCTAAACTGAAAACGGCGCTGGCCACTCATCTGCTGGGCCTTTCCGCCGGCGAAATCGCCGCCGGAGACCGGGCCGAGGATTCATGGGAGCCGCGCATCCGGAGGCATTGGGAGTATTTCCGCCTGTGGCACGAACGCGGGTTTCCATCCATGTTCCGGCAATTCCTGTCCGGTGAGGCGGTGAAGCGGCGCCTTCTCTGCCTGGCGGACGGCGAGCGCCGTCTGACCAACCTTCTGCACCTGGCCGAGATTGTCCACCGTGCCGCCGGTGAGGAAAACCTCGGTCTGGCCGGTCTGGTGACGTGGCTTGCCCGTCACGTCGATCCCCACGCGCAACGCTCCGAGGAAACCCAGCTGCGACTGGAAAGCGATGAGCTCGCCGTCAAGATCGTCACCGTCCACCGCAGCAAGGGGCTGGAATATCCGGTGGTGTTTTGCCCGTTCGCCTGGTCCGGTTCCGCTTTGCGGGGCGGCGATGTCTTTTATCACGATCCCGCGAACGGTAATCGCCTGACGGCCGACATCAGCGGCGATATGGATTCGCCCCACCGGCTCCGCGCCCAAAACGAGATCCTGGCCGAAAATCTAAGAATGCTCTATGTTGCCGTGACCCGCGGGCGGGAGCGCTGCTATCTCGCCTGGGGCCGGATCAACTCCGCCGAAACATCGGCGCTGGCCTACCTGTTGCGCTCTGACGCCTCGGCGACGGACGCCGCCCTCGAAAGCGACTGGATCGGGCGGCTGAGGAAAGAATTCAATTCCATCGGAGACGATGAGGTTCGGAGCCGGCTGGACGATCTCGCCACCGCCTCGGACGGCGCCATCGTGATCCGCCGGCTGCCGGAGCAGCTGCCATCGAAAAGCGCGGATGAAGCCCGGGTGTCCCTTCAGCTAGCCTGCCGCGAATTCCGCGGAACGATCGACCGCACTCGGTCCCTGACCAGCTATTCCGCTCTCGCGGCGGCAGGCCCCGCCGAAACACCGGACCGCGATGGCGGTTACCCGGCGGTGGCCGGCGGAGCCCCGGCGCAGGATTCCCGCCCCGCCGCCGCCGACGCCAACGGTATGGCAGATTTCCCGACGGGCGCGCGGGCCGGTACGTTTTTTCACTCTATCTTCGAAACGATCGATTTCACCCGACCGGTTTGCCGGACGGTCGTTTCCCGAAAGCTCAGGGAGTTCGGATTCGAGCCGTCCTGGACGGAACCCGTCTGCCGCATGATCGCCGAAGTTCTTGAGGTGCCGCTGTTCGCCGGTGCATCTGCGGTGCGCCTGGCCGAGGTGGGCCTCAGCCGGCGGGTCAGCGAGATGGAATTCTACTTCCCGCTGAACCTGGTGACTCCGGCGCTCCTGGAAGAGGTTTTCGCGCGCTACGGGACACCGCCGGCATTTGAGGAAACGCCGATGGCCGCCGGCATCGAGCCCCTGCACTTCGCGCCGACGCGCGGCTTTATGAAAGGCTTCATCGACCTGGTATTCGAACACGGCGGGCGGTACTACCTGGTTGACTGGAAATCGAATCGTTTGGGCGCAGCGCCGGAAGCATATCACCGCAACCAACTGCGCGCCGTGATGTGCGAGCATCGCTACGACCTGCAGTATCACATCTACACCTTGGCGTTGCACCAGTACCTGCGATGGCGAGTTCGCGGCTACGAGTATGCTCGAGACTTCGGCGGGGTATGCTATGTTTTTCTGCGCGGAGTCAGCTGCGATTACGGGCCGGATTACGGGCTTTTCTGCAACCGGCCCGAACCCCGGCTGGTCCACGCGTTGGGAGAGGCGCTGATACCGGACTATGTCTGATCGAATCGAGAACAAACTGTTTTCAGCCCTCGACCTGCACTTCGCCAGGTTCATGAGCCGCTTCGGCGGAGCAGACACCGAGAGCCTGTACCCGGCAGCGGCGCTGGTCAGCCGCGCTACCGGCAACGGCGACGTCTGCCTGGATCTCCAAGCCTGGGCGGGAAAACCGGTCGATGGCCTACCGGGGGCGGCGGCGTGCCCGCCCGCGGACCGCTGGGCCTCCGCCCTGGGCACCTGCCCGGCGGTCGGGCGCCCGGGGGAGCGCCGGCCGCTGGTGCTGGACGAGGGCAACCGCCTCTACCTTTACCGCTACTGGGAATACGAAAACCGCCTGGCCGCCCGCATTCTAGAGCGCGCCGGCTGCCCGCCGGAGCACCTCGACCCCGCGTGCCTGCAGGCTGCCATCCGGTGTAATTTCGCCGACGGCGGACCGGAGACCGACTGGCAGGTGGTGGCCGTTGCCGTGGCTCTGCTCAAGCGCTTTGCCGTGATCACCGGCGGGCCGGGAACCGGCAAGACCACGACGGTCGCCAAGATCATCTCCGTGTGGGAGGATATACACCAGGGGCGGTCGACCCGCGTGCTGCTGGCCGCGCCCACCGGCAAAGCCGCGGCCAGACTCAAGGAATCCCTGCGGCAGCGTCCGGCGCGACCGGTGCGGACAGACGGCTGCGGTCCACTGCCGCCGCACGAGGTTTACACTCTGCATCGCCTTCTCAGGCCCGTGCCCGGCACCCCCCTGTTCCGCCACAACGCCGAGAACCCTCTGCCGGTCGACCTGATGATCGTCGACGAAGTCTCCATGGTCGATCTGGCCCTTATGGCCAAGCTGGTGGACGCGCTGCCCGGATCGGCCCGACTGGTGCTGATCGGTGACAGAGACCAGCTCGCATCGGTGGAGGCCGGTTCGGTGTTGGGAGACATCTGCGGCCGGACGCACCGCCCGGGGTTCTCACCTGAGTTCGGGGATTTGATTCGGCGCGTGACCGGTCAGGTCGTCCCCATCCAATCGGACCGCCGTCCGCTGCAGGATAGCATCGTAGAGCTGCAGACCAGCCATCGGTTTTCCGCCGACAGCGCCATCGGGGCCCTCAGCCGGGCTGTGAACCAGGGCGATGCGCCTGGCACGCTGGCCATTCTGGCGCGGACCGCAGACGGAGCCCTCACCTGGCAGGAGCCGCAGCCCGGGCGCAACGGCATGGCCGAGTTGGAACAGCACCTGACGGCAGGCTACGCGGCGTACCGGGCACAGGGGGACCCCCACCGAATCCTGCAGGAACTCGGCCGGTTCAAAGTGCTCTGCGCCCACCGGGCCGGTTTCAACGGCGTGGAGGCGGTCAACCGGCTGGTGGAGCGGGTTCTGATGCGTCAGGGGAAAATCCGGATCAACCCGCGCCGCAGCAGCCCCTGGTATTCCGGCCGTCCGATCCTGGTCACCCAGAACGAATACAGTCTGGGGCTTTTCAACGGAGACATCGGAGTCACCCTGAGCGATTCGGCCGAGATCCCTGAACGTCTGGCCGTCTTTTTCGCGGATGCGGCCGGAGGCCTGCGCCGCTTCCTGCCGTACCGCCTGCCCGAACACGAAACGGTTTACGCCATGACGGTGCACAAAAGCCAGGGGTCTGAATTCGAAGACGTGCTGCTGATCCTGCCGGCCGAGGACTCTCCGGTGCTTTCCCGTGAACTATTATACACCGCCCTGACCCGGGCGCGGAAGCGTTTTACACTCTTCGGTCGGCGTGAGGTTCTCACGACCGCCATTCACCGCCGCATCGAGCGCACCTCAGGTCTGCGCGAAGCGCTCTGGGGGTAGCTGCGGCCGGCGACCCTCGATCGGCGCTTCCAAGACGAAAAACTTCGCTGCTCCAAGAGCGGCTTGCGGCGGCCATATTTACCCGCTGCGCCGGGTGTGCTATTTTTGAACCAGCGATGGGCCATCGATGCATACAAGGAAACCAGAATGATGAACGCTGGCATTAGAACAGGCATCGGGTTTGATTTCCACCGGCTGGTTGCGGGCCGCTCGCTCGTTCTGGGCGGAGTCCCGATTCCCTATGAAAAGGGACTCTTGGGTCATTCCGATGCGGATGTGTTGGTCCATGCCATTTGCGACGCCCTGCTCGGGGCCGGTGGTCTGGACGACATCGGCATTCACTTCCCGGACAGCGATCCTGCCTACCAGGGGATTTCCAGCCTGGAGCTTCTAAGAAGGACCTGCACGCTCATCGCCGCCGACGGATTCCGGATCGTCAACGTAGATGCCGTCGTGCTGGCCGAAGCGCCCCAGATCATGCCGTTTCGCCGCGAGATATCGAGCCGGATTCTTCAGGCCATGCAGATCGCTGCCCCGCAGGCTTTCAATCTCAAGGCCACAACCACCGAAGGCTGCGGAATGATCGGGCGCGGAGAGGGAATCGGCGCCATGGCCACCGCGTTGATCGAACGCCGGCGGGCGGATCGGCACGGGGGGGCATGAGCGCTTTTCAGCTGAAGTCCGCGTTCGAGCCGGCCGGCGACCAACCGTCCGCCATCGAAGCGCTCTACCGGCACCTGGCCGCCGGCCGAAAGCACAGCGTTCTTTTAGGGGTCACCGGCTCCGGCAAGACCTTCACGATGGCGCAGGTCATCGCACGGATCAACCGCCCGACGCTCGTGATTGCACCGAACAAGACCCTGGCGGCCCAGCTCTACAGCGAATTCCGCCTGCTGTTCCCCGATAATGCGGTCGAATATTTCGTCAGCTACTACGACTACTACCAACCGGAGGCCTACATCCCGACTTCGGACACTTACATCGCCAAGGATTCCTCCATCAACGACATGATCGACAAGCTGCGGCACTCCGCCACGCGCTCCGTCCTATCGCGCCGCGATGTGCTGGTGGTAGCGAGCGTTTCCTGTATTTACGGTCTCGGCGCTCCGGAAGACTACCTGTCCATGCGGGTGGAGATCGAGGCCGGTGCCGAGTTCAGCCGAGAACAGCTGCTGGCTGATCTCGTCGCCATGCATTATGAACGCAAAGATCATGATTTCTTTCGGGGAACCTTCCGGGTGCGGGGAGACCGCGTCGAAATTTTTCCAGCCTACGAAGAAGACCGGGCCGTCCGGGTGGATTTTTTCGGCGACACGGTGGAGGGCGTCGCCGAGATCGATGCCCTGCGCAACACGGTCCTGCGTCGACTCCAGCGCGGCGTCATTTTTCCGGCCAGCCACTACGTCACCCAGAAGACCACCCAGCAAAAGGCCATGCAGACCATCCGCACCGAGCTGAGCCGCCGCATTGATTTTTTTCGCGACCAAGGCAAGCTGCTGGAGGCGCAGCGGATCGAGGAGCGCACGCATTTCGACCTGGAGATGATTCAAGAGTTGGGCTATTGCAACGGCATCGAAAACTACTCCAGACACTTGACCGGCCGCCGGGCGGGGGAGCCGCCGCCGACCCTGCTCGATTACTTTCCGAGGGATTTTCTGCTGTTCATCGACGAGAGCCACATCGCCGTGCCCCAGCTCCGGGGGATGTACCGCGGGGATCGCTCGCGCAAGGAAACTCTGGTGGCGTACGGCTTCCGTCTGCCGTCGGCCCTGGACAACCGGCCGCTGATGTTCGAAGAGTCGCAGTCCCGCTTCAACCAGGTGGTCTACGTTTCCGCCACCCCGGCGGAGCATGAGATGCGCCGATCGGGGGATGCCGTCGTCGAGCTCATCGTGCGGCCGACGGGACTGGTCGACCCCGTGATGGAGGTCCGCAGCGCACGCCACCAGGTCGACGACCTGCACGATGAAATCCGCATCCGGCAACAGCGCCGCGAGCGCGTGCTGGTGACCACCCTCACCAAGCGCATGGCGGAAGACCTTACCGAATACTATGCGGACCTCGGGCTCAAGGTCCGCTACCTGCATTCGGACATCACCACCCTGGAGCGCATGGACATCATCCGGGATCTGCGGCTGGGACACTTTGACGTCCTGGTGGGCATCAACCTGCTGCGCGAAGGCCTCGACATCCCCGAAGTGTCCCTGGTGGCCATTCTGGACGCAGACAAAGAGGGATTCCTGCGATCGACCCGGTCGCTCATTCAGACCTGCGGCCGCGCGGCGCGCAATGCCAACGGGCTGGTCATTCTCTACGCCGACAGGGTCACCCCCTCGATGCAGCAGACCATCGACGAAACCAACCGCCGCCGCCAGATTCAACATGCTTACAATCAGGCCCACGGCATCACGCCCACATCGGTGCACAAGGCGATCGCCGGGGCCTTCGATTTCGCCGCCGGACCGCTGGCGCCGACGGCCGGCCGGGTCGGCGAAGAACCTGCTGTCTATGATTCCCTGGACGAGGTCGACGCCGAGATCCGCCGGCTCGAAAACCAGATGCATCAGGCGGCCAAGGAGCTGGATTTCGAACGGGCGGCCGAGCTGCGGGACCGCATCCTGGGCTTGCAGCGGCTGATCGTTCTGGAGACATGAACGCGCCTTCGCAACCGCACCCGCCGCCCGCCGCCCCTGCCCAGAAGGCGGCCGACGGCCGAATCTTGTACGTCGGCAAGGCGCGCAGTCTTCGCAAGCGCTTGTCGGCCTATTTCAAAACAAGCA
>Ga0105105_10000142_pt1 | contig 34051 bp, 38 predicted proteins | sample PPLLaktember2015_4_FD_79108 | JGI IMG/M metagenome (GOLD analysis project Ga0105105, IMG submission 79108) | Freshwater sediment microbial communities from Prairie Pothole Lake near Jamestown, North Dakota, USA - PPLs Lake P8 Core (1) Depth... | ecosystem: Environmental > Aquatic > Freshwater >...
AAAAAGGAGAAAAAAATCCGACCTCCGACACATCAACCTTCGTCTTATTTTGAATAAACTCTAATTTATCTTGTTTTTTAACACTACCATCAAAAATTTTAACAAAGACGACTACCCCTCTATGCTCATCAAAAACAGCATCAAAGACTAATCCTTTTAACAAACCCTCTTCGTCGACTTGAGGTGCAGGAATATTGTCTATTACTGCTTTTAAAAGCCCTTCGACATTTTCTCCGGTTTTTGCCGAAACAGAATAAATTTCTTCTTCCCCAAATCCAAACATTTCCATCAAGTCTCTCTTTACTTCCCCTGTCTTGGCCGTCGGCAGATCAATCTTATTTATTGCAGGGATAATAATGAGTTTTTCTTTCTTTGCCGCATTGTAATGCGCGACCGTTTGAGCCTGAATTCCCTTAGCGGCATCCACCAAAAGTATTACCCCTTCACAAGCGGCTAGGGTTCTTGAAACTTCATAGGAAAAATCCATGTGCCCCGGAGTATCTATCAAATTTAGCATGTAGCTATCGGCATTTAACGAATAGTGCATTCTGACAGGAGCCAATTTGATGGTTATTCCTCTTTCCCTTGAAATCGGGTTTTGATCCAGGAACTGTTCCTTTAATTTATTTTTAGGAACAGTTTGGGTAAGCTCTAAAAATCTATCTGCCAAAGTTGATTTTCCATGATCAACATGAGCAATTATTGCAAAATTCCGAATTCTATCATGAGACATAAGCCTGGTGAGAGTATTTTAGGGATTGATTCGATTCGCGTCAATTGTTTCTTCGCTTACTTTGAGAATTTGCCTCCAGTCACCGACTTTTTTGAAAAGGGTTATAAACATTGTCGCTTCCTTAACATCGAAAAGCCAGGTTAGGAAAAGATACAAGGACAAACCGGCGCTACTTGAAATTCCGGTAAGAAGCAGCAAGTTAAGCGTTCTGGTCGTATCAAACACTAATTGATCTAAAAGCTTAATCGGAATATACAAAGCAAAAGCGGTAAAGAAAGAGGCTAAAAATATTTTTGAAACCGTTTTTACAAGAGGGGCTCTATCAAAACCGCCAATTTTTCTATCTAAGAAAACGAATAAGATCAGGAAATTAAGGACCGACGCTATTGAAAAAGAAATCGCGATGCTTTCCACTCCCAGGTGAAGAATGAAAATTGAAATAGCTCCCATTAGAACCATTAACCCTGTGGTAGCTGCTCCGATGATTAAAGGAGTTCTGGTATCGTGCAGGGCGTAAAAACCCCTGGCGACAAGATAAACTAAAGCCTGGGCAAAAATGGAAATGCTGAAGAAGGCCAAAGTTCTACCGGTTAAAACCGTCGCGGTCCAGTCAAATTGGCCGGCCCCGAAAATGAGTCTTACGATTGGAATTCTTAAAACTAATAGAAGAACCGAAAACGGCAATACCAGATAAAGCATTTGGTTAAAGCTGGTAATAAAAGTCGTCTTGAAATCATTAAGCCTTTCCTTTTCTTTGGAAAGCACGGGAAAAGCCGCTTGCGCTATTGCTTGACCAAATAAAGCTACCGGAGCAAAAGCGAGCGTTTGTGCATAGTCAAAGATTACATAATTTCTACCCGGATCTTGTAAAAACGAAATCAAAGTTACGGTAATTATTGTCCCCAATTGAAAAACGCCAATGGAGATAGTCCGTGGCCAAATCAGTTTTAAAACATCCAATACTCCCGAAGATCTGATCGCTTGTAAAGAAAGTGACGGCCTAAAAGAAAATCCCATATTTTTAGCAAGCGGTATTTGAGCTAAAACGAAAATTAAAGCACCGATAATTACACCGTATGCAGGGGCATAAATTCCGAAAAATGGGGAAAGACATACGATTCCAATAATTATTCCCAAGTTATATAAAGCTGAAGCAATTCCCGGAATAAAAAAATGATTATATGATTGTAAAATCGCCGAAAGAAAACTTCCGATAATAAAAATCATCTCGCCAAAAATTACGATTCTGGTAAGGGATGCTAATAAATTAAGCTGTTCATTGGAAAATCCGGGAGCCATTAGAGTAGAAAATTGTTTTGCGAAAATAAATAAAATTACCGCAAAGAGAGTGAACGTGATTAAGCTTAAAAATAATAATGTAGAAGCTAGTTTATGTCCGTCACGTTCTTTGCCTTTAACCAAATAATCGGAAAAGACCGGGATAAATGCCGAGGACAATGCTCCGGCAATTAATATCTGGAATAAAAAATCCGGTAATTTGGTCGATGCAAGATAAACTCCTAATGTATTTGAAGCGCCGAAGATAGATACTAACAATCTTTGACGAATAAGCCCTAAAACTTGCGACAGTATAATAGTCGCCATTATGACAAAAGCGGCAGATAAAATATTACTTTGTCTTTTAAAGAGCAGACTGAGGCCTTTTTTGAAAAGATCTTTAGGCATATTGTATTGTTTTTTACAGTATAGCATGCTAAAATACCCGCATGCCAGTCATAAAATCTGCCAAGAAAAAGTTAAGACAAGACAAAAAAAGAGAAAAAGTCAACGACGCATTAAGAAATACTCTAAAGAAAGTCTTGAAAGATGCCCAAAAATCAAAAACCGCCGAAAAGACGAAAAAGGCGGTTGTCTTAGTAGACAAAGCTGTCAAAAAAGGTTTAATTCATAAAAATAAAGCCGCAAGAATTAAATCCAGGTTAAGTAAACTGGTTAAACCATCCGCAAAAGCCAAAGTCGCTAAAAAAGCGGTTGTGAAACCGTCCCCCAAAAAGAAGCCCGCAAAGAAATAAGCTAATTAGGTTTTTGTGGAATCTGTGAATCTTCGCTATTATCAATGGCAACTTTTACTCCAAGATCTCCCTTAGATGGAAATTCAATTGTCGCTCTACCTACTCCGAGGATATGGCCTTTTGCAAGTCTCTTTTTTCCCTTTGGAAAAACAAATCCTGGTTTTCTTATTGCTTCCATTGAGTCAAAATCTATAAGAGTGGCAGTTGGATCAATAAAAGCAACTTGACCGTTAGAAAATTCAATCCTAACAAGATGCCCTTCTAATTCCTTTAAATCTTCTGGGAAATTATATATAAACTGGAGATCTAAGGCTGGCTCAGCTTGAAGAGTTTGATTTAGTGATCCGTTCACGCCATGAAATCTTAAAAGTTTCCATAAGTGTTGCCCGTCTCTTGTAAGCTCATAAGGACCATATTCTACTCCTCCTTCCATGTCCAATCCGTTATCCGGATCCTCAATTTCCACTTCCAACCCTGCTAAATCCTCGGGCTTAAAACGATCAGTTACAATTTCCCATTCTCCAATTTGACTCTTACCGAACAAATCAGCTCTTCTCATAAAGCGGCCCAGATCTCTTGTTTGATCGGGAGGCAACTTAATATCAAACTTGCTCTCCCACTCACCAATCTTAATCCTCATCCTATACTGAGATAGTATAAATAGTTGTTGTTCATCTTTATAATTGGCTCTCACGCCAACGCTAGCTTGAGTTCCGTTGTCAGAGACATCAGCACTAGGGAAAAAGATTATGCCAAGTCCAAGAGGAATATCTTTAAATCGGAGCGGGATAAAATAACGATCTCGCTGAGCATCAAAAGCTATGCCCTCAAATGGCGTTATTGGTTGACCAGTAGCTAATGATTGCTCTCCTACGCCAAAAATGGGCTTCCTGTCAACGTCTCCATCTCTAATTATTTCTCCTAACGGTCCTGCCATTGAACGAATAATAGTTTAACTATAATACTTTGTCAAATAAAAAAATCGCCTCGTTCCGCTTTGACAAAAGGCTCAAAAACCAATAGACTAAAATTGATATGGCGAAATTCTCTGCCTCTATTAATTTATTGGCGAACAAGGAAAAAACCCTGGATTTGATAGTCACTTGGGCATTAACAATAGGTAGGGTTTTAGTCATAACCGTAGAAATAGTCGCGATCGGGGCGTTCTTATACCGTTTTTCCCTGGATAACCAACTTCAGGATTTGAGAACAAAAATAAAACAGCAGCAAGCTATCATTGTTTATCAAAAAGATAGTGAAAATAAATATCGTAACCTGCAAGACAGACTCGCAGCAGCCTCTTTATTCTCCAGTGAATCCACTAAAGATGTCCAAATGTTTAAAGAAATCGTATCGTTTGCCCCCAGTGACTTAACATTTAAAATTCTCGATTTGGCGGAAGACAAGCTGCAGGTAGAGGCCACTGTAAATTCAGTCTCCTCCCTCAGCTCTTTTGTGGAAAAATTAAAAACCTATACTCCCATTGATGCCGTAAGTCTAGATAAAATTGAAAATAATACTTCCAATGCAACTATCTCTGTAGGAATCACTGCAACGCTTAAGAAGCAAGGAGAAAAAAATGCGATTTCAAATTAAAGGAATAAAAAAAGAACAATACGAAAAATATCTTGAACTGCTTCCTGATTTTAAACAGGAAAAGGCTCAAAAATATGCCACCATCGTCTTAACACTTAGCGCGTCTATAATCTTGGGAGTTTTTGCGATAAACCCCACCCTTTCTACCATTGCAAACCTACAAAAACAAATCGATGACAGCAACTTTGTTATACAAAAACTGCAGCAAAAAATTTCTAATCTCGCTTCCTTGCAGCAACAATATGGCACGCTCCAACCCGATCTTCAAACGGTTCGCGATGCCATCCCAACAACTATCCAAATCCCTATCTTTCTAGCCCAAATTCAATCTATAGCTAAGGACTCTTCTTTAACACTTACCAGTTTCCAAACCTTGGGCGTTAATGCTTCCGGACAATCTGGTCAAAGAGTCTCTTCTTTCGATTTCTCGATGTCAGCAGACGGAGATTATCAGAGTATATTGAATTTTCTTGATAAAGTGGTTAATTTTCAAAGAGTAATTGCGATAAAAGATATTATCTTGTCGACAAAAAATAATACTTTAGCACTAACTCTTAAAGGAACTGTATTCTTTAAAGAATAAATGAAAAAAAATGATATTCTATTAATACTGGTACCAACATTCTTATGCGTTGTGGCTTGGATAGGTTTTAGTATTTATGATAACATTGTTACCTCAACCATATCGGAGCCTTTAAATATGCAAATTATACCGATAAATCCTAAGTTTGATACGGATACCATAAATAATTTGAAAAAGCGCAATAATGTCACCCCGCTTTATCAGCTAGGCGTTACCGTAGAAAATGAGGTTGCTCCGATCGCAAGTCCGACAGCTACTATTACGCCTACACCGACGAGCTCTCCAACGGCAACTGCGGGAGGAGGCTTGATACCATGAGAGAAAAATTCTGGAACAAAAAAATTCCGACACTTTTGGGAATCTTAATAATTACCGTCAGCATCGGCGTGACTACATTTTTGGCTAATCAAACCACCTTCTTTAAATCAAGGGCCTCTTTATCGGAACAGCCAAAAAATGTCAGAATTACGAATATCACGGACAACTCTTTTACGGTGTCCTATTCTACGGACGATAAAATTCCCGGCTCATTAAACTATGGCAAGGACAATACTCTTGGGCAAACGGGTTTGGATGACAGAGACCAACAAACAGGAAATCTGGCAAACTACAATATTCATAACATAACCGTTAGAGGCGTACAGCCGCAGACTCAATACTTCTTTACTATAACCAGCGGTCAAGATAGTTATTCAAATAATGATAGCCCATTCACGGTTACCACCGGCCCGGTGCTATCATCCCCTCCGCAGCAGGAGCCGATGACGGGAAAAATAACTTTGCCCGATGGCACAGCACCGACTGAAGCAATTATATATGTAACAGCTGCTAAGTCCCAGGTTGTCTCGACGCTGACAAAATCCGATGGCAGTTTTATTCTTCCGCTTAATTCCTTAAGGACGAACGATGAGGCTTCTTATTACACCCTATCCAACGATGAAACAATAAAAATTCTTGCCTTTGGACATTCGCTTACGTCTACGGTAAGCTTATCTCTTAGCCAAACGCGCTTGGTTCCAACAATTATTCTTTCCAAAAATTATGACTTTAAAACAAGCCAAGAAGCTATTACGGCGCCGATAAGTTTAGAAAGTTTCCCGTCTTTTAACAGCACGCCATCTGCCAAAGCCTCTCCGGAAATCTTAACTCCCAAGGATAATCAAAGCTTTACAGACCAACAACCTTTATTCAAAGGCACTACTCTCCCCTCGCAGAATGTAAAAATAGTAATTGAATCGAATGGCGTAATCCAGGCAGACGTAACGGCAGACGCTAACGGAAACTGGACCTATCGACCAGCCAACCCTTTGACTGCGGGTAATCATACGATATCTATTACTGCAAGGAATTCTTCCGGAATTTTAGAAACGATAACCAGATCCTTCGTTATTTATGCGTCCGGTCAACAAATAAACCCACCCGTTCCATCGGGAACTCCTACAACAATTCCAACAGTCACGACAACGCCAATTTCGACAGCCACGCCGACTCAAACTACAATCACGCTAAGTCCGGCGCCAATCACTACCCAATCTCCGATACCAACTCAGATACAAACAAAGGGAGGCGTTAGCGTAAGCCCAACCGGGACATTGCCTCCGACCGGCAATACTTCTATAATTACGGCTGGGATTATTGGGGCTGTTGTACTTATCGCCGGCAGCCTTCTTTTCCTTCTGGCATTATGAGAATCGCTATAATAGGAGCCGGTTTCACCGGTCTTTCTGCCGCACTCAAACTTTCAAAAAATGGGCATCAAGTAACCGTATTTGAAAGAGAAGATTTTCCCGGAGGACTGGCAGTCGGCTACAAAGAAGGAGACTGGAACTGGTCTTTGGAAAAACATTATCACCACTGGTTTACAAATGACAAAGCTGTTTTAAGCCTAGCCAAAGAAATAGGCTATGAAATAATCACCAAAAGGCCAAAGACTTCTGTTTTTGTCAAAAAACATATTTATCAGTTAGATTCCCCGTTATCCGTATTAAAATTCCCGCATTTGTCTTTCTTGGAAAGACTGAGAATGGGCATAATAATCGGGGTACTTAAGTTTAATCCCTTCTGGAAACCTTTAGAAAAATATAATGCTTCCACTGCCCTGCCAAAATTAATGGGTAAAAAATCTTACGAGATGATTTGGGAACCACTATTTTTAAATAAATTCGGAAGCTTCGCAAATAATATTTCTCTGGCTTGGTTTTGGGCAAGAATCACCAAAAGAACTCCTTCTCTTGCTTATCCAAAGGGGGGATTTTTAGAGTTTGCTAACGCTCTGGTAAATGAAATTAAAAAAAACGGGGGAAATGTCTTATTCAAAACTACAGTCATTAAACTTCAGTCGGAAAATAAACCGGAGATAGAATTTCAGATAACAGGAAGTACAAAATCCAAAAAAGAAAGGTATGATGTGGCGATTGTTACACTCCCTTCATTTTTATTTATTAAAATTGCCTCACAACTTCCAAAAAACTACAAAGAAAAGCTACAACAATTAGAGCATTTAGGGGCAACGAGTCTGATCGTAAGGCTTAATCAACCATTCTTCAAAGACGACACTTATTGGTTGAGCGTTTGTGATAAAAAATCACCGGTAATGGCAATTGTAGAGCATACAAATTATATGGATAAAAGATTTTATAACAATGAGTGCCTACTTTATCTGGGGAATTACAAATTAGCAAATGACAAATATTTTTCAATGGATAAAGATGAGGTGCTAAAGTTATTTGATCCTTATTTAAAAATAATAAATCCCGATTATGCCAAAAACATCATAGGCTATGAGTTTTTTAAAGATCCTTTTGCTCAACCGGTAATTCCCATTAATTATTCGGAAATAATGCCCCCTTTTAAGACTCCTTTAGAAAAAGTGTTTCTTGCTAACATAGAACAAGTTTATCCGTGGGACAGAGGAACAAATTATGCTATTGAACTTGGACAAAAAATAGCAGGGCTCATAACACATGCTTAAAAAGATTATCGACTATTTAAAAACTTTCAAAGCGGAGGTTTTCGTTTTTGTCTCTTCTTTTTTATTTTCATTTTGGTTAATGTTTTCTACCTTCTTGTATGAAAAAGGCTACATACTAATTGCGTCAAAAGCATGGAGTGATTTTGCGAGTCATATTCCGCTAATTCGTTCCTTTTCTCTTGGCATTAATTTTCCTCCCCAATATCCTCTTTTCGCAGGCGCGCCAATAAAATATCACTTTCTGTTTTATGCGCTTACCGGCTTAGCTGAAAAATCCGGAATCAGAATTGATATTGCCCTAAATATTTTTTCTGCCTTGGGGTTTTTCTTTTTATTAATAATGATTTATGTGTTTTCGAAAGAATTATTTAAATCAAAAGCAATCGGCGTCTTAAGTATATTATTTTTTATTTTTAATGGGACTTTGGAATTTATCAAATTTTTCGTCATCCATCCTATTTCCGTCCATAGCATTTCCGACATCATTGAAAATCAGAAATTCGTTTCCTTCGGACCCTATGACGGCAGTATAATTTCCGCCTTTTGGAATTTAAATATTTATACCAATCAAAGACATTTGGCCCTATCCTACGCTTTATCCCTCTTCCTAATATATTTAATTTTGAAATTAGATAACAATAAAGCTAACAACATTAAAAAATCAGTTTTAGTAGGAATAATTTTAGGCGCATCCTTTTTCTTAAATATTGCTGTTTTTATAATGACCATTCTTATCCTCGGATCGATGTTTTTACTCATGCGTAAAAAAAGAGTTTGCATCTTCATTGTCGCTTTAATCGCTTCTATATTGGCGTTCCCTCAATACCTATATCTGCAATCGGGGGGGTCAAATTTTCAGCCATTGATTAATCCCGGATATCTAGTTCTTAATCTAAGTTTTTTAAACTTCCTAAGCTATTGGATACAGAATTTAGGCCTTCACATCTTCCTTATTCCTTTAGGATTTATTGTTGCCACAAAAAATGAAAGGAAAATCCTAATTTCTTTCTTTACCCTTTTTATTGTCGGGAATTTAATCCAATTTTCTCCGGAAATCGCCGCAAACCATAAATTTTTCAATTACTTCATGATTATAGGGGTTATGTTTTCCGCTTATTGCCTTACGCGTCTTTGGAGACGAAGAAATATCTTTAAACCAATTGTGATAATTCTAATTTTCTTTTCTATGTTTTCCGGAATTATAGATTTCTTTCCAATTGCAAATGACAATAAAATTGCCCTTGCCGATTATCCTGTAAATAAAAACGTTGCCTGGATTATAAAAAATACCAACCCTAATTCGGTATTTTTGAATACACAGTATCTCTACGATGATGCTTCTTTGGCTGGAAAAAAAATATTTTTAGGCTGGCCCTATTTTGCTTGGTCCCAAGGATATGATACTAATAAAAGAGGCGAGATTAGAAATTTAATTTTAACGGCTACTGATAAGAAGCTCTCCTGCGATCTTCTAACCCGAAATAAAATCGACTACATAGAAATATCGCCGGTTGCTACCAATTCCGACAATCCTCAAATCTCCAATATGTATATAAAAAGCTTCGTTACGATTTACCATAACGGTATAAACGGATACAGATTATTAAGCGTAACAAAAAGTTGCCTATGAAAAACTTTATTAAGAAAATGGGATTCAGATTTTTGATAGCGGTATTTTTTATTTTCTTGTTTTCCTATAAATTAAACTCTATACCAACTAATATCTCCGGCGACGAAACGATCTATCTAAATTCTACCTACCAAACCATGTTTAGTCCGCAAACGATAAGCCCCTTTTTATTAATGGAGGATCATACGAAAACTGCCCTAAATTTCTACTGGATGGGTTTATGGATTAAAATATTCGGATTGAATAACGCCATATTCGGCATGCGCTTTTCTATAGCGTTGGCGGGCGTTGGAGCGCTACTGGCATTCTTTGAGTTGTTAAAAAAGAAAACAAATCCTTCCATATCTTTCTTAATGACTATTTTGCTCGGAACCAGTATCTGGTTTACTAACTTTGCCAGAAGCGGTTGGCTTAATCTTGTTGCAGTATTTTTTGGACTAGTTATGATTTATTTTTTTGAAAAAGCCATTGAAGAACAAAAGATAAAGATGTTTTTCCTCTCCGGTATCTTAGGAGCACTTTGTTGCTATAGCTATCTATCTGGTTACATCTTTCCAATAAGCGCTTTTGTTTTCTTAATTCTCTATATTATTTTTAATAAAAATAAAAGGAAAGCTTTAAAACAAACTCTTTGGTATGCATTTGGATTTATTCCAATAGTCTTACCAGTAGCCATTATGGCGGCATTAATGCGGCAAGATTATCTCCTTCGGCCGGAAGTAGTATTTGTTTTTCAAAATACTAAAGACTTTGTTCCTCTTTTTTTGAGACAGCTTACTGACGTTTTGGACGGACTATTATTATTAAACGGTACATCTATCGGTAAGGGTATCGAAAACCTTCGTTATTATCCAGGAGGACTACCAGCTGTGGACCCATTTGTAAAAATCTTGTTCCTTTCGGGCATCATTTACTTTCTCTACAAATTCTTTAGAAAACCCGGGATCAGTATATGGCCAATCATTTATATTATTACTATTGGGACTGTCGGAATTTTAACCGTTGACTCCCCTAATCTTGCGAGAGCTATTCCGGTTTTGCCCTACATTTATCTTTTAAGCGGAATACTACTTTATAAAATATTAATTTTTTTAAAGAAGAGAGGGTATTATAAAATTACTTTTCTGACCCTTGCTATTCTAATTATTTTTGTGTCATGCAATAATATTATTAATTACTTTACGTGGGCTAAGGCAGATGAAACTGCCTATTATAGGCAGCCCGCAATAAGCTATAAAGAGTTTCCCATATGGCAAGATTATCAAATAAGTTTGATCAAAAGCGGGCAACGCCCAATCGTGAATCAAGAATGGTATCAAATTAGAGATTCCCTGTTGAGGACTAACTAAATTTATGTCGGGCTCTGATATTTTTTATATTTTAAAATGGTTTCTGGTTTTCTTAGCGGTTGGAACGGCTTTTCTTCCTCTGACCTTTTCACTTTTCCCAAATTTTAAAGATAAGGGTTACATTTTTTCAAAGATAATCGGGATGACAATACTGTCTTACCTCGTTTTTCTGACAGGAATTCTGAAAGTATTTAAGTTTTCTGAAATCTCTGTTTACGCATTGCTTATTATCTTATTCTTAGCTAACTATGGCTTCTTAATTTTCCGGAAAAAACATTTACTGCCAATTCTTAAACAGAATGTAAAAATCTTTTTATTTGAAGAGTTGATATTTTTAGGCGGTTTGCTTTTCTGGAGCTATATCAGGGCGAATAATCCTGACATTCATGGTCTGGAAAAATTTATGGACTTTGGATTTTTAAACTCGATTTTAAGAAGCGATTATTTCCCGCCGAAAGACATGTGGTATACGCCTTTATCAATTAATTATTATTATTTTGGCCATCTGGTCACTGCTGTTTTAACAAAGTTAAGTTTTATTCCCTCATTGATAACTTACAACTTAATGCTTGCTACGCTTTTTTCCTTGACTTTTACCGCTTCTTTTTCAATCGGGCTAAATCTTTTTGAGAAAATTAATTCTTCTATAAAATCCGTTGTTGCAGGAATATTGTCGGCATTTTTGGTATCTTTCGGTGGAAATTTAACCACTATTTATGCCTTGTTTAAGCCCTATGTTCCCGCAGATACCCCTGTCCCCTTCTGGCAGCTTCCCTTCTTGCCGTTTAATTTTCCGAACGGTTATTGGTACCCTAACGCCACGAGATTTATCTACCATACTATTCATGAATTTCCTATTTACTCTTTTGTCGTCTCGGATTTACACGGTCACGTTTTAGATATCCCTTGCGTGCTTTTAATAATTGCTCTTCTTTTTTCATTAATGTCAAAAACTAAAACGCTTGGGAATTGGAAATTTGAAATAGGAAATCTGTTATTAATAAGTTTCTTATTGGCGGTTTCGTATATGACCAATGCTTGGGATGGCCTTATTTATCTTTTATTAAGCTTCATGGTCCTGGCAGTTTTGAATTTTTACAATAAGCAAAGATTAATTTTTTCAAACAAAACCCTTTATCGATTTTTGAAAGAAATATTAATTATTGTTACCGGATTTTTCATTTTTTCTCTGCCGTTCAGCTTAAGCTTTAAGCCATTTGTTTCCGGCATCGGAGTTCTCTGCGCACCCTCCTTTTTAACAAATATCCAAAAATTAGGTCCATTCATTTTTGAGGTGGACCACTGTCAGAGGACTCCGATTTGGCAGTTTATCATGCTTTACGGATTCTTTTATTTCTTTGTTGTTTGTTTTGTATTGTTTCTTAAATTTAAAGATAAATATAAACTTTCAAAAAGCGATATTTTTGTTTTGTTGCTGATTTTTCTATCGACACTTTTAATCTTATTGCCCGAATTTATCTATATTAAAGACATCTATCCTACTTATTATCGTGCCAATACAATGTTTAAATTGGTTTATGAAGCCTTCATCATGCTTTCTTTGTCATGCGCTTACATCGTAGTAAAATTACTTACAAATATAAAAAACGGGAAAATATTATCTTGTTTTTTCGCCGCGACACTTCTTCTACTCTTTTTTGTTTTCATATATCCGGTTTTTGCCGTAAACGGTTATTACCGGGATTTAAAAATTTATGCCGGGATAGATGGAACAGACTATCTTAGGCTCTCTTATCCCGGGGATTATAACCTTATCAATTGGCTTAATAAAAATATACAGGGGCAACCGGTAATTCTTGAGGCAAACGGAGAATCTTACACCGATTACGCCAGGATTTCCGCAAATACAGGGCTACCAACGGTTATCGGTTGGCCTGTTCATGAATGGCTCTGGCGCGGAAGTTATGATGTCGCTTCACCAAGAATTAACGATGTTCAAACTCTTTATACGACTAAAGATATTGCTCTTACGAAGAGTCTGATTAAAAACTATCGAATTTCTTACATTGTGGTTTCCGCTCTTGAGCGACAAAATTATCCCAACCTAGATGAAGATAAATTCTTAAGCTTAGGAAAAATTATTTTTAATAAAGACGGAACAAAACTTTATCTAATTAATTTTTAGAAGCTGTTTGGGGAGATTTAGATACGATACAATTATCCTTTGTTATTTCGCAGGACACATATTCTTTGATTTCGGAAAAATTGCCATTACCAACCCTTGGGATCAGTACTGAAAGGCCATGGTAATCATCTGAGATAGGCGCTTCCTCCAGTAGCCCATATTTTTCAATAGCCGGGTTGCCAATATCGATCACCGTACTCTCTACTTTTGCGCCTCCCATTTTGGTTGCCAGCCTGATGAAATCATCAAATTCATCCTGCTTTATATCCGTATCTATACTTCCTGCCAAAACATTATAAAGACTTATTAATTTGGTGGGATTAACGAGTGTCTGAGCAGAGATGACTTTATTTTTGAAAGCTTGTATAACTTTCTCTTGTCGCTTACTCCTGGCAAAATCTCCCCCCTCAACGCCTAAGGCATGCCTTGACCTTACGAATTCCAAAGCTGTCTCTCCGTCCATATGAACTAAGCCTTTATCAAAGTGTATGTGCTTGTACCGACAGGGAAATTTATCCTGAAAATCAATCTCTGCCGACGCGGTTGCCACAAAAGCTTTTATATCTTCATCTGAATTTCCACACGGATCGTCTTCTTTTCCGCTAATTGGATACTTGTAATCGTCGAAGACATTTTCAACATTTATATCGAGCCCGCCCACAATATCGACCGCTTTGATGAAGCCGGAAAAATCAATCCTAAGCCCGTAATCTATCTCTTGCCCTGACACTTTACTTACTACAGCCTTTGCCAAAGCTAGTCCCCCTCCTTTTTTAATAGCCTCGCCATCTGCATATGCTTGATTAATTTTTTTAACATTTCCCGTTAAGTCGGGTACCCATAAATCCCTGGGAAAAGATACCATTGTGACTTTGTTTTTTTTTGGATCGATGTTTGCCAGAATTACTGTGTCTGTTAAATTTGGTCCCTCATGACTACCTCCACCAATACCCAACAGGAGAATGTTAATTTTACTGTCTGTTTGCTTAAGGCTAATATTCCTATTGAAGATTAACTGAAATAAAAATGGGTAAACGTTAGCGGTTTTGACAACAAATATGGCTAAAATCGCCACGACAATACCGATAATAATTAATGGCTTTACTTTACGCATTTTGAATAATTTTAAGTAACTCCTCCGCTTCAAGACTTGCTCCTCCTACTACAACGCCGTCTATGTTTGCTTTTGATGTAAAACTTTTTATATTATCCGCGGTTACACTTCCTCCATAAAGGACTTGTGAATCAGGATTTTTTGCTTTTATTTGTGCCGCTACTGCATCCGCGTTTTCCGGCGTATCAGGGTGTCCGCTGCCTATCGCAAGAATAGGCTCATAAGCAATAATTTTTACTCCTTGAGGGATGATATCTTCTTGATCTTGGACTAGAAAAATTGGAGTTAATCCATATTGCAAAGAAATTTTAACTTTCTTTACTAACAGATCTTCCGTTTCGTTAAAGCTTGTTCTCCTCTCGGAATGCCCTATTAATACATACCTTGCAAAGTCTTTTATTTGTTTTGCGTTTACTTCACCCGTACATGGACCCTCATCAAAAGGTGAAACGTTTTGCGCTCCCAAGCCTACTTTAATATTATTATTTGAGAAGAATGAAAGGAAACTGAAAAGCTGGGTAAAGGAGGGGCAAATAATTACTTCTTTTTCGACCAGGTTAAGGTCTATTTCTTGGACTTTTTTGAAACTTTCTAACCAGTTTTTAGCTTCGTTTTCGTCCTTGTAGGACTTGAGATTAGCAACGATTAAAACCTTACCCATGTGGTATCATTATACGGTATGCAAACAGACTTTCTCAAGGAGTTGAATTTTTCTTATTATGGCTTTGATATAATCATTTTATGAGAATCGGCGTTGTTGGGAGTATGCAACATATAAAGAAGATGATGGAGCTACGAGATGAACTCGCAAAAATGGGTTATGATTCCTTCTTGACTAATTTAGCCGGTCCTTTCGTAGGGAAATCTGATGAAGATAAGGAAAAAATAAAGATACAGCAAAAGAATAACCAAGACGCAATAAGAGAATTTTGGATATTAATGCAGGGGGCAGATGCGATTTTGGTAGCAAATTTTGATAAAAACGGAGTTAGAAATTACATTGGAGGAAATACATTAATGGAGATAGGCTTTGCTCATGTCTTAAATCAGAAAATATTTCTTCTTAACCCAATTCCAGAAATCCCATACTACAAAACAGAGATAGAAGCCGTTAAGCCTGTAATTCTAAATGGTGATTTGACTAAAATTTCTTAATTTTTTATTTCTTCCCGCCTCTACCTTAAATCTTTAATACCATTTAAATCCCTCCGCAGCTTTGTTATAATACTATAGTGGCAAATCAATTCACAAATCCGTGGAAAATTAAAGAAATTGACTTCTTATATGAAAACATTTCTAGGCTTACGTATAAACAAATAGCGAGCATCATAGGACGTTCTCCTAACTCAATCCAATCTAAAATCAGGTATCTACCGATTCAAAGCAAAATATACAAATACAAAGTGAACTCAAATTTCTTTAAGATATGGTCCCCCGATATGAGTTATGTCTTGGGTTTTATTGGGGCAGACGGAAACATATGTCATAGTGGAAGAGCGCACACGCTACATATTGCCTGTGATGACAAAGATATTATTGAAAAGATAAAATTGATTTTGAATTACGAAGGCTCGACTTATCAAAAAGCAAGAGGTAATGGTAAGATATCTTACAGTTTACGCATTTGCGATCAAACAATATTTGAAGACCTCAAAAAATTAGGCGTCACTGAAAGGAAGAGTCTTACGTTTACTCCCAAAAAAATTCCTAAATCCCTTGTTAGACATTTTATAAGAGGGTACTTTGATGGAGATGGTTCGGTCTATCTGCGAAGTCCCCGTTATAAAAGCAAACTTGTCGTAGATTTTTATACAGCTAGTAAACCAATGAGTAAATTTTTGTACAGACAACTGAGAAAAGTTCTTAAAGATTCTCTTAAGGGAAAAGTCTTAGTAACCTTAACAAATCAAAAAAATCCCTATTATCGCATTAACCTTGGGCATAAATCATCTTCTAAGATCTTTAATTATATGTACAAAGATGTTAATCTCTTTATGGAAAGGAAGCATAAAAAATTTATCGAAGGATTGAATTATGGCGATTGATTTATCTATATTAAATATAGAGCAAAAAGAAGCAGTTGTGTCAATTAAAGGACCATGTATCATATTAGCCGGAGCTGGGTCCGGAAAAACACGCGTGCTTACTTACAGAACTGCTTACTTAATAGATAAAGGGGTTTCTGACGAAAATATTCTCTTAACCACTTTTACAAATAAAGCCGCTGGAGAGATGAAGGAGAGAATAACTAAACTTCTCGGAGCCAAACATTCGGTTTTGACCTCCACTTTCCACGCACTTTGTGCTAAAATTCTGAGAATCGACGGAGAGAAAATCGGCATCCCTAAGAATTTTTTAATTTATGACGAGCAGGACCAAAAGGATGCGGTAAAAGAAGCATTTGAGATATTAGGAGTTTCTCCTAAAGAATACAAGCCGTCTTCGGTTCTTGGGAATATTTCTTCCGCAAAAAACGAATTGATAAACGAAAACGAATATCCCCAGTTTGCCCGCGGTCATTTTCAGGGAATCGTTGCAAAAGTTTATGTCGTCTATCAAAAAATTCTTAGGGAGAATGGAGCTTTGGATTTTGACGATTTAATTCTAAAAACCGTAGAGCTTTTTAGGAAAGAGCCGGAAGTTTTAAAAAAATACCAAAACAGATTTATGTATATTCTGGTTGATGAATATCAAGACACCAATCACGCCCAATATCTTTTAACAAAATTGCTTTCGGGAAGATGGAATAATATCTGCGTTGTCGGAGATTTTTCGCAAAGCATCTATAGCTTCCGTGGCGCAGATTTTTTAAATCTTGCTAAGTTCAAAGAGGATTTTAAGAATGTCAAAACTTTTTCGCTTTCCCAAAATTACCGTTCGACCCAAAAAATCTTAGACGCTGCCTCCTCGGTTATCTCTAAGAACAATACTCATCCGGTTTTAAAACTTTGGACCGAGAATGAATCTGGAGAAGAAGTTAACGTCTTTGAATCTTTAAATGAGCAAAAGGAAGCCGAGTTTATTATTGACCAGGTTTTAAAATTGAAATATCAAAATCCGGATTTTAAAAACTATGATTTTTGTATTCTCTACCGCACCAATGCTCAATCAAGAGCAATAGAGGAAGTATTTATTCACCATAGCATGCCGTACATATTGATAGGCGGCACAAAATTTTATGAAAGGAAAGAAATAAAAGACGTCCTATCTTTTTTAAAGGTCTTGGCCAATCCCAAGGATAAAGTTTCCTTAAAAAGGGTCGGGAAATTAGGCAAAGGAAGACTTGCTAAGTTTATGGAGTTTCAGAATAATTTTAAAATTAACTTGCCAACAATCGAAATCTTAGACAATGTCGTTAAAGCAACCGACTATCTTTCTTTGTATGACGAAAAGGATGAGGAAGATCAGCAAAGATTAGAAAACATTAAGGAGCTTCGCTCGGTTGCGATTGAATTTCCGGACCTTAATCAGTTGTTGGAAAATGTTTCCTTAGTTGAACAGGAATATATGCCGGACCACATTAAAGATGAAAAAGGCAAAAAAGACGCAGTTAATATGATGACGCTTCATGCTGCCAAAGGACTTGAGTTTAGGGTCGTCTTTATGGTTGGCATGGAAGAAGGTTTATTCCCCCATTCAAGAAGCATGATGGATAAAAATGAACTTGAAGAAGAGAGAAGACTCTGCTATGTTGGAATGACAAGGGCCAGAAAAAAATTATATCTGACGTATTCCAGGAAAAGACTTTTCTTTGGACAAAAAACGACAAATATCGTTTCCAGATTTATAATGGAATTGCCCGAGGGGACGTTGGAAAGAAATTTAAATAAAATGGAAAACGATGTCCCTGATTATTTATGAAAAATATCCACCCCTTACAATCGACTGAATGGGGAAAATTTAGGGGAAAAACCGGAGTTAAAGTTGTACGAATAAACGGTCTCCAACTAACAATTCACCCTGTTCCTCACACAAAATATACCATCGGTTATCTACCAAAAGGGCCAATGCCGACAAAAGCGATGTTAAATGAGCTGGAAAAAATAGGAAAAAACGAAAATTGCGTATTCATCCAACTCGAGCCAAATGTGAAACTCAGCGAATCAATAAAATCAGGACTGGAAAGCTTAGGCCTCATTAAAGCCGCTCATCCCCTTTTTACACAATACACTTTTGTCTTAGATTTAACTAAATCGGAGGATGAATTATTAAAAAATATGCATCCGAAAACCAGATATAACATTAAAATTGCTCAAAAAAGAGGAGTAAAAATCGTAGAGGACAATTCCGACAAAGCTTTTGAGGAGTATTTAAAATTGACCAGAGAAACAACCCAAAGACAAAACTTTTATGCCCACAGTGAAAAATATCATCGCTTAATGTGGGAAACTTTGAAAACTCAAAAACACGAAGGGTTAGCTGCACATCTTTTTAAAGCAACTTATAATGGGGAAGTTTTGGTTACGTGGATTCTTTTTGTTTTAGGCGGCACGCTTTATTATCCCTATGGTGCCTCGAGTAAAAAATATCGGGAAGTTATGGCTTCGAATTTAATGATGTGGGAGGCAATTAAATTCGGCAAAAAATTAGGCCTTAAGAAATTTGACATGTGGGGGGCATTGGGGCCAAGCCCAAATACTAAAGACCCATGGTATGGGTTTCATAGATTCAAGGAAGGGTATGGAGGAAAACTAATTGAATTTGTAGGCAGTTATGATTTTGTAATAAATACTAAAATTTATCTTTTTTACAAACTATTAAACAAAGTCCGCTGGGCCATATTAAGAGTTAGATAATATAAAGTCTTAATCTGTTCTTTTTATCGTATTTTTTTAAAGGTAGATTCATTTCGTAGACAAAACTGACAACTCTTGTTCCTTTTTTTAACTCTTTCTTAAATTTTGGCAGGAGCCTTTCCAAAGTTTTGGGAACAAGGTAAACAAAGACAACATCCGCATCTTTTATATCTTGCTTGAAGAAATTCTTTCTTATCACTTTTACCTTATCCGATAAGTTAGCATTCTTGATACGGATTCTCGATATCCAATATCTTAAAGGGTCAATTTCTATTCCTACGCCACTCGCTCCAAATTCTTTTGCGGCCGTAATCAAAGCTGTACCGTCACCTGAACCTAAATCGTAGATTAAATCTTCATCTTTTATTTTCGCCAGTTTACAAATTGCCCTAGCCGTTTTATGCGAAGTTCTCCACCATGGTGCCCAGGGACTATCCGGTGGCCAAACCATCGACAAAAGCACAAGTAAAAATAAAATGATTAATAAAATAATAAAATCCAATAACATTTAAATTTTAATAATTACTTTCCCCAAGATTTGTTGTTTCGGTATGTATCCAAAATTTTTGCTATCCAAACTGTCATTTTTGTTATCACCCTCTAAAAAATATTTCTTCTCATCAATTCCCGTAATTCTCTTTATAAACACCCTGTCTTTTTGACTAAATGCAACTATATCACCAATCGTTGGGTTTTTGAACAGATAAAGTATATTGGAAACTAAAACATTATCGCCATATTTAATCTCTGGTTCCATGCTGTGGCCAATTACTTTAAAAATTTTTAATAGGAGCATTTATTCATGCAGAATGACTTCTCTCTCTGTTGGATAAATAGATTTCACCCTAACCGACTTGACATTTTTAGCCTTGAAGAATATTTCTGAAATTTCCAAAACTCCAGAAAGCACTTCTTCTGCCGCTTCCATATTTATTTCTTGTCTTGCTTTAGCTGCCGCCTTTAATGTTTTTGTGAATAACCCATTAAGTGTTGGATAATCTTTAAAATGTTCTTCTTTAAAGTAATCGTTTCTTAGAGTTTCTAATTCTTCTTCCAAAAGATTCGAATGCTCCTCTTTAACATGGGTTATTCGTGCAATCGCATGATCTGAAGTCAAATCATCATCCTGTTTTATCTCACTTAATAAGTGAGTCATGCGTATTATTGTATGAGCGGCACGCTGAGCCATAAAGGGATCGTAAATTCCGCAAGGAATATCACAATGGGCATAAGCTGTTTCGTAGGGTAAAAGCTTTAATAGAATTTTAATAATTTTCATAAATCTCCTATGTAGAAACATTATATATTATCTAGCAAAAATTTTTATTTCTGTAATCCTAATCACACTATCTTTCAGGAATAAAATTTGAAAGTCAGAGAGAAAGATTAAGATAATTCTAGCTAGATTAAATCGTCAAGAGGCTCTCCTAGAAGAAATTCTGGGAGATCTTAAAAAATAGGGTTGCCCTTGGGTTTCTCTGCGGAACCTTAAAACTTCATTGTCTCTTCTTAACCTTCTGTCTCTCATGTCAACAAGAGTAAACTCAACCGGATCTCCGTACCCATCAACAATTTCAAGACTCCTAACATCCGCAACTGCGAAAGCACCAAAAAACGACTTTCCGACAATCTCTGGAACCGGCTTCCCTCTTTGCCCTAGCTCTAAATATTCTCTAGCCATTTCTAGCTCTAGACTCATCGGCAATCTGCCCAGGAACATTTCATCTGCCTGCTCCATTGTTCTAGGAATAACAATATCATCAGTCTCGCCATAATATGTAAGCCTATACAACGGTGTTCCCTCCATGAATCGATACGCCCTATGCAACGGAGCTTTTTTTGGCTCTATGTGTGTAGTAACTACATCAGGATCAAAAAATCCTGGACCTGTCATTTCAGATCCCCTTCGTGTTCTTCTTGTTCGTAAAGATATGCGTCCTCCTTCTCTCTTGGCTCCAGGATCAAAAGGAGCTATTCCATAATGTGGGGAATCAACAATTGATTTATTCTCGCTCATAGCCAGATTATAGCATAGCGTGTTGAACAAGAGCGTAATTTACGGCATAATAAATTTATGCTTGATGTTTTATGCGTGGGCGATTGTAAAATCGACATTTTCCTAAGAATTCCCTCTAATAACCCCCATTTTGGGCTTAATGAAGAAAAAAACAAGCTATTTGTAAGCTATGGTGAAAAAATATACATCGATAAACATGTCTTGGGTATGGGAGGAAATGCAACTAATACGGCTATTGGGATCGCAAGGCTTGGGCTAAATGTCGGACTCTTTGCCGAAATCGGTAAAGATGAATTCTCGCAAAAGATTTTAAATACCCTTGCTAAAGAAAATATAAATACGGAGCATCTTTTGCAAACCGATAAGGAAACTTCCATTTCCGTTATCCTAAGCTACGAAGAGGATAGGACAATTTTTAGCGAACATGTTCAAAGAGAGCATAATTTTAACTTTGAGAATCTACAAACAAAATTAATCTACTTAACCAGCCTTGGCAATGTTTGGGAAAAAACCTATCAAGGGATTTTGGAATTTAAAAGAATGAATGACACAAAGCTTGCTTTTAATCCGGGGACTATCCAGCTTGACAAAAAAGGGAAAATTTTTATGGACATTCTGGAAAATACCGACTATCTTTTTGTAAATAAACAGGAGGCGGAAGAGATTCTCTACGGAAAAAGCTTAGGTTTGGAAACCGAAAATGAAAATCAAATTAAAAAACTTTTATACGGATTAAGAAGTTTGGGGGTAAAAAATGTTGCGATAACCGACGGAAATAACGGCTCTTATGCCCAGGATGAAAATAATCAGATTTATCATTTGGGAATTATAAAAGTCGAGGTGCTCGAAAAAACCGGCGCGGGCGACGCCTATTCCGGCGGGTTTTTAGCAGCGGTTTTGAACGGGAAATCAATTGAAGAGGCAATGCAATGGGGAGCTATAAGCTCGGCTAACGTTATCCAGGGAATCGGAGCTCAGGTTAACCTTTTAACCAAAGCAGAGATGGAAGAAAAACTGAAATTAAATAATAAGCTTAAGGCTGAATAATAAATTCTCTTTTATTTTCTACCGTTCTTGCGGTCTTGCTCTAAAATTACCCTGACTAATGGATTCCCCATTAAATGTCCTATGTTATCTAGGAATATCCCCGCTTCTGTTGGCTTCTCGTCCGCGGGAGTACTCTTGCGAATGGAAGCTTCCGTTGCTACTCTGGCAGCTTCCATAATTCTTCTCCTCTCGTTCGCGGGAGTATCTTTGGAAATCGACGCCACCGCTGCTTCTCTGGCTACTTCCATAAGTTTTTGTTGCTCATCCGACAGAACGAGTGCCATTCCCTCTTGGCATCTTGCCAGGATCATTTGAAAGTAAATATCCAGTGTTCTTAATGTTGGTAAACCCAGTTGCCCTGCTTGATCTTTATTAAGTACATCTATTAACCCCTGCGGTCTCTTTCCGTCCTTTTTGCCTTCTTCAATTCTAAGCCTCTTTAGAACTTGCCTTGCGATAATAATCATGGAGCCTCTCGATTGTGAAGAATCCGGAAAACCATTCCATGGAGGGAATAGTATCGTGTTATTAGCGGAAGCCAATAATTTTTTTCTCGCCTCTGCAAACTCTGGTAGTTCTACGGCAACCTGTTTTCCTTGAGCGTTTACTTCAAAAACTGTTTCTCCTTGTGTATTTTTTTTGAAACGTTTAATCCCAGATCCTTCAAGCACGGAGCCGATTGCACTAGAAAGCCTTGCGGCTAATGGATTTTCAGGGATGCGTTGGAATTCTGTTCCTGCCTCTGTCATACGACGATTATACAGTACTAAATAACTATAGGCAAGTTTCTATTTTACACCGAGGAGCTCTACTTCGAAAACGAGGGTTGAGTTAGGAGGAATTGTGCCTAGATCTTGCGAGCCATAGCCAAGGCTAGGCGGAATTATTAGCTTTCGTTTGCCTCCAACCTTCATTCCGACTATCCCCTCATCCCAGCCTTTAATTACCTGACCAACCCCAATTTGAGTCGTAAAGGGCTGATTCCTGTCATAAGAGCTGTCGAATTTTACGCCGCTGGTAAGAGTTCCTAAATAATTTACCGTAACCGTATCTCCGCTTTTAGCCTCTTTGCCTTCTCCGACAACCAAATCCTGAATTTGTAATCCGTCTGCTGTTGTAATTGTATCGTTCATATTTGCCTCTCCTGTCGCGGCTCGTTGGTTTATTATACCTGTTGGAGTTACTGTTTGAAAAGGTTGAGTTGGAGACGGATAGGTTGGTAATAAATTAATTTCAGGGTTTTGTGTTTTTTGATTAGAAAGAAAAAATATAGCTCCAATTCCGACGAAAATAACAACGGCTACTATTAAAAGCGGGACAAAGTTTTTTAGCATACAAGGATTTTACTAAAAACAAGCTAGGAAGTTAAGGGTTAAAATCAGCTGAGATTAAGGATTAAGAAGCACGATGGATAAATTTAGGAATGATGCAATACTAACCCAGAGAATATATGGAATTAAAAGTATAGCCGCGGGCTTTGAAAATTTCCAAAAATCTATTATTAAAAGCGCAATTACCACCCAGAGAACACCAATTTCAATTAATGCCAATAAAGGCTGGTGCCAGCCAAAAAATATTACGGACCACAAGAAATTTAAGAATAACTGTAAGGAAAATAAGACAATTAAAAAGTTTTTTTGTTTCTTTAATTTCTTTTCCAGGATAAGAAATAAAGATACAGCCATCAAAAAATATAAAGTAATCCAAACCGGACCAAAGACATAATTAGGCGGGTTGAATGAAGCTTTGTTTAGAGTAACATACCAAGTGGAAATTGCAGGGGCAGTAAAAAACGAGCCCAATATGCCTACTCCTTCACAAATTATTACTAGCGCTAGTAATCTAATTAGTTTATTCACTTTTTACGTTTGTAATTCAAGCTTAAAGCTAGTAGGAATGCTGCTAACATTACGAGTTGACAAGCGAGACAAACGGGACAAATGACCTTTAAGTTAAATATTTCCTGATAAGTAATATACAGACAAAAAACCATACCGAAAGTCGCCATAAAAAGAGCTGTTTTTTGTTTTTTCAAAATCGAGCTTACAAGAATAACGATATAGCCTACTAATCCAATTAGTGACACGGGAATCCCAAAAAGAGTTGATAAAGAACCTTTGGTAACCGCATCACAGTTAATCGTTGCGTTTATATAGCAGGATTCCACCAGAGGCTTAGCAAGGAAATTATAGAATAGATAGACAGCAAGCAGTATTCCTAAAGAAGATAAAACAATCAGCGCTTTCCAAATATCTTTGCTCTTGAACATATTCTTATCGTAATCAAAAATCAGCGAGGAATCAAGTCAAACTCTCAAAGGAGTAGATTTAGAGCTGATTTAATGATAAAATTTGAGATACATTCCGCCCGCCTGCATAAGCTAGCGCTTAAGCGATTGCGGGCAGGCAGTAGCTCAATAACGTGGCGAAATTTTATTACACCTACGTTCTTAAAAGCCTCAAAACTAAAGATTTATACATCGGCTGGACAAACGATTTAATTTCAAGAGTAAATAAACACAATGAAAGAAAAGTCCTTGCAACAAAAAATAGCACTCCTTTTCGATTAATCTATTACGAAGCTTGCCTGTCAAAAAAGGCAGCGATTAAAAGAGAGAAATCGTTAAAGACAGGTTTTGGAAGAAAGTATTTAAAAAGAAGGTTATTATTAGTATAATAAGCAGTATTCCGCAGTAGCTCAATGGTAGAGCGGTTCCCTGTTAAGGAAAAGGTTCTAGGTTCGAGTCCTAGCTGCGGAGCAATTATTTCCTTCCAAACAAAGCTATCTTAATCTCATCTGCATCTGTAATTGTTAACAAGTCTTCACTCGATTCATTCAGAATAAGTTCGAGAATAGCATCAGTAAAGTCATCTCCTGCTATTCTATTTGGGGAGATTTTCCCACAAGAAACGCATCTGTGGATTATCATAAGTTCTCCATCATTTTTGAACCGTAATCCGATAGGTTTCATTCTTGCGCCACAAGAAGAATTCCTGTCTCCTGGAGTATTTTGGTCAACATGTTTAGACCAAAGACATAACGGACAATGATTCCGATGCTTAGTTCCTACTGAAGTGTTGGAAATGATGACACGACAAGTCAGACACCTGAATGATGTCTGACGAGGACAAAAACCTTATTGGAATGATTAGATTTAAACATCCAAGAGTATTATACCAGTTTCTCTTTTTAATTACAGGTTGACAGAGCAAGATATCTATATCTCCAGAAATATTGATACATTGACAAGTACTTCAAGTAGTTGTAGCATATGAAGTATGACAACTATAAAGCCTCAAAGAATAACCCTCTTTATTAATCCTTCACTTTCAAAACAAGCCAAAGCACAAGCCGTTGTCGAGGATATAACTTTGACTAAGCTTGTGGAAAAAGCCATGATTGAATATTTACCAAAAGAAACAGTGATTAAAAAAATTAAAATATGAGAGGATGTGAGAAAAAATGACAGAGTCAATTAAAGAAACAGTAACCACACAGGAAAACAGTCCGGCTGCTAATTCTACAAAAAATGAGCAAGCAACCAGCTATCAAACGGTTGAATATCTAACCTACTTCTTCTTTGGAGCATTGGAAGTACTCTTGGTTTTTAGACTTATACTTAAATTAACCGGAGCAAATAGCTTTAGCGCTTTTGTAGGCTTAGTTTATGGCATAACAGGTGTTTTCATTGTGCCTTTTCAGGGAATATTCCATCAAGCTACCACAGCAGGCGTAGAGACAACAGCAGTTTTAGAACCATCAACGATAGTCGCAATTGTTGTATACGCAGTTTTAGCAATAGGAATTGTAAAGTTACTACGAATACTTTCAGGCAAGAAACAGCAAGCTAAGTAGTTTATTGTTATCGGAATTAGGGTAATGAAAAGGGGTGAGAAAAATATGAATATTATTTATTGGTTAATCTTTGGGTTAATTGTAGGAGGTATTGCAAATTTTATTTCCCCCGGATTTCGGGGCGGAATAATAGGATCAATTATCTTAGGCGTAATTGGAGCGGTAGTTGGTGGATACTTAGGGCAAATGTTTTTCAATGTTGGAGTTACCGGATTTAATCTAGTCTCTTTTGCTGTGGCAATAGCAGGAGCATTAATTGTTCTTTTTGTTAGTAGGCTTATATAAAAATTTCCGGCAGGAGAAAAATTGCATAAAAGGTAAGCAAGGGAGGTATGTGTTATGAGCGATACTCAGCAACAAAAATCTCAAATAGATGAGGACGCGAGGAAAGCCAAGGAAGAAGCAGATACAAAGGCTTTTGACGCAAGACAACTTCTGGCAGATCAGGAAAGTGAAAAGATAAGAAGTGACGCGGAAGCCGAAATAGCGCAAATTCAAAATGACGCGCAGAAGTAGGTTCTAGCGCCATCTGAAGTAAAATGGCTATATGTGGACTTGTTCTAATTGCGGGAGGATATTTGAAAAAGCAAAACAACCTCACAGTTGTCGCAAGGTTCCTTTAGCACAACACTTCCAAAGTAAAGATAAGGCAAAAGAGATATTTGATTATCTAGTCAAACAAATCGATGAGAAAATCGGCAAATGTCGGATAATTTCTCTCCCCTGCTGCATCCATCTTTTCGGCAAATACGATTTTTTAGCAGCTCTCCCAAAGAAAGATAGGTTAGAAGTCAGGTTCGGTTTAGATCATGTTCTTGAGAACCCAAGATTAAAACAAAGCGTCCTTCTTTATTGAATTACTGGGTTTTTTGCGATGTTCAAAAGTCTTGTTTTCAAAATCGTCTATTTTACCCACTTTTAGTACGCCATCACTAGGGGCTAAACAAAAAGCTTTAGTTAAAGTACCGTTTTAACGGCCGTCTTTAATAGTAAGATAATTCTTGGTAGAATAGGGAATGAAATTTAAGAAAATATAATGAATAGTATTGAATTGCCACTTTTTCTTTCTTTTTTAGCTGGTATTTGTACAATCCTGGGTTGTTTTATTCTTTTTTTTATTAAGGGTTTCAAGAAAAGCTATTTGAGTTTTTTCCTCGGCTTATCTGCCGGAGCGATGATTTACCTTTCATTTATGGAGCTAATGCCAACAGCAATTAAAACATTAGGATTTTGGTCCTCAAATATTGTTTTTTTCTTGGGTATCTTATTCATCGGAATTATTGATTTTATCGCCCCTCACCACTTTATTAATTATTGCTCAAGGAAAGGAATCAAATACAATAAACTTATGCTTTCTGGATTTATAGTAGCGGTAGGTATAGCTATTCATAATTTTCCAGAGGGGATGGCGGTATTTATGAGTTCCTTAGGAGATACTCGATTTGGTATTTTGATTGCTTTTGCAATAGCCATACATAATATTCCCGAAGGAGTTGCGGTTGCTACCCCTATTTACTTTGCTACAAAAAGTAAGATGAAGGCTTTTGCCTATTCTTTCTTTGCTGGGATTGCCGAGCCACTAGGAGCAATCGCTGCCTATATTATTCTTCAACCTTATCTTTCTCCTATTTTCCTATCTTATATTTTTGCTTTTGTTGCCGGAATTATGGTTTATATCAGTTTTGATGAGCTGCTGCCATCATGTTTTAAAAATGGTCAAGGATATACAGCAATCGTTGGTATAGTGGTTGGCATGTTGGTAATAGCATTAAGTTTAAACTTCATCTAGCCTTTTCTATTAGATCCCTACTCTTATCTGCCTTGACAAAATATAGACATGGTAGTAATATGAATATGTATTCATTACACTAATGAAGAAAGGGGGTGAAAGAAATGCCAGCATTTGATAAAACAGGTCCACGGGGACAAGGCCCAATGACAGGACGAGGATTAGGTCCGTGTGGAGGAAGTCAAGGAATAAGGATGGGACTTGGTAGATGTTGCGGATATGGTAGAGGATTAGGTAGATACTTTGGATGGAATACTCCTCAGACAAAAGAAGAAAAGTTAGAGGATATTAAGGAGTATAAAAAAGCTCTGCAAGAAGAAATGGAAGATGTAGAGAAGGATCTTGCGGATTTACAGAAGCAAGAGTAAATAAATCCCTGTCTTGTCGAAATTTATATTTAAAGATAAGATAGGGATTTAGTAGCATTAGGTTAAATTATGCCAAGGCCAAGAATCCCCCGCTGCATGCGGTTTCAACCAGATGTATATTATTTTAAACCTCAAGGAATTCCTCTAAGAGAGCTTGAGGAAGTAACTTTATTGCTTGATGAGTTAGAAGCGTTAAAGCTATATGAAATTGATAATTTAGAACAAACGGAAGCCGCCGAGAAAATGAAGATTTCTCAGCCCACTTTTGCTAGAATTCTAAGCAGTACCCATAAAAAAATCGCCGAGGCTTTAATTAAAGGTAAAGCAATTCGTATCGGATTAAAATAAGCAAAACCCATTTCTGTTAAATAAAATAATAATGAAGCAAATTTTTATTACCATTTCCCTTTTTTGTTTTTCAATTTTTTTCAGTTTGTTTTTTAGCTCTCAAGTATTAGCTCAAAATGAAGCCGGGTTTAATCAACAACTTCCCGTAGCTGAATATAAAGAAGAAATTTTGGAAGGGAAAGTCATCCAGATTTTGGAGGAGAAACGGATTATCCCTATAGGAGCAAAAAAACACCAGCTTTATCAGAAGTTGGAGATATTAATCACAGAAGGATCGCTAAAAGACAAAAAGGTTATTATTGAAAATGGTAATTTGGCCATAAGTAATTTGCAAAAATATAAAATTGGTGACGAGTTGGTAATAAACTACAGTAAGAATTTTAAAGGGAATGATAGTTTTTATATCACCGACTATATTAGACGAAGTGCCCTGTTTTGGTTATTTATAATTTTTGTAGTTATGGCAGTAATGATTAGTCGATGGCAAGGGATAGCTTCTTTGGCGGGTATGGCAATCTCTTTCTTCGTGATTTTTAAATTTATTCTTCCTAAAATTTCTGCCGGAAACGATCCTGTACAAATTGCCATACTGGGTTCATTAGTGATTATCCCCGCCACTTTTCTTTTGTCTCATGGGATAAACAAAAAAACTGGAATAGCTATTGCGGGAACATTAATTTCTCTTGTTGTCACTGGCGTTTTGGCCAATGTTTTTATTGAAGCTTCTAAGCTGACAGGTTTTGCTTCGGAAGAGGCTGGGTTTTTGCAGGCATACAAACCAGGCCTTATTAATATTAAAGGCTTGCTTTTGGCGGGAATAATTATTGGAGTTTTAGGTGTTCTAGACGATATTACCATTTCTCAATCAGCCATAGTCCAACAGCTGAAAACAACCAACCCTAAATTAAAAGCAGGAGAACTTTACAAAAAGGCAATGGCGGTAGGGAAAGATCATATCGCTTCAATGGTAAATACTTTAATCTTAGTTTATACCGGAGCCGCCCTACCTCTTCTTCTTCTTTTTATTGATAGTCCCCGTCCTTTTTCAGAAGTGGTTAATTATGAAATTGTTGCTGCTGAGATAGTTAGAACTTTGGTTGGCAGCATCGGTTTAATATTGGCTGTACCAATCACAACTCTTATTGCTTCTCTATTAACCGAACACAAAGCCTAACCCCTAGTTTATTGATCTTAGAGATTAAGCTAAAATAAAAGTAATGAAAAAGCAAATAAGAAAATTGCCAATATCTTTATCCAAAAATAAATCGATAACAAATCTGGATATATTAGATTGACCGGAGAATTGCCTAATCCGGGATTCTTTTCCGACAGTGGAATTTTTGGAACGGTCTACTTTAAAAGTAAAAGTCCCGGGCTTGTAAAAATAGCGTGCTTACCTACTTCTATGGTTCTGATAAATGACGGCAGAGGGACTAATGTTCTTAAGGATTTTGCTGCGGTTTCCTATCTAATTTTACCTGATAAAATTCCCGAGAATGAACAAAAAAAGCAAAAAAGTATCAGTTTTAACTCTAATATTTTAGGGGAAAGTAGTGGCAGCACTCAAATGAATTTCTACGAAGAGAAAAATGTCTTAGGAGCAGCTACCAAAAACTACATAGAAAAAGGAGCAAGGCCAAATTTACTCGAAGTGCCTTTAAATAGCTTTGGGGAGATTGACAGATTTATCTTAGAGAAATGGCAAAAAGCCCTCAATGTTTTTAGTTGATTTACCCGAGGTAATCCTTTAATTTGTTGCCCCTTGAGGGGTGACGAAGTTTTCTTAAAGCCTTTGCCTCTATTTGTCTTATTCTTTCTCTGGTGACGGCAAACATTTTCCCAACCTCTTCTAATGTTTTTGGCCTTCCGTCTTTAAGTCCAAATCTTTCTTCTAGCACCCTTTTTTCTCTATCCGAAAGGGTGGATAGAACCTGATCGATTTGTTCTTTCAAAAGCTCCCTTGATGCTGTATCAAAAAGCGTCGGAGCCGAAGTATCGTGAATAAAATCGCCTAAGCGAGAATCTTCTTCGTCCCCAACCGGCGACTCCAAACTTGCCGGCTCCTGGGAAATTTTAATAATTTCCAAGGCTTTATCCGGTTCAATTCCCAAGGTTTTTGCTACTTCTTCAGGCGTTGGCTCACGACCTAGCTCCTGCATTAATTTTCTGGAAGCTCTTAAAAATCGGTTAATATTTTCAACCATATGAACCGGAATCCTGATTGTTCTCGCCTGGTCTGCTATTGCCCTGGTAATCGATTGCCTAATCCACCAAGTTGCGTAAGTAGAAAATTTAAAGCCTCTTCGCCAATCATATTTTTCAACCGCCCTGATTAATCCCTGATTTCCTTCCTGGATTAAATCTAAAAGGGTCAACCCTCGTCCCACATATTTTTTGGCGATTGAAACTACTAAGCGAAGGTTTGAATTAATTAAAATCTGCTTTGCGTGTTTATCGCCTTTCTCGACTTTTTTAGCCAAGGCAATTTCCTGGTCAAATTTTAGAAGAGGAATTCTACCGATTTCCTTAAGATACATTCTGACCGGATCGGAGACTGTCCCTTCGGTCAAAACCGTTAGAGCTTCCAGCTCCTTTTCCAAATCTTCTATTGGTTTTTCATCTTCGCTTTCGGCTGCTACCGATTCAAAAACATCAATATCTGTCCTGATTAATTTATCGTAAAGTAAATCTAATTCCGCTATATGCTCCTCGGGATGGGGAAAAATGCTTAAGATCTCGTCTTGGGTAATGTAGCCTCTTTTTTTGGCACTATTAACAATATCTATGAGAATGTTGGGCTGCTTCATGAGTCTATTTTAACAAATCCTACCTTCAATTGAAAGAAAGCTAATCAGGCTGTATGGCTTTATCCCTTTTGTAAAACTCTTCCAGCTCCTTGATTTGTTTGGTAATTTCTTCTTCGTAATTTGCTTCATCGACAAATTTTGACAAAGGATAAAGATAGCAGGTATCAAAAGCCGCAACTAACTCTTTCGATAATAAATGGGAGAATGTTTTAGCATCGAATTTTTCATTTTTCTCAAAGAACTCAACGAGGCCTTGAAAAATTCTACCCAAAGCCAATGATTCAAATCTGTAGCCCAGCAATAATTTTTTGTTTTCCTCAATTATTTTTTCAGGGGCACTACTTTGCAAAATTAAGGCTAATAAATATTCTTCCAAAATTTCCCTCCTGGGTCTTTTATCCTTTTTGGAAATAACTGCTTCAACTTCTAATTCTTTCTTTTGTATTTTACCTAGCTCTTTAAGAACGCTCTCTAAAGAGGTGCCAAGAATTGAGCTAAGTTTTTTAAGGTAATGCTCTTTGATTATTTCATTTGAAATGTTGGCAAAAAGCGGCAGAAGGTTATCGGTGATTTTCTTCTTACCCTCGGCGCTACCCTTGTTGTTTTCCGATACGAATTTGTTAACTAAATAATCATAAACTCCAAGATTTTCCCTCAAAGCTTTTTTGAATCCTAATGGATTTTTCTTTAAAGCTTCGTCCGGATCTTTACCGTCTTTAACAACCACTATTGAAGCAGTTAGTCCTTTTCTTTCTAAGACTTCCAAGCTTCGTCTGGTTGCTTCAAAACCCGCATTGTCTTGATCAAGACATAAATTTACTTTTGGCGTAAAGCGGGACAATAGCGCCACCTGATTCTCCGTCAAGGCAGTACCTTTGATTGCCACCGCATTTTTTATACCCTCCATATAAAGAGAAATCGCATCGAATTCTCCCTCGACGATAATCGCATCCTGATTTTTCTTAATCTCTTCTTTAGCGATATTCAGGCCGAAAAACATGCTGCCTTTGTGATATACCGCGGTTTCCTTGGTGTTTAAATACTTGGGCTGGTCCTTCTCGTTTAAGGCTCTGGCGGAAAATCCCGTCACGTTGCCCCTATGATCAAACAGTGGGAAAATAATCCTGCCTCGGAAAAAGTCGTAAAGCCTGCCGCCCCTTTCAAAAGACAAGCCGGCTGAAAGTAAATCCTTATTTTTATAATTTTTCTTTTTGAGGAGGTAGTTTGACAACGCGCTACCGGAACTTGGCGCAAAACCCAGCTGGAAAGTATCAATTATTCCTTTGTTCAATTTTCTTTTGTCGAGAAGGTATGAAAGGGCGTTTTTCCCGACCGGGTGCTTAGTTAAAATGTAATGATAGAACTTTAATGCCTGACTATTTAAGGTGAAAATGTTTTCTTTCTCCGAATATTGTCTCTGTCTAAAACTCGTTTCTTTTAAGGTAACCCCTGCTTTTTTTGCTAGAGCTCTTAGCGCTTCGGGAAACTCCATATTTTCGTACTCCATTAGAAATGTGAATGCGTCTCCACCCTTACCGCAACCAAAACAATGCCAGATCTGCCTTTCCGGAGAGATTACAAACGATGGGGTTTTCTCGTTATGAAAAGGGCAATTGGTTTTAAAATTACGGCCGGCTTTTTTAAGCGGGAGGTATTCCGAAATAAACGTAACGATGTCTATTTTTTCTCTAATATCTGTTGCCTGGTCCATAGTGCCGATATTGTAGCACGTCCTGGTGATTGACAAAAGAACAGAACTTCCTTAGAATACCCTTTGGCTATGGCCGCAACTATCGTAATTGGCTCACAATGGGGAGACGAAGGAAAAGGCAAAATAATTGACTACCTTGCCTCAACGTCTGACATAGTCATCAGATTCCACGGCGGAAACAATGCAGGGCACACGGTAATAAATAAGTTTGGAAAATTCCCGATGCACTTAGTTCCTTCAGGAATTTTTAGTAAAAGGGCAAAAGCTATCATTACTAACGGCGTAATTTTGGACCTGGAAGTTTTAGCCGGTGAAATTGAAAATCTGAAAAAATCGGATATCCCACTTAAAGACAAACTATATATTTCTCCTAGGTGCCATTTAATAATGCCCTACCATAAAATTTTAGACCGGCTTTACGAGGAGGCAAAAGGTAAAAACAAAACCGGTACAACGGGTCGAGGAATCGGCCCGACTTATGCCGATAAAGTAAGTTATAACGGAATCAGGCTTGCCGATCTAATGGATAAAAAACTTTTCTCGCAGAAATTAGAAACTCAACTTTTGGTAAAAAATAAAGTTTTAAAAGCCCTGGGAGAAAAACCGCTTGAACAAAAAGAGATTGAGAAAAACTTCTTTAAACTTTTTAACAAAATAAAACCTTACGTCAAGGAAACTTTTGATTTTATCTATGACAGTTTGGACAAAAAAAACGTCTTATTGGAAGGAGCCCATGGAGTCTTTTTGGATAATGACTGGGGCACTTATCCTTTTGTTACGGCATCTACTGTTTTGTCGGGAGGGGCTACTGCCGGAGCCGGAGTTCCTCCGCAAAAAATTAAAAATGTTGTCGGAGTAGTCAAAGCTTATACCACCAGAGTCGGTGCCGGACCTTTCCCAACCGAGCTATTTGATAAAGACGGTGAAACATTAAGAGCTGCCGGGAATGAGTTTGGAACGACTACCGGAAGACCGAGAAGATGCGGTTGGTTCGATGCGGAGTTAATAAGATTTGCCGCAAAAATCAACGGCTTCACGGAAATTGCCATTACCAAACTTGACGTTTTGGACAAATTTACACAGATCAAGATTTGTACTCATTATACGCTAAACGGCAAGAAGGTAAGCTATAATGACGGAACGGCAGAATTCTTATTC
>Ga0105105_10000144_pt1 | contig 33939 bp, 28 predicted proteins | sample PPLLaktember2015_4_FD_79108 | JGI IMG/M metagenome (GOLD analysis project Ga0105105, IMG submission 79108) | Freshwater sediment microbial communities from Prairie Pothole Lake near Jamestown, North Dakota, USA - PPLs Lake P8 Core (1) Depth... | ecosystem: Environmental > Aquatic > Freshwater >...
ACGCAAGTGTTCCTTCGCAGGTCAAATCAGGAATGGCTGTATTTTTGAGGATGTCAACAATAACCCCTTCGATTACTGTTAAATCATACGGAAGCTCCTCTGGGATAAGGTACCATCCATTATAGGACCCACCCCATCCGAAGTTCACATGGAAGTAATTGTCGGTGTTATATCCATCTAGGACGACGTTATGACCTACCGTCCATCCTTCATTCACCACCGCAAGATGAGCAGGGAGAGCATCCTTCATGTTACTTGACATTCTCTCATAGATATCCGGATCGTCTTCGTCAAGCAAGGAAATGGTCGTGCAATTGAATCTCTGATATGCCTCGTAAGCCTGGCTCACACCAAACGTCCCTGAACCGGCTGCTCCATAGACTTGGGTCGCTGCAACACCGCACGCAAAGGTGATTGCTGCTTTGTCATCGTTTGTGGGTGGTATCTGACTTTCGTAATGAGATTGAAGTGTTGAAAGATACGTGTTCAGTTGTGGAAATGATTTGAAACCGTATGTTAAATAGTTATTATCAATCCAATAATTGTTCCCGCCATAAGCGTGATAATAGTCATCGCTATCACTAAAGATAACATTCATCGTTGTATTGTGATAGTTTAGAATTTGAGCCATCGCCACTGCAGGACAGCCAGCAACACTTCGCTGACCTCCATTAGCAAGGTCAAGGGGACAAAAATTATTATACGGAGCATTCTGGTTCCAATTGGTCAAGAGCCATCCTCCAGTTGGTGTTGTTCCTTCAGCAGGCCATTGCTCAAATCTGCCATTCGCCACAGGATTACCTTTGGTATAAGAGTTCCATTGGAGATGACGCGCTTCAAGTGTTTCTGCAGGGACATAGTAAATATATTGAAGTCGGAGCGTTACATCAGCATACAGCAAATCGAAAAGAGGATTTTCCTCCGAGTTCCCTTTAAAATTACTGGTAAATGAGTACGCGATGACCGGCGGAAGATCGTACGATCCCGTAACGATGATATAACCTGGAGGGTGTAACTCAAATACGTAGAATAATGGTTCTCCTTTTTCATTGATTATCTGTATTGATTCTGTTATCATGCTATCTTTTCTGTTAAGTTCCTGTAATTTTATAGCAGCGACCCTGGTAGCGATGTCAACGGTTATACCATGACTACTATTTTCTGATATTTGAGCACCGTTCATAATTGGGAGTAGACTTGCCCCAAGGAACAATGCGCTGATGAGCAGAACAGATATTTTTTGTATGTGACGTAATTCAACCATAATTTTTTCCCCTTAGTTATTAATTGTATATACGTCATGGTATATAAATATTGATTGAAATGATTTGCTTTTTGTGATTAGCATAATCGTTTGAGCTCTTCTATCGTATCAGAAAGGATTTTCTCGATGTCTTGTTCGGGGAATTGTCGTATTTTCCATCCGTCTAATTGTAGTTGCTCTCTATCTAGTCTGCTTTGTGCATTTACTATTTTGATAGCATATCGATTTCCATTGACGAATAATGCAAAATCAATCTTATACGATATGTTTCCTTTCATCGAATAATTAGGTATAAGCGGAATATTATTTTTTCTCGCCTCTGTGTAAAATCGCTGTTTTATTGAGGATTCTGTTGTAAACGGTTGTGTGCTTATGCTTTCAACATAATCGGACAGATTCTTAAGCGGCCCTGGCGTGTGTCGACACACTTCCTGATCACCAATTATGATAAATAAGCTGCGTGCTCGTGTGACAGCCACGTTTAACAATTGACTTGTCGTCTGTATCCAATGCAGGGTGCCGGGTTTTACTCCTTCGGAAACGGCTGGTGAAAAAATAATGATATCTTTTTCGTCGCCTTGGAATCGATGAGCAGTGCCAATGGTAATATCTGTCTCAAAGATATCTTGGAATTTTTTGAGTTTTTCAGTTATCATCTCGGTCTGTGCGCGAAAAAGGGTGACGACCCCAATGGATGCATGTAGCGAAGAAACAATCTTGAGGATTTTTAGTAGTTCTTCTACGACCCGTTCTGCTTCCTCTTCGTTGTACGGGCTTTTTGAATGATTGATTTTTCCTTTTACATGATGCCAAAGGATCCTTGTATGAAACGAGGGATGATGCAGTAGTTTTGTTTCATCGGTCGCTATGGTGAGTTTTTGATCGTAATAATACTCGTTTGAAAATGAAACGATATCTGAATGGCATCGATAATGTTCATTTAACAATACTGGGTGTTCACCGTGTGCGTGGACGATTTGTTCGGCGCAATCATACAGAGAATGTTTTGTGTACGAAAGATTGGCGTGGAGTTCCATAGGAATATGCTTGGTTTTCGCAAGTGATTGATCTTGGGTTTCTGTGAGGAGTGATATGTGTTTGAGTTGATGAGGATCTCCGATAATGACGATGTGTTTTGCTCGGTAGAAAAGAGGTAATGCTGAGGCGATATCACATTGGGATGCTTCATCGATTATCAAAAGATCAAAGATATTATTCTTCAGAGGGAAGCTTTGTTTTGCGGACAGATTCGTAACGACCCATACTGGTAGAAATTTAAGAATTTTCTGAAAGGCTCGTGTTCGTTGGGAGTGTAGTTGTCGGAAGAGCTGTTCGTCCCCCTGCCATGATTCAAGTTGTTCAGATGCGGAAAAAAACGTCAGAATCTCCTGTTTTTCATTCTCTTGTGCTTCTTTAAATTTGTTTATCCACTGATGTTGTAATACTGTTTGTGAAAGCACGATGTACTGTTTTTGTAACATCGTTTGTTTGCTTTTTAGTTCCATATATGGAGCGATGGCGAACAATGTTTTTTTTATATGTCTGATTTCATCTAGAGCCAATTCTTCCTTTTTCCATGTGAGGATCCTTTGTAAGGTGGTTTCTTTAGCTATGTGTTTATTCGTTATCAAATTTTGTAGATATGACTTATGAGCTGGTGGGAGAAGATTGTAATGTTTGTTGAAGCAATGCTCTAGTTTTCGTTGGTATCGTTTTGGATTCCAATGTTGTAAAAAAATGGGGGTTTTACACAATTTTCGAAAGTCCTCTTCTAACACGAGGGGATCGATCATGTCCAGACACGAATTCTGTTCATGGAAGCGGATGTCATCTGGATGTTGCTCATAGTAAAAATCAAGGGTAGCCTGTGTTTTTTCTAATGATTCATTGAGGCTTCTGAGACTGAAGATTTGGTTCTGAAGAAGTTCGATTTGAGTATCAACCATCCGCAAGTCTTGTATGGTTTTTTCTGGTAACGTTATCTTAAGAATTTTTTGTTTAACAAGTTGTTCGAGTCCTGTTTTCGTGTTTCTTCTATGCACCTGATGTCCCATTCGAACGATGAGTTTGTAGGGTAATATTGCGTTTAATTTTTCAATGACGACATCAACAGCTTTGTTGTTTTTACTGGCAAAAAGAACGGTTTTATTATGATGGACCGCATTGGCGATGATGTTGAGGACGACTTGGGATTTTCCAGTACCTGGTGGCCCGGTGATGACCGTCAGAGGGTCCTGGAGGGATTTTTTTATTGCGTTTTTTTGAGCGGTATTCAAAGAGAAGATTTCTAAAAGAGGTTTGTTATCTTGGTTTGTTTTTTCCGCTTGATAGTCACCGGTAAGCAAAAGCAGTAGTGAGGTGGATGCGAGTTCGTCGAGTGGTTTCTTTTTTAACTGAGTGAGTTCTGTGATTAGGTTATAGGTAATATCGGTTCGTTCTCCAAAATACAGGATTGCCTTGTTTAGAAGTTTTTTGGTGATGGAACATTTGAATGGTTTTTCGTCGAGAGTTTGGGTACATTCGGTGCTGTTGAAATGAAGCATGTTACAGATTGATTCAAGTGCTGAAAAAAAGCTGTCTCCTTCGATTTCATGTTGAATGTTCTTGATTTCTTCGGCTGAATAATTATGATGTGAAAGGATGTGATGATTGAGGGAGTATTCAGACGTGGTGTTGCTTAAGATAATTACATCATCTTTTTGTTCGTATTGTAGTTCGGTAAAAAACATAGGGGTAAGCGTCCCTCGGGGACCGATGATGACAGGGTATCCATAGAACAGTGTTTTATTTTTTTGCCGAAGCAAAGAGGTCTGAAAAAACTTTTTAGCACCTTCTGTATTCTTGATCATCACCCGTTTGTTGTTGGTGTGGAACAACACTTCCGTTTGGAAGAGGGTGGACAAGAACGAGATATTTTCCGAGGAGACGTTGAAGGTGACGGACAGCAGGTCTTCTTGTTCGAGGCAGGCGATGTAGTAGTCAAGAAGATTGCTGAAGGTCTTTTCAGACATTTGCTTCGGCATTGTCCTCCCAGACATATGCGTTCATCAGGGTCTTTGTTCCCCTTAGAACGGAGGGTATAACACAGCAATCCTATATAAATCTTTTTTTTGTATTATAATATTTAGATATTTTTAATATTATGAAAAACATATTTCAAGAATTTTATGCTTCTTTGAGAAGTCCGCCTTTGATGGCCCATTCATAGAGGTTCTTGTTGTGTTCTCCGATGATGATTACTTCACCAATGGCATGTTTCTTTTTTATGGTCCAGATGGTGAATCCTTTGGTTACGACATACTTGGTGAGTCCTGAGGAGAGATACGCAAGGTCTTTGTTTGTGTACTCGGAAAGCTCTTTGAGCCGTTGTTGACGAAACATGGTATAATTGCCTGAGTAGATTTTGATGTCTGCATCGGTCATGAAAAAAATCGTGTCGGTCACGGTATCGAGAAACTTCCGATCATGGGAGACAACGATAACAGTACCTGTATAGGTGTTTAGGGCGGTTTCTATCGCACTTTTTGATTCGATGTCCATGTGGTTTGTCGGTTCGTCTAAAAGCAGCAGGTTATAGGGTTCCATGATGAGTCGCAGGAAAGCGAGACGAGCGCGTTCTCCTCCGGAGAGTTGACCCACTTTATTATGGATTGTTGTTCCTTTGAAATTAAATTGACCAAGGAGTGCTTTTGCGTCTTCCTCCGATAAATCGATATGGCCTCTCAGGATTTCCTCCAGAAGCGAATTTTCGAGATTTAGGGATAGATGTCCTTGGTCGAAGTATCCCCATTTTGCCCCCTGACTGAGCGATAGTTTTCCTTGACTGTAGGGCTCTTCTTTTGTCAGCATTTTTAGGAATGTCGTTTTTCCGCATCCATTTGGTCCGAGCAGTCCGATTTTTTGTCCAGCAAGAATCTCAAAATTCGCATTTGAGAGGATTCTTTTCTCTCCGAAATATTTGGAAATATTTATTCCATCTGCGATGTTTTTTCCTGATTTTAACACGGTTTTAAAATGAAACCTTAAGAGATAGTTTTTCAGGATTGGGTTTTCTACATGTTTGAGTTTCTCGAGTTGTCTCATGCGACTGTTGATCTGTATGTTATAGCGGTTTCTTCTGGTGATTTTTTTGATGGCTGCGAGCTGTCGTTTCATTTCGACGGATGCTTTCTGGAATTCCTGTTTTTTGATATGCTCCCTGATCTTTTTCTGTTCTTCGTATTCTTCATAGGATGCATCGTACAGTTCAATGTGGGAACCTTGAAACTCAAAGACCCTGTCGACTAAATCACTGAGGAGGTACCGGTCATGCGAGATGATGATGACTGCGCTGGGGAGCTCAGCGATTTTTTGTTCTAACCATTCGATAGTTTCAATGTCCAAATGATTTGTTGGCTCATCAAGGAGGAACAGGTCGCAGTTTTGTGGTTGTGTGAAAACTGAGGCAAGAGCAATTTTTTGTCGTTCCCCGCCAGAGAAATTTTTCATGAGCATGTCTAGGGTTAGTCCCGTGAGTCCTAGTTCTTTGAGGCGGTCTTTTGCTGCTTCGAGTTGGGCACTCCCACTTGTTTTGCTCGTTTGCGTCTGTAACGTTCTGAGTTTGTCAAGTATTTCTTGATGGCGATTTGATTCGTAAACGGCTGGGTCCTCCAATTGTTTTTCTAAGTTTTTGATTTGTTGTTGGATGCTCTCTGTTTGTGCGGTTCTTGTGAAGAAATCGTTTAAGGTGATGTCTGATCGATGCATCGGGTCTTGTTCGAGAGAGCGGATTCTTAGGTTATCTTTTTTTTGTACATCTCCATTGTTTGGTTGTTCTTTTTCAAGAAGGATATTGAACAGAGTGGTTTTTCCACATCCGTTTGGTCCGAGCAGCCCGACGCAGTCCTCTGGGTAGATTTCAAACGTTGTGTTTTCAAATAGTTGTTTTCCTGCGATGGATTTGTTCAGGTTATGTACTTGTAGGATTGGTTCCATGGTCTGCAGGGTAATCTTCTTCCGTGGTATATGGTTTTAGGTTCGTGTTCCTTTTTTATAAAAAGAAGATGAACTCTGCTGCAAGGATTCCCAGACAGGCAAGTAAGGTGACCGGGGTGATGAGAAGACCGTAGGTGACAAATTCTTTGAAGGTGAGTTTGACTTCTTTGTCACGCAGGATGCTCATCCACATAATTCCGGCGAGTGCCCCGATGGGGGTGATGTTTGCCCCAAGGTTTGAGCCAATGGTGGTTGCAAGAACCGCTGGGAGAAGGGTTGTTTGGGGGGCAGCAGATGCGATAGGGACAAAGGCTACTGTCATCGGGATGTTGTTGAGGATGTTTGCGGTAAAAGCGGAGCTGATGCCATAGAGGAATGTCGTTGCGGTCGTTGAGGCTCCGCAGAGGGTGTTGAAGAACACACCAATATCTTTTGTGATTCCATAGATTCTGAGTGCTTCTACAGTGATGAACAAGGAAAGGATAAAGGGGATAATGCTCAGCGGCATTTTTTTTATGGTTGTCTGAACTGTGAAATGTTTTTTATTGATCTGTTCTTTGGTAAGGGCGACCAGGGTGTCTCGGAAGAGGAGCAGCAGTAAAAGTGCTACTCCGAATCCTAGGGAAATAAGCCACATTTCAATGCCAAGGTAGGGGGCGATTGCAAGACAGACGATGCAGCCTGCGAGCATAGAGAGTCCGAGAATCGTACTCGTAGGATCTGTGATCGCGGAGCGTGGGTTGATGGTTTCTATGTGTTTGAGAGGCTGGTTAATTTTTTTTCTGAAAATAGCGTATAGCAGGATCATGTTGATGAAACCAGCTGCAAGTGCAGGTAGGAGCATCCATTTGGTATATTCGTCGAATCGGAGGTCGAAGGCAGCGGCAAGCACGATATTCGTCGGGTTTCCAATATAAAGCATCATACTCCAGGTGTTTGCTGCGAAGAACTCTGCGATGAGATAGGGTTTTGGGTCGATGCCTGCGTTTTTTGAAAAGTAGTAAATAAAGGGGGTGAAGGTTAGGATGATGATGTCATTAGAGGTAAAAATCGTTAAAAGGGAGACCGTCAGGTATAAGGAGAAATAGAGTCGACGTCCGTTTCCTCTTGCGTATTTGAGTGCGACTCGCGCGCAGTATTCGAAAAACCCGGTGATGTCTAAGAAAATGCTCATGAAAACCATGGAAAGAAAAAGTACAAGGATGCCAAACGGGTTCAGGCTACCTGTTCCACCAAGTCCTGTCAGAATTTGTGAGACGTTTAGCATGCCAAAGAGGACGATAAGGATAGGGCCGAGCAGGGCGCCAAAGATATATGTGTCGATCCGAATGTTCCGCATCCCGAGTCGAAGGTAGAGATACCGCCTCCTGAGGATGAGGTAGATAGTGACTATGGATGAGGCAAGAAAGATCAGTTCGATGATGAGTTTTGCATCCATTCTGAGCAGTGAACGACTATTAAATATTAAATCTTTTATTGTATTTTTTATAGTTTGTAGAATATCTGTTTTTTTTCTATCTGGACGTTCTCCCGGAGGTTTTTTATCGAAATTTATATATATATAGCAAGTATACTGTACACCGTCCAAATAATAACTGGAGGAAAAAAGATGACCATGAATAATAGAAAAATGAATAATTATTCATTAATGCGCATCAGTACGGTCTTTGTATTGACCGTGGCGCTAGTGACTTCAACGTTTGCCATCCCCTTTTTACCCCGAACGGGAGCAGAGCGTCTGACTCCACCAGAGATACCGAGTAACCCTGATCCAGCAAATGGTTCAACGGATATTTTAATATCCTATGATTTAAGCTGGAGCTGCAGTGACCCTGATAATGATACGATGACTTTTGATATATGTTTTGGAACGACAAACCCACCGGGAAAAATTGAAACAAATTATCCTAATAAGACTTATAATCCTGGGCTGATGAATTATTCCACGCCATACTACTGGCAGATTATCGCATGGGATAGCAACAATGAATCAAACAGTGGACCGATATGGGAGTTTACAACGATAGCAAAGGAGAACAATCCACCAAACGTACCTGGTGATGAGATTCCATTGAATATGTCAATCAATATTCCGGTCAGTACCTCTTTGTCTTGGGTGGGAGGCGACCCGGATAATGATACCGTGACGTATGATGTGTATTTCGGGAACACCAGTACACCTCCGAAAGTCTCAAGCAATCAGTCCGGTACGAGCTATAATCCTGTGGGTGATCTTGAAAATAATACGATGTATTATTGGAGGATTACCGCCTGGGATAGCAATAAAGAATTTGCAATCGGACCTCTATGGCATTTTACAACCGGACAAGAAGGACCTATCTCAGTGGTGATTACGAAACCCATGGCCGGTAAATTCTACTTCAACGATATGGAACGAAGCATTTCTTTAGGGGCAATGACGTTTGTCTATGGGAAGATAACCATCACGGTGAACGTAACTTCTGAATTCGATATCGCAAAAATAGAGTATTTTGTGGACGACAAGTTAATTTCTGAAGAGGACACAGCAGAGCTTACTTGTTTCTGGCGCCCACTCATCCAATTTAATAGTGCTCTTTCACTGAAACGCAACATCAGAGTAGTCGTCACTGATAGTGAGGGAAATAACGCCTCAGCAGAGGTCAACATCACAAAGTGGAGATTCCATCCTCTCCCCTGGATCCTTGCTGGAATGTCAATTGCATCACGACTCGTGTTGCATACCACCGTGGTTGGAATGTTCTTCAATGTTCAACAGTCACGGTTCAGCACCTCGTTCTACGCGATTCGAGCTCACTATAAGACCGTTGGTCCCTTACAGATGCGGAAAGGAAACATCCACTTCAAGCATTGCACGGGCGGCATCCTCCTAGGGCCGACAACGCTGACCAGGATAGGTCCATTCCATAAATTCGCGATAGGATCATTCACGTTCATCGGGAATGTGAATGTAGAAAAGATCAGTTTTGGAGGCGCGCTGCTTACTCGGATCCTCTCACGTCGGGCTGGCTGAAGCGTTCTCCTCTGTCTGCGTCAAAACCTGAACCTGTAAGAATCAAAAGTGATACACACTCTTGATCGCTAGTTCACTGGTTTTTTTTTTTTTTGAAATTGTTGGATCATTCGAACAATTTCTCGACCAACGGATTTCTTGCAACTTCAGATTCAACAGAAGAATCGATGATCTCTAAATAGATGGGGTTCAACGACCCGGTTGTCTTGACTTTAATTTTCCCCATCGCTTCCAATTTCTGTAATTTTTTCAGATGTTCGATTGTTTTATTGGTTTTATCAACAATATCGGAAATCCTTGTTGTCTCCATGTCAATCTCATTGATAAATTTACTATGCCACCAAATCACATATGTTTTCAGCATAGGTTTCCCCCGTTTCCTTTCCCGCTTCATATCGATGTCATGTTTATAATAACATCCCTTGCCATGGAAAACACCTTTTATAACACCACCGCATTATCTCCTAAAAAACCAATGTGGTGAAAAAATGGAGTTTATCGACGTGATCCAAGCCAGGATGAGCGTTCGCGAATACAGTGAGAAAAAAGTCGAAGATGAGAAAATCAACTACGTCCTCGAATGTGCACGACTCGCTCCTTCGTTTATGAATAAGCAATGCTGGCGGTTTATTGTGATTCAAGATACACAAACTATCGAACAGATTGCAAAAACAACCGTGTTCAACCGATGGCTCAAAACAGCACCAGTGGTTATTGTCGCGTGTGCGGATCCTACCGATAGTGGTACCAACAATTCTATTGAATATCATACGGTGGATGTCTCTATAGCATTAGAACATATCATCCTTGCAGCAACAGATCTTGGGTTAGGCACCTGTTGGATTGCAGGCTTTAACGAGGAGAAAATAAAAGGACTGCTTGAGATTCCAAAACGAATACGAATTGTCGCACTCACCCCAATGGGATATCCCGTCGATAAGAAAGGTATTACTGAACAAATCACAAAAACACTTCTCAAAGCCAATAAAAGAAAAACCCTTGATGAAATAGTACATTACGAGCATTGGTAGTTGCTCCATGCTTTTAAATAACTGATTTCATTTGTCCAGCACAAACCATGACACTACCTCAAGAGTCAACATCTCCTTATACAAAAAAATATTTTTATTTGATTATCCTGCTTCCTATCATCTTCTGGGCGTTCGCGTTTCCTTTTATAAAAATCGGATTGGAAGAACTAAGCCCTATCAATCTTACGATCCTGCGTTTGTTTACAACCTGTGCTGTCTTTCTGGTTTTTCTTGTAGGCTTCCCAAAGAAATTCTCCCATATTCAAAAAAAAGACATCGTTCCATTGTTTTTACTTGGATTTTTTGGGCTGGTGGTGTATCATCTTGGGTTGAACTATGGTGAGACGTACATCTCTCCCTCTGTCGCAAGTCTCATTATTGCAACCATACCAGTCTTCACCGTGATTTTTGCCACCCTTTTTCTGAAAGAAAAGCTGACGAGGAAGATTGCTATTGGTGTTCCGTTGTCGCTTTGTGGTGTTGTTATCATCTCCCTCACGGGTACCTCCGGGGATCCGTTTGAGATGACGTATCTTACTGCAGCCTTAGCAGTTCTCATTTCTGCGTTTGTCGGTGCTGGCTACACCATTGCTGGGAAAAAACTCTTACAACGATACTCTGCTCTTTCTCTTACCGTGTATGCTTTTCTTTTTGGAAGCATCGGTCTGTTACCGTTTCTCTCATCATCGTTGATAACGGAAGTAACATCGTTATCATGGGTTGGATGGGGCGCTGTTCTCTTTTTAGCTCTTTTACCAACTGTGATTGGTTACATCCTGTGGTATGTAGCTTTGGAGATAAAGACAGCTTCGGAGATTAGCGTCTTTCTGTATTTCATCCCGGTTCTGTCGACGGTCATCAGTTATTTTCTCTTTCAGGAACCAATCACTTTGCTGTTTATCCTCGGGGGAGTACTTGTCATTGGTGGTCTTTTCATTGTGAATATGCAAAAGTCTGCTTCCTAGAAGACAACCGTGTTGACTGCCCAGCAGATATCTTATTAACCCCTTTTTCTTTCTTAGAGCCTATCCAATGATTTCAGTTCAGAACCTCACTAAAAGGTATGGTAAAATTACTGCACTCAAGAACGTGTCGTTGCAGTTCGATGATGTGGAAGTCATCGCTATCATGGGGGAAAACGGTGCGGGAAAAAGTACACTCCTGAAGATCATTGCCGGAATCTTACCCTACGACTCCGGTAGTGTACTGGTCGACTCGTATTCGATTACAGCCCAGTCGCTTCTCGCTCGCCAACGGCTTGGATATCTCCCGGAGATGCCTGAGCTGTATGACCGGATCACGGGGCGGGAGTTCCTTTTTTACATCGCTTCTTTACGAAAACTCCCAGATGCTGAGCGCATAATTACTGATCTTTCTCAGATGATTGGGATTGACACCTCATTAGATTATGAACTCGGAGGGTACTCCAAAGGCATGAAACAAAAGATATCCTTGCTTTCTGCGATCATGCACCAACCACAAAACCTTCTTCTTGATGAACCGGTCTATGGTTTGGATCCTCTTGCGTCAAGGACAATACAAGATTTTATTAAAAAAAGGAAAGGAACAACCGTACTTGCGACTCATTCAACCCAGCTTGTCGAGCATGTGGCAGACTCTGTTTATTTTTTGATGAGCGGAAACGTCATTGTCCACGACACGGTCTTACATCTTATGCAACAGCATGGGACTATTGAAAATGCGTATTTTCATTATAAAGATAAAAAATAGTCTCAGTAACTATTTTTTCTCAATATTTGATGACATAAAAAAAATCAGTGAAAGTAACCAAGGACCGTTATTCTTAACATTTGTTTCAATTAGAATCAATACAATTTTTATATAGGATATAAGATAGCAATAGTAACGGAGGATTATTTATGAGAAAAAAAATGATAGGAATAGTAGTTTTTATGCTGCTTCTTCTCTCAAGTACCGCTGTCGTTGTTGCATGGAACTTTACATCGGCACAGAAACAAAATGATGCTAATGAACCACTTGATAGAGACTACCTTGAGTACGGTGACGCACCTGAAGGACCTACTCATATCGCATATCCTGCGACCGGTGTCACTGGTGCGTTTCCTACGTGTATGGGATGTGGTCCAGCATTATGGATTCAACACAATAACTTTGGAGCATGGTTTGGCCCAACATTCGATTTTGAATTTGAAGGCAACGCGGGGATGTGTCCTGGAGGTTTCCCGCCATACGATCAAGATGAAGGATATCAAGATGGTGATGCGGGTCTTCTCATGCCGCAGCCTTTTACGATAAATGCCGCAATGAATGTTGTTCCCTTCACAGGATGGACCGGTTCGGCTCTTGGTAACATAGGTCAGAATGCCATCTGGGGATTGAACGTAGATATTTGGGTACATAACACCATGCCAAATCACGAGCCATATCTCCCAGCATACGTCAATGTGTTAATGGATTGGGACCAAAATGGTGCATGGGGAAACCCTGGCGAACATGTCCTTGTGAACTTCGTTGTCCCACCACTCTATATTGGTCCCCTCTCTGCACTTGGTCCACCAAATTTTGTCATCGGACCAAACTCAGGATATATCTGGAGCCGATTTTCTATTACTGAAGGTCCTGTGCCGTTGGACTGGACTGGTGAAGGATCATATGAAGACGGAGAAACCGAAGATTATCTCCTCCTCATAAATCAAACTACGGAAGAAGGCTGGTACTATAAACCAGCATATGCAAACTATGCCCCACAAGGGATGCCTGATTTTAATCAAACACAGGATACATGGAAGAGCGTTGTCGACGGTGGAAACGGGATTGCGGACACCGCAGCTGCTGGGGATGATATTCAAGTCGTTCCTGTTGGTGGAGCGGTCAGTCCAGGTTCTGTTGTGATTGCACCAGGACCAAACTGCGCACTGAACACAAACCCCGCTGGTGATGATGTCGCAAAATGGTCGTTCTGCGGACCTGTTGCTGTTGCGAACTGTCTCTGGTGGTTTGATTCAAAATTCGAAGACCCCACAGGATTCCCTGGCGATGGTATCGATACCTATGCCCTGGTACAGAAATATAGTGGTATCAACGATGATCATCTGAAAACAAATGTTCCACCCTTGATACAGGATCTTGCTGCAAAAATGAACACTACAACAAAAGGAACAACGAACATCACTGATATGAAGAATGCAATACAGACATGGCTCATCAACAAAGGACTATCTCCGGTTTTCACCGTCAATAAATACAACGCACCAACCTTTTCATTTATCGAAGATGAAATTGAAAGTTGTCAAGATGTGATTCTGTTGCTTGGTTTCTACAATGAGACTGAAAAACTTGTAGACCAAATGCAGATGCTTTGGACAACAAATGATAATCTGCAAATACAGAACTGGTGGGATTACCAAAGTTTCGTTCCAACTGTCAACAAACTTGATGCGATCAATATCACTCTTGTCAGTAATGGACCACCTTGTGATGTCCAAATAAACCTGTATAACACAATAGGTGGAGCTCCTATTGGAACTTCCATAATGAACCCAGGAGTTCTTGCTGCCCCGACATGGGTTCAATTCCATTTTCCCTCAACCATTCCCCTGAACCCCGGTAGCACGTATTATTTTGACGTACGAGAAGTACCCCCACCTGAGCTGAACCATTACGAATGGTTCTACTTTTCATCATATAACAATTATCCCCCTGGCCAAGGATGGATGAATTCAATGCCGTTTAACTATGATTGGACGTTCCGAACAGAATACTACCCAGAGACATCTCGCCTAAAAGGACATTTCGTCACATGTGCCGGAGTCAACTCGAATCTGTCAAAAATAGCAATCAGCGACCCTGAGCTTAACATTCAAAATCCAAATGGGGACCATAATGATGCAGCAAATGTCTCCCATGATATCTACAATGTCGGATATGGGTCACCGCTTCCATCGCTTCCGTACCAATGGTATTTACAGAATTATCAGTCTATGTATGATTACACGATTGTCGAGCAGGCCGTCATCGTCTGTCCACGACCGTATAACTACCCACCAACATTTGGAACACCGACGCCAGCTAACGGTTCAACAAATAACCCGCGGAGTTTCACCTGGAGCATCCCAATCAATGATCTAGAAGGAAACCCGTTCTCATGGACTATCCAATGCAGCAACGGACAATCCAGTAGCGGTACTGGTGCGATTAATGGGACAAAATCACTCAGCCTTTCTGGTCTTGCGTATTCAACAACATACAAGGTCTGGGTGAATGCAACTGACCCACCCGCTGGAAGTGGGATTTACACAAGAAAATGGTATACATTTACAACAAAAACAAGTCTTCCACCCGTGTTCGGAGCACCAACTCCTACAAATGGATCGACCAATAATCCTCTCAGTTTAGGTTGGAGTATCTCGATCAACGACCCTGAAGGTGATACATTTTCTTGGACCATCCAATGCAGCAACGGACAATCAAATAGTGGGACTGGTGCAACCAATGGGACAAAATCACTCAGCCTTTCTGGTCTTGCGTATTCAACAACATACAAGGTCTGGGTGAATGCGACCGATCCAAGTGGCAGTGGTCTGTACACCAGATGTTGGTATACGTTTTCCACGATGATCAATCTCCCACCAACTTTCGGGACAACAACACCATCCAACGGTTCTACGAATAATCCTCTCAGTTTGACCTGGAGTATCTCGATCAACGACCCTGAAGGTGATACATTTTCATGGACCATCCAATGCAGCAACGGACAATCAAATAGTGGGACTGGTGCGACGAATGGAACAAAATCTGTTGCGCTTAGTGGTCTTGCATATGCGACAACCTATAAAGTTTGGGTGAATGCGACCGATCCAACGGGCAGTGGTCTGTACACCCGGAGATGGTTTACGTTTACCACGCAACAGCAGCAAAATTCCCCGCCCAACAAACCAAATACACCCACAGGGCCTCCCTCTGGAAAACCAGGGACCGTCTATACCTATTCGACGAGTACGACGGACCCAAATGGTGATCAGGTCTTCTACCAATGGGACTGGGGTGATGGGACGACATCTACTTGGCTTGGACCGTACAACTCTGGCACTACAATCAATACGACTCATACTTGGGGGAAAGGCTCTTATAGTATCAAAGTAAAAGCAAAGGATTCAAACGGAGCGGAAAGCGCGTGGTCAGACCCGTTAACAGTCACGATGCCAAAAAGCGCTTCGTTACCAATCATCTGGTGTATGCAGATGCTGAAGCACTTCTTCCAGCAGTTCCCCCATGCATTCCCGCTCATACGGTCTCTGCTAGGATGGTAACAAACCATCCATTTTTTCTCTATTTTTTTAATACTAGGATTTTTTAAATAATTATATTCAAAAGAGGAGAATCCTTATTTTAATCGATATAATCAATTGAGGAAAAATGATACTTCAGAATTACCCGTCTCCTGTTATACTTCTGTAAAAATATAAAAAAAACATATCTCATATCTGTATAACCTTATAAAAAATAATATATATAGGAAGCACATTAGCTATGTATAAGGGGATAATTTATGAAGAAATTTACTCCGCTATGTATTATTGGAATAGTAGTCCTCAGTGGACTAGGCGCTGTTGCACAACCGTTCACCGGAAACACATTGGAACGAGAAACAGTACGATTTTCGGAACCAACCATACAAAACGAAAATATCTATGTCTCTGTCGCGTTGAATGAAGCTAACTCGTTTTTGATGAAGCAAGACAAACCATTGCTCCCGAGTTTTTCAAAGGTGTATACGTTCCCAATCGGTACATCCATTCAAAGCGTGACTGTTACGCCCAAGAATATTCAAACACAAACACTCACTAAAGACATACAACCAACACCTCAATATTCCGTGATCGGACAAACTACCCAAATAGAGAAAGAAACACCGATAAATTACGGAACAGAAGTATATCCGTCAACCTGGTTTGGATATACTGTTGGATGCGGCCGTTATGACGAACAGCTCAGCATCATGGTAACCATTGATGTGTATCCAGTTCAATATCATCCCATGGAAAAAATAATCGAATGGGCAGAACAAACTGACATTGTCATTGAATACACAACAGAGCCTCCGCAGACCTCCCCTCGTGAGGACTATCAGCTTGTCGTGATCGGTCCAGCAGGATATAGTTCACAAATTGCTCCTTTGATTACCCATAAGATTGGGCGGGGGATTACCTCAAAATTCGTTAGTTTAACAGAAATCTATGATGGATCTTACTTCCCAGCAACAGGGAGAGATAACCAGGAAAAGATAAAATATTTCATTAAAAACGCTATCGAATCCTGGCTTACGGGAAATATACTTTTAGTCGGTGCTGCGGGAAGTGGAAGTACCCAACTACCTGTCCGAGATACACATATCTATATAGACCAAGATGAACCTGATGATGAGGTGTTTTCCAGTGATCTCTACTATGCTGATATCTATGATGGAGATTCAGAGTTCTGCAGTTGGGATTCAAATGGAAATAATATTTTTGCAGAATATGACTGGGGCGGTCAAACCGATGTAGTAGACCTTCATCCTGACGTGTATCTCGCTCGGTTACCCGCGACAACCGGCAGTCAAGTGACTGCTGTTGTGAATAAAATTAAAACCTATGAAAACACACCAGGCTATCAGCAGAGTTGGTTCCCGAATCTGGTTGTTGTAGGTGGTGATTCTTTCCAAGACAATAACGCAGTATTGGAAGGTGAATTCTCAAATCAAAAAGTCATTGACCTGATGACTGGATTTATCGCAGATAAACAATGGGTGACAAACGGGAAATTAACAAGTCTGGCACCAACAGGTGTTGCGAACATAAAAAACGCTATCAATGCCGGGTGTGGCTTTGTTGACTTCTCTGGGCATGGGAATACCTATATCTGGGCATGTCATCCCCATGAGAACTTTGGAATATGGATACCAACTCCGGCAGGAGGTATCCGAAACACGGATATCCAGTCATTATCCAACGGCAATAAACTTCCCATTGTGACTGTCGAAGCATGTTCAACAGCGAAATTCGCTTCAGATACAAATTGTTTCAATTGGGCGTTTCTCTATAACTCAAATGGAGGCGCAATTGGAACCTTTGGATGCACAGGGCTCGGATACAGCTACATTGGATCTGGTGTCATACAAGGGTTAGTTGGGAAGATAGGGTTGGATGTCTACAGAGCATACAAAACTGATCAATCAGAGAGTTTTGGGGAACTCTGGGCAAGGTCGTTAAACAAAAATATCAATTCTGGGATGGATGCTACCGAGCATAAAACCGTCGAAGAATGGCAGGCGTTTGGTGATCCAACATTAGCTATCGGTGAAAATTCACTGCCACCAGTAAAACCACAGGCACCCAGTGGTCCTGCTAATGGGAAAGTTAACACGGAATACACATATACTTCATCAACAACCGATCCGAATGGAGATCAGGTTTCATATATCTTCGATTGGGGCGACGGCTCAGTGAGCAGCTGGGTTGGACCATACAACAGTGGAGCGACCGCATCTGCAAAAAAGACCTACACAACGGGAGGTACCTATCAGATTAAGGTCGTCGCGAAGGATTCTCATGGGAAACTCAGCGAATGGTCAGACCCGCTGTCTATCAGCATGCCCTATTCCTACGAACCGCCTTTTATGCAGTTCTTGGAGCGGTTGTTCGAGTTGTTCCCGCATGCGTTCCCGCTGCTCCGCCTAATCTTGGGATATTAAACATCCCTTTTTTTTCTTTTTTTTCTTTTATCTTAATGAAATCTATTTATAGACGAAAGCAATATGATTACTGAAGGGGATTTTCTATGAAGACTAAATCAAAGATTCATACGTGGGTCGTGGTCGGCGTCATAATTGTATCAACGCTATTGGTAGGTGTTACAACATCAGCTGAACAATTGAATAGTCATGTGAGTTATACAAAAAGCAAGAGAAACGATTTTTCAGGTTTTAGCCTTATTTCGCCACCTGGATATTTCACCGATGTTCAACTGAGAAACAGCGATAATATTTTTTCTTTTGATGCTCTGAAAGGAAATCAACAGCAGATGCTTGATCTACTTTTGATTCAACCAGGACCATCGATGATGGAGGGGGATGACTGGAGTAATGCAGGAGGGAACGCGAAAAGAAACGGATTGTCTGAGAGCAAAGGTCCTCTGGCTGCAGACTTGCTGTGGTCCGGTGGTCGTACATCACTTATCTCATGGCTTCCGGTCACTGAGGAAAACCGCCTCTTTGTTGTTCGACAAAATGGGTGGCCTGGGGCTGCGCATGATTCTCCAGTTGTCGCCATGGATCTATTTTCTGGACAGGAACTCTGGAGTATCGAGATTCCGTATCAAACCAATGATTGGACAACTTGGGTGGGTGGCGTGAAAAACGGTCAGGTGTATGCGTCTCGTTCAGGCAACGGTGCTTCAGTGCAGGATAACCTGTATGCTCTTGACGCTGTAACGGGAGAGACCCTCTGGGTTTCTACCGTGCTTATCGATGCGGGTCCGTATGATGGTGTTGTGTTTACGGCCGATGGTGATCCTGTGATTGCTTCGTTTACCGACATCTGGCGTTTCAATAGTGAGGACGGCTCGCTTGTCTGGCATGCGGACCGTGTCGGATCTGTTTCAGGGAGCTGCGGTGGTGCTCTTTTCCAGAATAGTCTGTATGTTGCGGATGTTGCATCTGGTGGTCATATTATTGTTCGTTATGATGTGCAGACCGGACAGCGACTCTATGAAAGCCCGGTGATGACCGGGTTCACATTGCAAAACACTCCTTTTGTTGGTCCTGATGGTACGATTTATCTGAGTCGCACTCAAAACAATCCAGTGACCGATTATTTTTATGCGTTTATTGACACGGGAACGAGTTTTATTGAAAAATGGCATCAAGTCTGTGCATGGACAACGTTTTCTGAGTTTGCTGCAGGTCTTGATGGCAGCGTGTATTGTATCTTGCCGGGTCCGCGTATCGGGAAGCTTGATGCCAGCACAGGGGATGTCTTAGCTCAGAGTGAAATCCTGGATGAGCCTGATTCGTATTTGTCGCCGCATTTTGCTGTCGATGCGATTGGGACGGTGTATTTCTCAAATGGGGGATTCGCTGACGGTCGAGCATCGGTGTTTACTACAGATCTTGAGCCTATTTGGAACACAACGATGACCAATATTAATATTGGTGGCCCAGCCCTAGGTAAAAACGGTGTCCTGCTGCTCTGTGGCACAGGGACAAATGTGCGGGTGTATCAAACTGCTCAACCAATACTGGACATCAATATCACCGATGTGTTCCCTCGGATTGGTGCATCTATTTCGAATAGTGGGGCGGTAGCCGCAACTAATCTAAGTTGGAACATCTCTGTTATGGGTGGAATCCTAGGGCGTATCAATAGTACGAGTTCTGGTCATATCTCCGTTGTTGGGGGCATGGATGCTGTGAATGTTTCCATGTCACGGATGATTTTTGGATTTGGGAAAATCACGATTTCAGCAACAGTAACATACAACGAAGGGGTTGTTGCTTCAGAAATAGCTACGGGATCTGTGTTCCTGTTTTTTATTAAAAGGAATACCTAACATTGTTTTTTTTTAAATAATGCCTTTCCGGCTGGTTCTTAGAGTGAATATTTTGTTTGTTTCTGAAACGAAAGAGAAAGAAGATACGTCGATAGCTTCAGAGACAAAAACAACAACGTCAGTTCCAAACAAATCAGTAAGAGACACAAAGGGAGAATTGAAAACGCCGCGTTACTACGCAGAAGATTCATCCCTGCACCCACAACACTCAGCAGCACGAACAGGATCATTGCCACACTATACAAAAGAAGGATGTCTGATTTTTTACCAACATATTTAACCCCGAGAGGGACTGCGATAATAATCGCTGCCAGAAAAGAAAAACAAAGAAACCAGAACAAAAACAAAAGATCAGCCACACCAAGGAAGATAGGGATGAACGCGAGAAACGGAAGTGTTGTCAAAAAACACAGGCCCAGTGCAAGAACCTTCCCATAGACAATCGTTTCATTTGAAAGAGGAAGATTACGCAGGATCCACATGGTTTTTTCTTCCGTGAGAAACAGATTCAACGCAGGAAAAACCGCAGTGTACATCACCACAACATAACATCCTAGAAAAACAAAAAGAGACGGGAGAAATCCACTCAGATACCTCTGGATTGACTCAGGGATGAGCAAGTCCGTACCATACACGAAGAGGTACCCCGTCCCCAGTGCAGTAAAAACCGACATGGAAACAAAGCTGAAATATAAACGATCCCGCCATATTCCGGTCACTTCACGGATGAACAACACGTGAAGGATACCTTTTGGCTGTACATGAGGCCGTTCGTTGGTTCGTTGCTTTCGTTTGACGAAACGATACGAATCCAAAGGATGATTCAAGCTCCACAGACAATGAAGGAGAGCAACTGGTAACATGCACGCGACCAACAGCATGCTTTGCGAAAACCAAAAAAAACAAAGCAAGAGTAGTGTGGGGATCATCCGATATTGTTTTGAGGAGAAGAAATGAAGGGAGAGAGAACATCCAAGAAGGATACCAGTAAAAATGCTCATACTAAAGAAGAGATATTCCATCGGATAGTTCATCGGAATACGCAAACCAGAGAGAATAAGAAGGTACAACAATGAAAAAGAAAACCAAAGGCTCATATTTATAAGAACAATTGTAAGGACGATTTCTCCAACCGTTTTTTTGTGTGCCACATCCGTTGAAAGAACATAGGATGCATGAGGTGCTGAGATGAAATGCGTATGCATGTCAGAAGCGGATTTCATCAGCAGTAAAAAAAACACGGTATAAAACACATCCATGAAATTAAACGTCGTTTCTGTATGCAGTAGAAAAAAGGTAAGAAACGCAAACATCACAATTGAAAAAAAAATCATAGCTGAGAAAAACATGTATAACACGGGGGATGCTCTCATTTTTCTTCGGAGATTCCGCGTTATTTCCCTGAGAAGAATTCTACTGGTTTCTAACATGGTGTACCCCAAACCCTCGTTTCATGTTGAAAACAAGGTTCTTTATATAAGAATTTCGGAGCATCAATGAATACTTGTTTTATCGTTAGGATTTTTGAGAAATCGATTAATGAATTTGTACCTAAATCAACCATAAGAAGGAATTTTTACATCGAATATATTTAGATATATTCTTTTAATTTGTTGGTATCGGGGTTAAAGATATTCTGTTTTTTAATATTAAAGAGCGTCTCTATAAGATCTATTTTCTGGAAAGTATCCGGGTAGGCCATTTTTACCATCTCACTGAATTTTTTCGCATAGACTATATCCGGAGCTAGAAATGAGGCGATCCAGTCGTACTCCCCATGCACATAGGAACTTGTTTCGATTGTGATTCCAAGTTTAGCGATGACCTCTTCGAATTCCCTTGATAGGAGAACATCAACAATTTTATGATTAATCTTCTGAGTGTTCCGTTTCATCAGGAGAATATAATGCTTTTTTTTCAGAGACTCTAGGTCAACAATAGCGGTATAGCCCCAAACTATTTTATCACGTTCGAGGTTCTTAATTATCCTCCATACCTTCTGTCGAGAAAAACCACATTTTTTTGCGAATAAATCAAGATTCTCCATGCAATTCTTTTGAAGTTGATCAATCACCTTCTTTTCATCAACCTCAATTTGCTTTTTACTGGTTTTAGCCATAGTTCCTTTCCCAATATCTAGAAATCATAATACTTCCATCTTTAAATAGATATCCTAACTAAAGGGCAGAAAAATAGAAAAGAAACGTTTAAAAAATAAAAATAATAATATTTATATACAATAACAGACTAATAATATGGCTGATGGAAGAGATGGAATTAACGACACGTCGTAATAGAAGAGATGCCTGGAAAAAAACCATGACGGAGAAATTTGGGCGAGACCATCTCTCTTCAATACAAGGATATGTCGTCGCAGGATGCGTCCTTGACATCCTTGACGATATCTGGGATAGAAATGAACTGAAAATAATCAAACAACTCGAAGAAGAACAGAAAAACCACTACAACGTGTATGTCTATGGATTACTTCGTTATCCTCCCGTATGCTATGATGTGAAAAAATTTTTGAATTAAAAAAAATGTTGAAGAATTGTGTGCTTTCCGATATCATGTAATGGTTTAATGATACTATTCTTTCTATTTTAATACGGGGCTAATCCCATATTAAATTTTGCAGCTACGAAGTGACCTCCTAAATAACCATAATGAAATGAGGGCAGAATTATTTTTTCAAAGTGATGGAAAAAGCCTGATCGAATATTGCCGAACCAATGGGTTCGGTAATGCAGGATCAGTGCATGAAATTCCACGTAATGAAAGCCGTTGACATAGACTTGACGATGTCGTGTAATCAAACCAATTAAAATTGTCCAGTCACGTAACAGAGGTGTTTCTTCTGATTTTTCAGGAATGTTCATCCCCGTTGTTAGTGGGGGTAATACGAGCAGAAGCAAACAGAATATGGTGCAAAGTAGTAGTTTTCTCATGGAATAATCCTCCGTCGATATTCACAAAGCATTCTCTAGAATATAAATGTTTAGTTAATGGAAAAAATCGTTACAATTGTAACAATAGAGTTATTGTATCCTGGTCTACATTAGGATGATAGTATAGAATTCATACCAGGAATCTATTTTTTATAATCATTTTTCTTAAGATATCGATATTTTTTAGCTATGAGTTCGAATGAATCCATCTGGTGAATGCTGTGAGATATGAGAATTCGGAGAAAAAAATGTCTTCATTCGCATGGTGTTTCCTCCAATTTTAGGGGGGGGGGATCATTGACGTTTCTTGTTTTTTTAGAAAACTCTTTTTACAAGGATTTTCATTTATATCAATAGGATATGTTTTTATAGAAGGAATCTTATAATATTAACAAACAGAGGTAAAGAAAAACCATGGATGACGGAATTAGTGCGATACTCATCATCATAGCAGTTTTCTTCATCTCCCTCTTTTTCTTCGTTATTCTTATTGAAGAACTTATGATAGTATTTCTCCTCATAGCAATCGTTCTAATATTTCTACTTGTGTACACCTCTTTGCTCGTCATTACAACCAAAATGGATAAGCATAAAGTCAAGAAAGAATGGGAACAAGTAGAGGAAATAAAAAAAATAAAACCACCTAATTTCGAGTAAAAATCAGTTATATCCTAGATGCCGTTATTCAATACTTCTCAATAACATTATTATTTTTCTGGTGTTGAAAAGTTTCCCATGGTATCGCGGATCAAGTCCCTTCTAATTTCAACAGATTTAACCCAACCTCATCATTATATTCTCTGTTGATTTGATCATCGATGATCTCTATGACTCCTTCAAATGTCGCACTGATGATTGCATTACTCAAATGACCGCCCATTGTCTTATGCTCTACATTACAGATGGTGATATGAAGATGAAGATACACCTCACCATTCATCGTAGTAATGTTCCCAATCAACGAAGTGATCTCATGGTCCCCGGTGAATTCCTTTGACTGATATTTCTTAGTTTTTGTATTCATGAGGCCGACCGTGACTTTGTCAGTTGCACCAATACCGATGATTGACCCAAGTTTAATATCAAGCTTTTTACAAATCGTTTTGAGACAATCGACAAGTTCCTCTCCTTTGTCGATTCGAACGACGACTTTATTATCACACTGTTTGTAGTTCATAGCGGATGCATCAACAATACTTTGTATTTAAAGATTTATAAGATCGATTCTTCGTTACTGATTCTTTCATTAATTGAAAATGATTTGTACCATGAACATGTGTATTTTTTATTAGGAATATTAAGAAATCTACAACGGTCAAGGGTATATTTTTAAACAACAATGCGTTATCCTAAACAGAGCGAGGAGACGTGGGTGAAAATGAAGGTTAACATCATGTATGAATTTGATTTCGAGGATATTTTTGAAGAATAATATAAACTTAGATGACTAGGTGGGAAGGATTGAAATGAAAAAATATATCCTGATAAACATTTTTGTGCTACTTGTTGGAATCGCGGTGCTTATTCTGTTTCAAGATGATGCAAATATCCTCCATGCTTTTATGAAATTCATGGGATTATGTCTTACCTTGATCAGTACATTCCTCATCATTTGTTATTTCTTAGGTATTACGTTGAATAAAATAGAATAAAAAGTATTGGATAATCTGATCATTGTTGTGTTTTTACCATATTTATTATTTTATAGGAGGTTTCCGGGGATAGGTATTTATAGCGGGTCATCATTTGTTTTTCTTGGGAGTCTGGCTATTTTTTCGTAAAGAAGAGATTCTTTACCTCCCAGACTTAACCAGACTCCCACTTTTATCCAATCAGCAAGTAAAAAAGAAGAATCTTTTTATTACAAAAAAAACAAAATTGTTCAGAAGGATTTCGTAGTAGACTTCGTGTGTTTTTTAAACCATTGGCAGTTGACACAGCTACCGTTCATTATTCCCGGGTTGCCCGGTTTCATTCTGTTGGTGATCCAACATTCTTTTTCAATACCTAATTTGTACACAATACATTGATTTTTTGTGTCATTCAGGCAGTCGTAATACTCCCAGCAATGCTCAGATTTTTCTTGTTTGATGCTCCCCCGCATACGTACTTTTCGTATCTTCTGGTTCCATATTAGAGTTTCGGGTAGACGAAACCTTGAAAAAAACCAGATATTTGTAAACCAAATAGATGATCGTTTAATCGGTATTATATTTTTTTTGGGGATCTTATTTCATTCAGTAATCAATTCCTTATGAACGTCTATTTCTGCATATGAAAAAAGTTAGAATTCTCTGGACCTAGATTTGTTATTTTTCTTTGGGATTTTCCAGGGAAAAAAAACTGAAAAATCCGAAGAATCCCATCAGACCTAACAGACCCATGAGTGCATCATTTTGTGTCGAAACCCAGAGAGGTATAGCTAATATGCCGATAAAGCCTAGAAACCCGATATAGCCTAGATTTTTTTTCTGCATGTCTCTGAAATAGATATGTTGATTATTTAAAACTTCTTTATCTGATTTTGGACGATTCTACGCAAAATAAAAAAAAGAGATGGGGGTTAATACCCCATAAGGTGCCGTAGGAGTGGGAAAAGATGCGGATATCTTTCAAAGAGATGCTGAAGCAATATCGTGAAAGAAAACCGGTATTCCACTGGCATCAAAACTGATAGAGTAGCCCAGTTGCTTTCTGAGTCCATGATATCTTTGGCTTTTGCTTTCACCGTATAATTTCCCTCTTCGGCCCAGGTGTGCGTCACGTGGATCTCGGTGCCTGGAACATAGGGGCCAAGCCAGTCGGATGTCGTGTCATCTCCCCAGTCGATAAAATAGTAGATGTTTTGGTCTTGAGCATCATCGGTGACCAGGTTGAATAAATACGGTTTGCCTGGTTTGCCTTCCGCAGGACCTGTGATCTGAGGCACATCGGGTGGTGTGTTATCCGTAATGGTTACGACAAGTGGCTCTGATCGGGTGCTTGTTGCGCCCCAGATATCCTTTGCCTTTACAGTAACATTATATGTTCCCAGTACTGTCCATATGTGAGATCCTGAGCCTGTTTGTCCTGATGCATAGGGCCCTAGCCATCCACTGCTACTTCCGTCACCCCAATTGAACTGGTAGTAAATCTCTTCACTGTCTGGTTCTGTGGTGCTACTTGTGTAGGTATATTCAATGTTCCAGATTCCAAGGCTCGGACCAACCGGTTTTGATGGTTGTGCAGGAGGATTGCTTGTCACCTTTAAGGATAAATATGATCCTGTCCCTTCAGGGTACTCCCCATATTGGGGGGTTTCATCATCTTCATCGTGATCAAAGGCATAGGTAAATGCCTCATCCATCGTGATAATCCCGTCTTGATTCGCGTCTGCGTCAACTGGGACACCATAGGCATCTTCCCCTTTCACGGCAGCAGTCCAGTGAAACACATAAGTATCGTACACATAATCTGGAGGCATTGCCCAGGAGTATTCATCATAACGACAAGCTGATGATGCGACAATTGGTCCTGGTTCGCCGATGATATTATCTAAGAATCCACCGGAAAAACATGGTTCGAAGGTGCAGATCTTCTCCGCGGCAGGGATTGCTGCTAAGAGCTCCGCGAAATGGGCATCGGTGAGTTCTTCATAGTTCCAGAGATTCTGAATAGTGTCATAGCCACCTGCAGAACCCCCATGGTCTGTTGTGAATATGAACAATTTCTCAGTGCCGGTGAAGTTGTTTGCAAGACCGGCAAAGACCATATCGACGTTATCAAGGACACAGGAGTACATGATATCGTCGTCCCCGTCACCATCTAAATCCGGATCTGAGTTGAGTCCATTCGATTGGTCCGCAGCCGGGTTTAATCCATCTGAGCAGAGGACGATGATGTTCTCATCAGGGATGTCATAGACGTAATTAATGGTGATGTAGATATTTGAAAGATCATTCCAATATCGGACGTGATTGTTACCGGAATCGTACCCGCCGTTCATCAGGACTGCCCAGCGACCATCCCGTCCGCTGATCCCAATACCTGGTGTTGTTTTACTTGGGATGGGTGCCCGTCTGTTCTGCGCTGAAAAGAGTACTTTTGCTAACTCGGTTTCTATCAGTTGGTATTTATTGACGTTCTGTGGTGGGTATTTTTCGTCAAAGACAAGAAGTTCATGGGTTGATTCTTTCAGAAACACGTACTGAACTGGGTGGAACAGATTTGCGCTAGGATACAAATCGATATACATGACATATCCTGAGCAAGGTGTAGTAAAAATGGGTCCTTTTGTTGTAATGATTTTTTCACCTGGTGAAACCGGCCCCCAGACATAATACAGGATGTTTAGATCATCGCTGTAGGAGAGTTGATCCAAGATATACTCAGCGATTTCCTCGTTTTCTGATTTTGGTAATATTGCAACTGTTGCGGTTGAACAGGCTGCTACGAGCAGAACACCAGCTAATATAGATACCTTTAATGTTCTTTTATTTCGATTCTTCAAGGTTATTATCCCCCTATTTCTTTATTTATAGAATCAGACGACTAGTTTAAAATAGTATCGCTTAGGATAATTTCCAAAACAAAGATTTTTTTATACTCTGTACTGGATGGAATACTTGATTGTTTAAAGCCGTCAATGTCGTTTTTATAAGCTGTACGACTATAAAAACGAGATGGGAGGGTTTTTATATCATTTCTGTATTGATATATGTAATTGGGAGGCAAAAAACATGCTTCAAGGAAAGGTTATTATCAATTTTGAATACAACGAAGTAGAAGAGAAATGTCACTGGGAGTTGAAACAAGAAGGCAAAGATACGCTAGGGAAAGACGATTTAATCCTGTTACTTCAACATTGCATCTCAGAGTACATGTCCGAATGAACAATTCCATTCCTTTTTTAAAAAACAGATTTTTTTCAATACTATACAAATATTCATGGTTTTCGTTGATCTATTCATTTAAGATAATAGTGATTTTAGGATACCAATTGTACACGCCACCGAAATTCGTTGAAGCGTTCACTGTTTCCCAACTCAGCTTTGCATATCCCTGCAAGGCTTGATTGTATACATGATACTCATCTTTGATGTTGGCTGTACACTCAATGTAGTTTCCTTTTGAGAGTTCAAAATCTCCGGTGGCTTGACAAAGTCCATTTTGCATCATTCGTTCAAACACTAATCGATCGCGTCCGTTTTTTTGGATTACGATAATTACGGGGAATGCATCGGTGTTTTTCTGAATTATGTTATTGTTCGCATCTAAAAAAACAATATTGACCGCTACCATGATATTTATTGAGATGTGATCCGGTTTCATGATCAGTTGGTCACAGCCTGTGAAACACAATAGTAAAACGAGCAAACCTATTCCATGAATGAATGCTTTTTTATGCAATACTTTTTCCTCGCAATGAACGATAGCATGTACGGCTTTAAAAAACATGTTCTAACGTTTGGTTTATGTATTCGAAAAACAGCATTGTTTCCTATGAGCTGAAAATCGAAGTAAGATTTTCAACAAATAGGCAAAAAAACCTTTTTTTTTGGTAGATTGTAGGAAAAAGTGGACAATGGATTTTATATTATCATATCTTCTTTCTTCTTTTGATAGGGGAGTGAGTGGTTTAAAGCAAAAGAGGTCATTGAATTATGTTTACTTTCATTTGTTATCGCTTTTCAGTTATCTCCTCCATCGAAAGCCCAAATGGTATGGCAGCAGGACTTCATACATCTCTCCAAAATCCTTACTTTTTGATGCTGCCATACTTTTTCTCCCTAATTCCATTCCAGAATAAATCGCAGAGTATCTTAACAAATCGTACTATCTCGTTCTAAAGTTGAAGAGGAAACATTGAGAACCTCGGAGGGTTTCTTTTCTATGTATAAAGAGACGCAATCGATGAAAGAAGGTGCGTGAGCGCGAGCACTGATGTTATCATATACACACCAATCACGATCATACCCACTCGAACATATCTATCCATGGAATCATTGACGATTCCCCCACCAATCAGAAATACTCCTGTTATAAAAAAGCCCAGGGAGCTGAGAGTTTGTGCAGCGCGATAACCGGTCAGATCCGTACTGAACGTTAACACAAGAGCTCCGACCCAGATCAAAAGGATGCCGAACAGGATTGCCGCGATAATCATATTTTTTGAGAACAGAAACCGGAACACATCATGGATTGGTTCTCGTTCCAATCGTGTTTCTTTTTCGACTTTAGCCCCACAGCTCAAACAGAACTTGGCGTTCGATGGTATTTCAGCTCCACATTTGTTGCATTTCTCATCTCCCATGTTATTCCTCACCTGAATTTGATAACACGGTAGCTGTATAATAGTGTTTGGCTGAGGCGCTAACTCAGTTTTTTTGATGGGAAAGTTGGTGAATTATTTTCAAAAAATTTCACCGTAATAAAAAAATCGTATGAAACTTGTTTTTCCTTTCTTATCTGTTGATTATAGGAACTCTATAAGGTCTTTGGTATGAGGGTTCTTCAAACCTGTTTTTCGAATAGGAATAAGCGTTTCAAGGAGCAGATACTCCTCAATTATTTTATCAATATTTTTGGTAATATTTTGTATCAATTTTTTTGCAGTGACAAGATTCGGAGCATAGAACGTAACCACCCCGTCGTATTTCCCGTGGGTCAGATAGATATTCTCAATTTTCACGTTCTCAGGCAGCATGGAATCGAGTTTTCCGTAAGCAAGTTCTTTTTTGAAATCACCTCCAATGGGTAACGTGCTTCTCTTAACAAGCAAAATAAAGTGGCTGAGGCCTTTGGCTTCTTCATTTTCTATCCCAACATATCCCCAGATTATCTTATTTTCTTCAAAGTGTTTGATAATCCTCCATACTTTCTGGCGGGAAAAACCACATCTCTTAGCGATATCGTCGATGCTCTCTTTGCCATTTTTCTCTAAGACATCAAGAACTTTTTTTTCATCCTCAGTGACGGTCTCATATCTGTTAATCATAACGACTCTTTCCCGTAAGCTATCCTTATTGTTAATGTATAGTGAGATGATAATACTTGATTCTATAAAAAACCAATGGGTGTTATTTTAACAGGAAGTCTTGGCTTTCTTTCTATTAATATGTCTATGAATTTTGTAAATGCCTTTTATCTGTTGTTGTTGCATCGCAGTCATGTTACTGGTAGTAATCTAGAAGATACTTCTCGATTCAGACAGAACAAATTACCCTTCGGTAACTTTTTAATACAAACTAAACCTAGTTCTTTGTTTTCCTTAAAAATCCAATTAGAAAGTAAAATCCTACTGTTACCATCAACATACAAGACAATCCTAATATTACTATTCCAGTTAGAGATAAAGCAAGAAAAAAGCCATCTTTTGTTGTAGCAACTGTATATGATATTTTTCCAGGAGGCATGTCTGGAATCGCTATTATTGTATAGGTTATTGAAGAAATCAAGCCTAAGATACCTGTTGTAACTATTGATATAATCATAGCTAACGATAGATTTTTCCAGTCTATTTTCATGTAAGTTTGAATTATTATTTTATTATAATAACTTTATTGGGAGATTATAAGGAAAAGTAATAATTATTTTTTACCAGTGTCTTCAACTTTTATCGATTGAAACCAATTTCCCAAAAAATTGTATTATACCTAGATGATAGGAGAATTTATAACGGGATATTTAATCTCGTTGCACTGTCCTCTATCGAGGTAAATCGAAGGAAAAATTATCTAACACAAGGGTTTTAATACAAAACACTATTCACATTCGCTACAACATCAATAATCCTGCCGTCCTAGCTCAGTTGGTAGAGCACTCGGCTGTTAACCGAGCGGTCACCGGTCCGAGTCCGGTGGACGGCGTTCCGATTCTTTTTTTCACCCGTAGAACATGGTTTTTTAAAAATCGGACTCGAACCTGAAGTAAAACGTAGTTGGTCATTTACAATATTTACGAGTATCTTAACTTGCTCATTCTTTTTTTGTCATTATGATCCCGCATAAAACCATTGAGTTTTAAAAAACGTGCAATTGTTTTCCTACCTATTCTATTAAGTGACTTTTATTGATTCCAAACATTTATAAGTCATAACAACATATAAATATTTCACCTGTTAGGGCGACCGGGGAGGAATCAGAGCATGAGAAAGATAATGATTATTGGAATAGTTTTATTATTTCTTGGAGTAAGTGGTGTTCCTGGGTATCGACTAGATTCAAATCCTCAACCATTGACTCGCGGTTGGCTCTATGTTGGCGGAAGTGGCCCTGGGAATTATACCACGATCCAAAGTGCGATAAATGCTGCAAACCCCGGTGATACCGTTTTTGTTTATAGTGGCCTTTACTTAGAGAATGTCCTGGTGGATAAACCTCTAGAAATCAGAGGTGAAGATCCACAGACAACTATCATCGATGGAGGCAGCAGTGGGGATGCTGTGAAAATAACATTAGATTCAGTGGATCTGCATACCTTTACGATCCGTCATGGGTACAATGGTATTGTCTTGGAAAATACACATGATTGTTCAATCACAGGTAACCAGATTTACCAAACGTCTAGCTTTGGTAGTGGTATCCTCCTTGAATCGTCGCATCACAACACGATTCTGAACAACACCATACGGGAGTGTTCAGGGATCTACCTAGAAACCTCAGACAATAACAGTATACAGTTGAATCATCATACCTTGAACAACTTTTATTCTCTGTTAATCTCAGCATCCCACGGAAATCGTATCGAACACAATACTTATGAAAATACTCGCTGGTCAGGGATTGGTCAGGTAATACTCATAAGCGGGGCAATGTACAATATTGTAAGGAATAATTGCCTCATCAACGACAGCTTTTTTGTATCTGATGCGGAGCAAAATCAGATACTCAATAATACGGTCAATGGAAAAGCACTCGTGTATCTCGAAAGATCCTCCGGGGATATCATTGACTACCCTGCAGGGCAGGTCATTCTTTTGTACAGCGAAAACGTCAAGGTACAAAATCAGACCGATATAGCGATCCATGTCCTTGGCTGTAAACACTGCTGGTTTGAAAACATAACATCACGGACGAACCTTTCAGCCGGCTTCTACATCTGGAATTCAACCGACATCACTATCACCAACTGTCGTATTTCCCAGTGTATTTATGGAATCGAGATATGGCATAGTTCTCAACTCACCATTCAAAACACCCGGTTTTGGAAAAATTCCTATGTGGCAATCTATATGCTCAATGGTTCAGATATCGACATTGCGCATAATTCCTTTGAAGAGAACGGAGGATTAGTACATCCCTCGCCTGGTGCAATCCGCATTGATTCTTCTACCCCCATCAGAGTCCAATGGAACAATTTTATTGGAAATCGTAAGGGTATCTACTTTAGCAACTGTCAAAGAAAAGCAATACTCTGGGATGCAAATTTCTGGGACAAACCCCGAGCGCTTCCTAAAGTAATTGTCGGGCGTACACTATTCAGGTTATATCAGGTTAATTTTGATTGGCATCCTGCACAAGAACCCTATGACATCTCTTGACTTTCGAACAAAAAATCATACTCGTTGGATGTCCAACCGTGTTAATGTTTTCCCTCGACTTTATTCTGTTTTTTGTTTACTTTTAGTGGTCTAAGTTGAACTTGAAGTTCGCATTTGGCGGACGGCGCTCAAATAGTTTTTTTCTCCTATCAAACACTGCTTTTTGTAAAATTGGACTCGAACCTGATGTTAAACTTAGCAGGTCTTTTTCAATATTTAAATGAATCTTAACTTGTTCATTCTTTGTCTTTTGATTATTTTATCTAAAACGAGTTAATGGTCGTTGTAACTGTGTTGAAATAGCTGAAGCATAAAATCCCTTTCAGTGTTTAAAAAATATTCGTAGGTAGAATAGCTGCTATCTCGTGGAAGATTATGGCGGCTATTATATAGACTACTAGAAATTTTGAGAGGTTCGCGCCTATTTTTAAAAGTGTATAATCAGCTTTTTTATCTGTAAAGTCCATGTAAAGTTTATAGATTTCATAAAGAATTATCACGAGAAATGGGGTAAGAAGAACCACAGCCCAGTGGACGTACAGAGCAACAAAATAAAACACAACTGAAAAGATCAACACAGCTTTGATTACTGTCTTGAGGCGTGTGCCAAGCCAACAGGCGGTGGTTCGTGTTCCAATTTTCCGGTCTATTTCCCGGTCAGCAATTTCAGCGATAAGACAACCTGCGAATGTTGGAAGAATTGTAGCTAGGCTAAATGCAATCGTTGCCATCAGCTCGCCATTGAACAAAAAGAAGCAGCTGAGTATCGGTAAAAGTGAGAACCCATAGGTGTTGGATAAAGTTCCGATGATTGGTCTGTTTTTCAGTCGAATTGGCCTGGTGTATATAATTCCAAGAGCATAGGTAAAAGCGCATATGATAGCAAATTCTAGGTTTCCGATGAGAAGCACCACGCAGGCAAGGGCGATGCTGGTGAGCACAAAATTCCATTTCAATTGACGCCAAGTAAATTCTTTTAGTAAATAGTTCGCCTTCATGATTCCACTGGATATCGCTAGTTTATCTTCTTCAACGTCAAAGAGATTGTTGTAACCGTTAACGGCTACTGAAAGCAGATAGAGAGCAAGAGCGCCAAGGAGGTATTGCACGTGGAAGAAATTAAACCTTGTAAAATATAATCCGACGATAGTATAAATAACAAGCAAAGGGAGGGCTGCGACACTCCTTTGAATCCTTAGAAATTTTGCAAAAGAACTCTTACTGCTAGATAATAACTCCATGTTTTTCAACGTTCTATCTCTCTTATCCCCCATGAGGAATCACTCCAGAATAACCCTAAAACAGTTGTTATTCGTCCTTTATTCTTGCTCATGACATGATAATCCATGTCATATATTAATATTATGCCTGGTAGTCCCACGTTGGTAAACCTACAAGCCATACCCCAACTCACGAACCACCGTCATCTATTTTTATCCAGCTTTTTTTAAATAGGTTTACATCCTAGGTTTAAACAATTCTTCTCCAAGGAGTGATGTAAATATGATATACCAGACTATTGGAAAAAAAATGAGTATCACTGAGGGAAGCGTACCAATTATTGGAATTAACATTATCGGCACAAGAGAATATCGTAAAAATGATTGAAGGCCAATTAG
>Ga0105105_10000146_pt1 | contig 33661 bp, 34 predicted proteins | sample PPLLaktember2015_4_FD_79108 | JGI IMG/M metagenome (GOLD analysis project Ga0105105, IMG submission 79108) | Freshwater sediment microbial communities from Prairie Pothole Lake near Jamestown, North Dakota, USA - PPLs Lake P8 Core (1) Depth... | ecosystem: Environmental > Aquatic > Freshwater >...
AAAGGTTTAGGAGATTAGCTTCACTTTACAGTGTCGCAACTCATTGTCCTTCCCATTGTAGCACGTGTGTAGCCCAAGGCGTCGAGGAACACGCTGATTTGACGTCGTCCTCTCCTTCCTCCTGGTTAACCCAGGCAGTCGACACAGACACTTGTAACTGAGTCTGAGGGTTGCGCTCGTTTCCCGACTTAACGGAACACTTCACAGCACGAGCTGACGACAACCGTGCATCACCTGTCTAACGATCTCGAAGACAGTCTCTGTTTCTAGAGACCCACAGTTAGATTTCTAGCCTTGGTAAGGTTCCCCGCTTAATATCGAATTAAACCACATGCTCCACCGCTTGTGCGAGCTCCCGTCTATTCCTTTGAGTTTTAATCTTGCGATCGTACTTCCCAGGCGGAACACTTAACGCGTTAGCTTCGACACTCCGAGGGTCGATACTCGAAATGTCTAGTGTTCATCGTTTAGGGTGTAGACTACGCGGGTATCTAATCCGCTTCGATACCTACACTTTCGTCTCTGAGTGTCAGCAATGTCCCAGTAAGCTGCCTTCGCCTTTGGTGTTCCCCATGATATCAACGCATTTCACTGCTACACCATGAGTTCCGCTTACCTCTAACATGCTCTAGAATAACGGTTTCAATACCAGACCTCGGGTTGAGCCCGAGAATTTAAGTAAAGACCTTTTATTCAACCTGCAGACGCTTTACGCCCAATAAATCCGGATAACGCTTGAGGCCTTCGTATTACCGCTGCTGCTGGCACGAAGTTAGCAGCCTCTATTAGAATGGTACTCTCTCTTGAATTGCTCCCATTCGACAGAAGTTTACACCCCACAGGGCTTCTTCCTTCACGCGGCGTCGCTCCGTCACGCAAATATGCGCATTGCGGAAGATTCTCGGCTGCTGCCTCCCGTAGGAGTATGGACCGTGTCTCAGTTCCATCGTCGGGGGTCACCCTCTCAGGTCCCCTACGCGTCATAGCCTTGGTGAGCCATTACCTCACCAACAAGCTGATACGTCCAAGGCCTCTCCCAAAGCACCGAAGCTTTACAATTTAATCTTTCGAATAAATTGACCATCTTGTATTAGCTTGCGTTTCCGCAGGTTATCCAAGACTTTGGGGTAAGTTACCAAGGTTATACTGACTCGTTCGCCACTAATATTCTTAAATGCAAGCATAAAAAAATATCCGTTCGACTTGCATGCCTTATCCACGCCGCCAGCGTTCATCCTGAGCTAGGATCAAACTCTCATTGAAAACGTCAGATTGTTCCTAAAAAACATCTACTCTTTAAATATTCAGGATATAGTTATTGAACCTTACAATTTTTAGTTGTAAGTTGATTGAATTATAAACGAACTATCTTGCTTTACAAGACGGTATGTATATAATAATTGAAATCTAAACTTTTGTCAAGAGATTTTGGATCACTTTTGGTTTATTTTTGATTTAGTCTAGGAAATATGTGTAATTCCTCACCATTTAAGAGTTTTTTCATCAATATTGAGGTGCTTGGCATAATAGGACTTATAGCTTCTGTAATCCAAGCTAAATCTTGTAGCCACTTTTTAATATTTTGTTCTAATTCTAATTTTTGACCTGATTTATATAATTCCCAAGGTTTAGTTATCTCAATTTCTTTTCCAACATTAGTTATCATTAAAAAAATAATTTTTATTGCACCATAAATATCATTTTGTTCCATACTATTTTTATAAAAACCATATAATGATTCGCTACTTATTGATTTTGAAGATAATAAACTATCTATCTCAATATCAAATTTACTAGTGTCATTCAAACCTAAGTTTATAAGAGATTGTATTTTTTCTGTATCGTCAATAAAGTCTGGTAATTCAAAGAAAAGTTTTATATCATATTTCTTAGCCATACCAACTACTCTGCTAAAGGTATTGCCAAATTTATTGACTAGTTCAGATTCATATACTGACATAATCTTATCTTTGGTAATGTCTCCGTCATTACCAATTTTCATTTCTCTTAAAATAACATATCTTAGAATATCATTCCCTAGATTATCTGTAATTTGATTAAATTCTAAGATAATATCTTGTGGCTTTATAACATTACCAATGCTTTTACTCATTTTTCGTCCTCCAGATAAGAAAAAGCCTGTAATTAACATTGTTTTTGGTAATTTATCTTCAGGTACCCCAAGAGCTAGTAAAAAGGCAGGCCAAAATATAGTATGAAATTTCATTATATCTTTACCCATAACTTGTAAATCTGGAGACCAAATATCTTGAATTTTCTCAAGAATTTCATCTATGGATAAATTATTAATATCAATACTATGACTAGCTAAAATTCCAGACATATAGTTAAATAAAGCATCAATCCACACATATAAAGTTTGAGTGGTATCAAATGGCACCGGTATTCCCCAACTCACTTTTTCTCTGGTGACTGAGAAATCACCCACATCTGGATTTTTAAGTAATTCTATTGCCTCATTTCGTCGTGATTCTGGAATAATTTTAATAGTATTATTCTCTATTAACTCTCTAACTCTATCTTTATACTTAGTAAGCCGAAAGAAGTAATTTTTTTCTAAGATTATCTGGGGTTTTTCATCATGATAGGGACACAAGCCCCCTTCTCTTAATTCAGATTGAGTGACAAAAGATTCATCTCCCACACAGTACAAAGCTTCATAAGAATGTGGATAAACCGCATCATTTTCCAATAGTTTGGTAATTACAAACTGACACAGAGCCTTATGCACTGGATTAGTGGTACGGATAAAATAATCATAGCTTAACTCAGAATAATCCCAAGCTTCTTGCCAAATAGATGACATTTGATCAGTATATTCTTGTTCAGATAAATTATTCTTATAAGCAGCATCGGCTACCTTTTGTCCATGCTCATCAGTTCCTGTTAAAAAAAATGTCCCAAAAGAAAATTGCCGATGATAGCGAGCTAAAACATCAGCAATAGTGGTAGCATAATAATGTCCAAGATGAGGTTCTCCATTTAAGTAATAGATTGGAGTCGTGACAAAAAACTTTTTCATATATCTATTACTATATCAGATTAATACTTTTGCTTCAAGTATCTACTTAATCTCCAAAATAGTATATTTTTGGATACCTGCTGGAGTTTCTACCTCTACTTCTTCCCCTACACTGTGATGCATAAAAGCTTGTCCAAGAGGAGACTCATCAGATATTTTTCTCTCAGCTGGGTTAGCTTCTGATGGACCTACGATTAAGAATTCCCTATCTCCTGCACCATTTCTTACCTTAATTTGAGAACCTAAAGATACAAATTGAGAGTTAGTTGGAGATTCTACTACTTCAGCATTACGAATCAAATCTTCCAATTCTAGAATTTTAGATTCATTGAAGGCCATATCATTTTTAGCTTCATGATATTCTCCATTTTCTTTAAGATCTCCTTGTTCTTTAGCAGCCTTAATCTTTTCGATTATTTCTTTACGCCTCAAAACCAGAGCTTCAAGTTCTACTTGTGCCTTTTCAAGACCCGATTGTGTCATATGATATTTCTTCATACTTGAATATAATTAATTTAATAAAATACAGTAAATACTTATATTTTATATTGGGCTTAATTCTGGTTGATGTGATTTGATATTCACTTTTACTGTGAATGGAGTATACTATATATATGTATATTTTGCAAGTAGTACCCATTCTCAAACTTCCTGGGCAGATGAGCCGCACTTTAACTTACTATTCATCCGAAAAGATACTTCCGGGTAGTCTTGTCATAGTTGAAGTTCGTACTTCGTATATTACATCAATTGTTTACTTTTGTCAAGAGTTGACAAAAGATAAGCAAAATATCCGTAAATTTGCTAGTTTTAGTCCTAAACCCATAGAAAAGAGTTTTTCTAATACTCCACTCTTAACTGACAATCAATTAAAGTTAGCTGAATGGATTAGTAACTATTATGCTCATCCGTTGGGTAATATTATGAAGTGGTTTTTACCTAGATTATCAAATAAAATCAAAAGATATCCCAAAATACTAGAATCTCCTTCTGCTAACTTACAACTTGGAGCAAAATATATACCTAAATTAATCATTTATCCTACTTCTAAAAGACTTAAGCATTACCATCAAATTATCCTTCAAAACCAAGGACAGATTCTAATTTTAACTCCAGACAATATTAGTCTTGAAACCCTAACTCAAGAATTACAAAACCATCAACCTATCATTATTAATTCAGGACTAAAAACAAGCGAATTTAGAAAAATGTGGATGCAAATCAAGTCTGGAGAAGCCAAATTAATTCTAGGGACTAGAAGTAGCTTATTCCTACCATTTCAAAATTTAGAACATATTATTATAGAAGATGAGTCATCAGAAGCTTATTATTCTTTTGAGACCAAACCACATTATCAAACTACTACAATTGCACTCAAGTTAGCTAAATTACATAAAGCTACTTTGACTTTAGCCTCTAATCTACCCAGTATTAACAGTTTGAATATTTTAGAAAATAGTCACTTAAGTCTACCAGCTGAATTTTATCCAAGCAATAATAACTTGAAAACGGAATTGATAGAAATGTCCGTAGAGTTTTATAAAGGAAACAAAAAGTTGCTATCAATTCCGGCTAAAAAAGCAATTACGAAGGCACTTAAACAAAATCAATCTGTTATTATCTATATCAACCGTCGTGGTGAATCACTATATATGTCTTGTCGTGATTGTGGATATCACTTAAGAGACCCAAAATCTGGTACTTTATTAACCGTACATAGAGTAGATACTTTGCCAAAAAAAATTACCAACTATAATGAGAGTCAAATCCTGATGTCACATACATCTCGTAAATGGTTCAAGATGATACATAAATGTCCTCAATGCAAATCTCTTAATCTCAAACAAGGAGGTATAGGAATACAAAAAATACAATCTATGATACAAGAGTTATATCCACAAAATCCCAATTTCATTCTCTCCAGCGACACTGCCTCTGATGTCAGTACACAAAAAAATATTATAGACCAATTTATACATACCAGTCCCGCTATATTGCTAAGTACTAGTATGATTCATAAATTTTTAGATATTATCCCTCAAACAATTACGATTATTCCATCAGCGGAATCTTTGATTAATTTTCCAGATTATAGCATTCAAGAAAAATCAATTCAGACCTTAACTGAACTTATTCAACATAGTAAAAAAACTTTTATCCAAACCTTCACTACCTGGAATAGAGATGAAGAATTACCATCCCATATTTATAATATTATTAATCGCCCAATAGCAGAACTTTGGCAACAAGAATATAATAATAGAAAATTATATCAATATCCTCCTCATTATGAGATTATTGCCATTCACTCTCAGCATAGCAAGCGACAATTCGCACTAGATCAGGCTTTAAGGATTAAAACAGCTCTTGATAATATCAGTATCAAGGCTTTAGGGCCATTAGAAAAATATTTAGCTAAAGGCAAAGGTGTATATAAATTTACACTAATTATACAAAGCTCCCCCTCTCAAGCTAAGATAATTAAAGCTAAATTAGTACCCATCTTAGAAAGAGGACAGGATATTGAGATTAATCCTCAGAATTTATTATAATAGAAAATTAGCCCCATCCACCTCCAGCACTAAGTGCCACCTCCTCCGAAGGAGGACAAATTATTCGATATTGTTGTCTCCCTTTGGAGGGAGTACCCGTAGGGGGAGGGTGGAAAAATTTACAATAATCACTATCCCTCTTTCCTATACTTAACCCATATCAAATATCCCCACCAGATTAGATTTAATGTAATAGCAGTGATAAATATTCCATATTTAGCTAGGAATTCTTGTAGAAGAGTATTATTCTTAAGTCTAATATCTGATGCTCCTGGAATATTATATTCATCTAAACCTCTATAGTCTTTGGTTGTAGTAGATATTAGATTAGATTGATTATTATCTAATTCTGATACTGTTTTTGGCTGTATATTATCAATACTAGACTTTTTGATGATTGGAGTAGCTCTAATCTGGCCACTATTCCATGGGATTAATCTAATTTCCCCATCATAAACTTCTATAAATCCTGTTAGAGTCACAATATCTCCCTTTTTCATCTTGGGTTTAGTGACTTTATCAGAGTATAGTTTGACCGTAGTATTTTGATTTTTATTATTTATTACCAGTTTGGTTTTGGTATTAGTATCTAAGACTCCTGTTATATTAACTATTTTACCCCAATCTGAATTTTCTAATTTGGTCATATTTTGAGTTTGGATGTCTATTGATTTCTCCAAGATTATCTGTATATTATCTATCGAGTTGGTTTTAATATATTGTTGCGTATCAGTATTATGCCACTCAGCTTGAATTTTAACTATATCTCCTTCTTTTAGCGTTGGGAATCGATTCTGTCTATCATATACTTTAATAACTCTATTATCTTTGATGATATAAAAACTATTCTCCACCAATTTCCCTACTGGAATAATAACTTGACCTTCAATGTCTATATATTCTCCATCTTCTATTTGCAGTAAATTATCTATATTTTCAATCCCAATATAGTTTTTAGTGCTATCTGCATTCTCTTTTTCTGTGAATATATTCGGAGCATTAGGAGTTATAGTCTGAGTCCAACCCCAGCCTTGTAAAATTGGAATATATGACAGTCCCTTATAGGCTTTAATATAGGAGGTGTTTGATTGTATTTGATTATAATTATCTGTAAGAGTAATTGTCTCACTGGTATTATTAAGAGCAATTTTAGTCTCTGATTGATTATAAGTTTTATAGCCTTTAGCTGGGATGATACCTGATAAAATATAGCTTTTAGCTAAATCAGATATTTTCCAACTTGTTAAATCTATATCTTGTTCCGTATTATTATAAAGTTCTATAAATTCTTCTCCTGAGTTTGGGTATGGATAAATCTCAGATATGATAACACTTCCAATATTGTATTTTGTTAATTGGGGGATTATTGGAATAAATGGCTTTGGATCAATAGGAATAATTTCTACAGGTGGAGATACTGGAGCTATATTAATAGAATTTGGTGAAGGGATTATATTCCAAATCCAAATATTATCTACATACATATAACTATATCCTTTTTGAGACTCTTTCATTGTATAATCTACTTGGGATTGAATTTTGCCGTCTGGATCATATAATATTACTGAGTCACTACCATTATTCAGCCCAATTTTAAGCCCCACTCCATCTTCTAAGAGCAAAAATTCTTTGGCAGGGATGATACCAGTTAAAGTCTGTATAGTAGAGCCACCATCTTGTATATCATCTAATTTCCAATTTTGTAAATCAATGTCTTTATCAGTAGTATTATATAATTCAACAAATTCCTTTCCACCATCTATTGGATTTGGATAAATTTCGGATATTATAACTCCTCCATAAGATATGTTTTCTGATTCTGGAGTAGGGGGAGGAGTGGGTGTAGAAATATTCAAAGGTGAATGAGGTTTTACCTCCCAAACTAAATTACTCACTTTATGTAAAGATTCATTTTGTTTAGTAGTATAAGGCCATTTATCACGAAAATTGACCGCATCAATAGTTATACCCTTGCTATCTCTTAGCTCTATATATGCTCCTTTATCATTACTTAGAGTCCCAAAGTTACTACTAGTTATATTAATAACCTTATTAATAGGTGGGAGACTAGTTTGAGTTGAGGTAATTCTACGAAGAAGCAAATAGTCAGTAATAGTACCAGATAAAGATATTGTCTTATCCCCTGAGCCAGATAAAATTCTTAAAGTCCAGCCATCTAATATAATTGGTGTACTAGGATTAGAATTCTTTAGTTCAATAAATTCATCCCCCGAACCTGGTGCATTATCTTTCCAGTCGGTATAGCCAATATAATTAATCTCATTTATCTCAACTGATTGAAAGTTAGCAAACGTAGAATTAGGGATAAACAAAAATAGCCCCAAGATAAGGGCTATAAGTTTAGGAAATTGTATTGTCTGTATTATTATCTTGTGGATTTTGATTAGGTTCAGTTTTATTTGGCTCATATGTATATGCATTATGTAATTCTACAGTTCTATTGGCCTCAGCAAATTTTAGGATAATATCCTTTGCCTTGTAAGGGTAAGGTATATCATCAAAAAATAAGGTTTTCTGATCGGCTCCAGACGTCTGTATTCTAACATCACCAAAATTAAATATATTTGAAAAAAAGCCTTTAGCAACGACTTCTATATCTTGTACATTTCCAATATCTGCCTCGGACACTTTACGATGAAAAAAGTCAATCTGATCAATAGTAAGGACCCTCTGATTAGTCACAATATAAGCATCTAGATAATAATGCGTCCAGGTTAAAAAGGCAGTATATAAAATAAATAGAATAATCAATGTAATCATAAAATCAAAAACCGCTCCAAAAAATGGATCTTGTAATATTGTTATACTATTGGGAATAATATTAGATAAAATTAATACTATTGCTAATAAAATTAAATTAAGTATATACGGCATTATAAGAAAGAATATAGCTCTTCTAAAGACAATTTTTACTTCCTCATCTTTATGTTGACCCGGGAAGTGTAAGTGTTTACCTGTGATTCTATCTAGCATATTATTGTTTAATTAGTTAGATTCAAAATTGACTGTAGATTCATAAAAAGTAAAATTAATAAAAAAGCACTCCCCACAATATAGGAAATAGTAGAGACAATACCTATTTTATTATTAATCCCAAAAGCAAAAATATGATATATCATAACGATACTACCAATTACACAAGCTAAAAGTATAATTATATAAGTAGCAATAAATAATTGATTAGACATAAATATCTATATTAAAAGTTTCTGAGGAGGTGTTTTGCCAAAATACTCATAACATAAATTAGTGACCATTCTACCCTTTGGAGTCCTCTGCAAAAGACCTTGCCGCATCAGAAATGGCTCATAAATCTCCTCGATGGTCACCGTTTCCTCGGAGGTAGAGGCTGCCAAAGTAGACAGACCAACTGGACCACCATTGAATATATTCATAATAGTCTCAAGGATTTTCCTATCCCCCGCCTCAAGCCCCTTATCGTCTACATCTAGGAGCTCAAAAGTCTCTTTGATAACTTTATTATCAATAACACCATCATTATGAACTTCAGCAAAGTCTCTAACTCTTTTTAATAATCTATTTGCTACTCTGGGGGTGTGGCGACTTCTAGTCGCAATATGCTGATAAACCTCTGGAGAATCCGCTTTTACAGATAGAATATTACTAGACCTCTTTAAAATATCTATAATATGACCTTGATTATAAAAGTCAAAACTATAAATATTCCCAAAACGACTACGGAATGGCCCAGATAATGAGCCGAATTTAGTCGTAGCTCCAATCAGAGTAAATTTTGGCAAATCAAGTCTCAAAGTTCGAGCAGATGGACCCTTTCCTACAATAATATCCAAGACAAAATCCTCCATAGCTGAGTATAAAATCTCTTCCAAAGTCTTAGATAATCTGTGAATTTCATCAATAAACAAAATATCTCCTGCCTCTATATTGGTAAGGATTGAAGCTAAGTCACCCGCCTTCTCAAGAGCTGGACCTGAAGTCACCTTCATATTAGATCCCAGATATTTAGCAATAAGATAAGCTAAACTAGTCTTCCCAAGTCCAGGAGGTCCATAGAATAAGAGATGATCCAAAGCCTCTCCCCTTTTCTGAGCTGCCTGAATTGAAATAGAAAGATTTTTTTTAATTTGGTCTTGCCCAATATACTCATCAAAAGTCTGAGGTCTCAAACTCTGGTCTATACTGCTATCTTCTTGTATTTCTTTTGATGATGTAATCATAGATTACTATAGTTATATAATATAATTATAGTATATTTTGGAAGATTTGTACATAGCATTTATTATTTGTGCTATAAATAATAAATACTAATTAAGGAATAATTGGAATATAATCCAAGTTATCTGCAAAATATCTAATGTTCTAATTTCATCTCATAGATATATGGCCAGAGCTTACCTGTAATGAAAAATGTATTGGTACTAGTTTTATAAGCTATACCATTGAGTTCTGCTATGTTCGGATTTTCTGTGCTTAGTTTATTTACTAGTGGACTTAGGTCTAATATTCCTATAATCTCACCATTAGCGGGGTTTATTTTGACAATTTTGTTGGTCTGGTAAATATTAGCATATATATAATCAGCCACATACTCTAATTCATTGAGATTATACTGAGGTCTATTCTGATACTTCACTGAGATTTGTCTTTGAGATGTGAAATTATTGGTGTCAAGATAGGTTAGTTTATCTGTGCCATCACTCATAATGAGATGATCTCCATCATTAGTTAGGCCCCAACCTTCTTTACTTGCAAATTCAAATTCTCTAATTCTCTCAAAAGTATTTACATCATATACAAACCCTTTTTGATTTTTATAAGTTAGCTGATATATTTTATTATTGAGTATGGTACTCCCCTCTCCAAAATATATATATCGGTCTAATTCTACTTTCACATCTATCTCTCCTGTCTCTAAACTTAATCTTCCTAGTACTGACCTTGTATATGGCAAATACCCTGGTGACCCTGTGCTCTCATACAAAAAATCTTGATCAAAAAATAATCCTTGAGTATAAGAGTTAGTATTATGTGGGTATTGGTTGACTATCTTATATGATATTTGCTCAGGTACTATTTGTGTATTTTGGTTATGATAAAAATAAAATATACCTATAACGAATAAGCTCAAAACAATCAGGCTATAAATAATATTTTTTGTATGTTTCATTGTTCGAATATAGTTACTCGGTAACAAATAATTTTCCTGACGGTAAATTCTCGCGACCCCGTCTCGCCGTGTTCGCCTTGTACTAAGTACAAACTCACACATGGCTCCGACTTTCTCGTCCTGACGAAAGCCAAGCAGTTGGCTTTCTCATTCTCTCACTTTGTTGTTCGAATGCAGGGACTCGAACCCCAATTGCTGGTGCCAGAAACCAGTGTCCTACCGTTAGACGACATTCGATTTACATTGTTTATTATACATTATATATGTCAAGTATTCAAGGAGAGGGGGGTTGTGTTATAAAATTCCTATCTTGAGGTTTTTTCACTCCCATACTTTTGGTTTGGAACTGAGTAGATTGCTCTAAATATTCCCCTCTTGAGGGGTGGACAGCTTTGCTGGACGGGGTGGAAAAAATTTATCTCACTAAACTCTCTATATACTTCTCTCTATTTTTTATAGACAACATAACCTGCATCCCTACTCCGTCCATTGCTTTTTTGATTGCTATATCTTCAAAATGAACTATTTCTAAATGTAAGCTTTTCAAGAAATCTTCTCTTATAATATCATATTCTCCTTTATAATTATGACTTTCTCCATCTATTTCGAATACTAAACCTAATTCAGGGATAAAAAAATCTACAATATAATTTCCTATTATAACTTGTCTATCTATATCATAACCTAATAGTTTTTTGTCCTTAAATGCAAGCCAAAATAATACTTCTGATAATACACCTGCTTGCCTTAATTCTTTTGCTTTAGTTTTAAGTCTGGGATTCTTTGGTAGTTTAGAGTAGTTATATTTCCACCCCGTCTTTGTTTCACAAATCCACCCCTCAAGAGGGGAATTTTTTAATTTCATAATTCATTTTTTTATTATAATTTCTTCTGGATCAATATATAATCTGCCTATTTTATAATCAGCATAACCTTCTGGTCTGTTATTATTTACCGCATATTTACCTTCTGGAGGATTGGGTATACTATTCACGGTTTTGAATTGGTTATATAACATTACAGTTCTATCTAAGTTATAATGCTCATGATAATAACTAGCTGGTCCTTTTATCTGATGATGTACGAAGACTTCCCAATTAATTTGCTCAGTTGTAAATTCTATATATGGACCATGATCCCCATAGACTACTCTCTCATAGCCTATAGCTAAAATTTTTCCATTTTTATCATAAAATATAAATTCATTTGACCCTTTTTCTGGTAAATTATATTCTTTTTCTATTCTCTGACGGTCTTGCTCACGATTAGGACTATCCACTGTAGACTCCCATTTTGTAGATTTTGGTGAAATTTCTGGTAAATCCACTCCCACTGCTGTCCAAGACTGATTTAATAGTTTGTCAAATTCTGCTTTAGAACTGTTTTCTAACTCAATGTAGAATTTGTGTGGATTAGTGTCTAAAGGCATATTAGAATATAGTTATTTTATAATTTTAGGTAACTTATATTGATAATAAAATACCTCAGGGATTACTATTATTTAATGAGTTTGTTTGGTATTAACCAAATTACCACAAGACCAATTAGCCAATAAATTGATATCTCCAGTAACTCAAGGAATGATAATTCAACAACAGAGGTAAATAATAATGCCAAACCAACAAAGAGCCAGCCATAACGAACTCCAAAGTCTAAATTCCATATATAATGATTAGTCAATTTTGAACTAAGCTTGCTCAATGCAATACAACGGAAAAGTGTTAACAGTACTATTCCAAATAAAAGTAATATCACTATAGCCGTCATTGGCCGATTTACTATATTCTCTACTTTTAATATACCACCTTTTTTAATATCTTCTCCTTCTATAGGAATTACTATCTCGTCTGTAATCATTTGATTTTCTATACTGCTATCAGTTGATATATAACTTATACCCAAAATTAATCCTAGTATTAACATTGCTATTATCAATATTATATTAAATTCTTTGTTTATGTTCTTAAAACTATTTTTCATATATTTATAATAATATAATATTCTCTATATAAATTTTATCATTTATATCTTCTTCTGTATATATATATTGTATAGAATCTATCCGCCCTCATCTCCTTCTTAACCAAAAGTATGGAATAAATCCACCCCTTTTTTAAGGGGAATTTTTTAATTTCATAATTTAAAACTATATATTTGCAATATTATCACATACTTTACCCCCCAAAACAAAAAAGTCCTTGCAATGATCTACTTTCCCCACAAGGAGTATCATCGACTCACAGAGGCTTAACTTCTAGGTTCGGAATGTAACTAGGTGGACCCCTCTGTGATAAATCACAAGGACATTTTTGTTCTCGAACACAAGATTATCTAAAAAAGATAATCTCATGCTCCAGAATTGGTGTAAATTTAGGTAAAGCAACACTACATAACCCTGAGTATCAATCAAAAGTTAAAAAGATGAGTTTTAGCGACATTAGTATCACTCGACTGAACACATTACTATGCTTACATCTGTGACCTATCAACGTGGTAGTCTTCCACGGTCGCATGAGCTACCTAATCTTGAGTACGGCTTCCCGCTTAGATGCTTTCAGCGGTTATCCAGACCAAACTTAGCTACCCAACAGTGCCATTGGTATGACAGCTGGTACACCAGAGGTTTGTTCATCCCGGTCCTCTCGTACTAGGGACAAATTCTCTCAAGTAGCAACGCCTACAGAAGATAGAGACCAACCTGTCTCACGACGGTTTGAACCCAGCTCGCGTGCCCCTTTAATTGGCGAACAGCCAAACCCTTGGGACCTTCTCCAGCCCCAGGATGGGACGAGCCGACATCGAGGTGCCGAACCTGGCCGTCGCTATGGACGCTTGGGCCAGACTAGCCTGTTATCCCCGGGGTAACTTTTATCTGCTGATCTTCCACCTTTCTACAAAGGATGGTCGGTTCACTAAGTTCCACTTTCGTGACTCAACTACAATACCCATTTCTAAAAGAAACACATAAAGTAGAGGTGTAATGAAAACCATTACAGCGCGACATACACGTCTTGCAGTAAAGCTAGCTTATGCCTTTGCACTATCTCCCGAATTTCCATATCGGGATAGCTAACCTTATAAACACCTCCGTTACTTTTTAGGAGGTGAGCGCCCCACTCAAACTACCCACCAGGCACTGTCTCTCATAGTATTAGTATGAGGTTAGTATTCTCATAAACCAAGGGTGGTATCTCACTGGCGACTCCTTCTTGTCTAGCGACAAGCTATCATAGTCTCCCACCTATTCTGAACAAAATAAACAAAAATACAATACCAAGCTATAGTAAAGCTCCACGGGGTCTTCTCGTCTTTCTGTAGGTAAACGGCATCTTTACCGTTATTGCAATTTCACCGGGCAGTTGGTTGAGACAGTTTCCCAGTCGTTACTCCATTCAAGCGGGTCTGAATTTACCAGACAAGGAATTTCGCTACCTTAGGACGATTATAGTTATCGCCGACGTTCACTGGCGCTTCGGACAGTCAGCTTTCACTGCCATCGTTAACGTTCCAGCACTGGTCAGGAGTCACCCCCTATACTTCCTTCTTGTGAAGTTAGCAGAGAGCTGTGTTTTTGATAAACAGTCGCTGGGAATCTTTAGCTGCGGCCTATATTGCTATAGGCAGACCTTATCCCGAAGTTACGGTCGCTGTTTTGCCGAGTTCCTTAACCAACTTTCACCCGTTCACCTTGGTCTTCTCGACCTACCCACCTGTGTCGGTTTTCGGTACGGTCGACAATGGATCTCATAATAAATTATGAGCATAGTGGCTTTTCTTGTCACCTTGGGTCTCTTATATTGAATTCTCTCGCGAGTCTTCTTTATGCGTTTTTCGGGCTTTAATGACTTCAAGGATTTGCCTCAAAGTCAGCTCTACAGAAACACATATGTCTCAATCCATTAAGACACATAAAATACCATGATGCGTCCCCACATTTACAAGCCATTGCCGGTACAGGAATATTAACCTGTTGTCCATCGGCTACCTCCGTTTCACGAAGTTAACCTTAGGCCCGACTAACCCCCCGATGATTATCATTGCGGAGGAATCCTTAGGATTTCGGTGGCTCAGAATTTAACTGAACTTGCGGTTACTTATTCCAACATTCTCACTTCCTTGCGCTCCACCGGCCCTCACGGGTCCAGCTTCAGTGCACAAGGAACGCTCTCCTACCATTATAATACTAATAAATTAATATATAATCCGTAATTTCGGTACTACACTTGAGCCCCGTTACATTTTCAGCGCATATTTTCCTATCTCTTCGTAAAGAAGGGAATAGAGTAGTGAGCTATTACGCACTCTTTAAAAGATGGCTGCTTCTAAGCCAACTTCCTACCTGTCTCAGAAAATACACAACTTTTCCCACTTAGTGTAGTTTAGGGACCTTAATTGACGGTCTGGGCTGTTTCCCTTTTGAACATGGAGCTTAGCCCCCACATTCTAACTGCTAATCTATAATCTACTGGTATTCGGAGTTTGGTTAGATTGGGTACCCGAAGGCCCCAGATCCATTCAGTGCTCTACCCCCAGTAGGGATCAATTAACGCTAGCCTAAGAGCTATTTCGGAGAGAACCAGCTATTACCAAGCTCGATTGGAATTTCTCCTCTATTCACAGCTCATCACCTAGAATTGCACGACTAGTGTGTTCGGGCCTCCCTTTGATGTTACTCAAAGTTCACCCTGGCCATAAATAGCTCGCCTGGTTTCGGGTCTACTCCCATCAACAATATCGCCCGTTAAGACTCGATTTCTCTATGCCTCCGTCCTTTTGAGACTTAAGCTGCTGATGAGACGTAACTCGTTGGATCATTCTTCAATAGGCACGCCGTCACCCTTGCGGGCTCCGACTCCTTGTACGTAAATGGTTTCAGGTCTATTTCATTGTCCTCTCGGACTGCTTTTCACCTTTCCCTCACGGTACTAGTTCACTATCGACATTAAGTAATATTTAGCCTTACCAGGTTAGTTCTGGTGGATTCAGACAGGGCTTTCTTTTCCCGTCCTACTCAGGAATAGAACCGATATATATACATTATTTTCGATTACTCGGCTATCACGATCTACGGCTAAGCTTTCCAGCTTACTCATCTAACAATATATATACATCCTCCTTACGGAATGTTCTACCCTACAACCCCTCTAGACCGAAGTCTGAGGTTTGGGCTCCTTCCGTTTCGCTCGCCGCTACTAAGGAAATCACATTCGTTTTCTTTTCCTCCGGGTACTGAGATGTTTCACTTCCCCGAGTTCGCTCCCTATATAATAGGATACTTAGGCATTACCCTAAGTGGGTTTCCCCATTCGGACATCTCCGGATCAAAGCCTGATTGGCGGCTCCCCGAAGCTTATCGCAGCCAGTCTACGTCCTTCTTCGCTTCTTAATGTCAAGGCATCCCCCATTTACGCTTACCAACTCATCTTTTTAAATTCTGATTCATACTTTTTGGTGAAAGTAGTAAAATTGCATTTACCTAAATTTACTTGTGAATGAACCCTCTTATAGAAACAGATGATAATATCTCAAAGGTTGAACTTTAAGAGGTCATCTCTGTCGCCATATTGCTCCGTAGGTGAGCTGAGTGTGAAGTTGCAAGTACGATATTTATAATACACGAAATCTAAATCAGTGTCAAGGGTTTTTTGATAAAAATTTTATATGGTGTTAAATATAGTATATTTATAATGATATTAAGCCATAGCACTCATTAAAAACAGCTCAAAGAAAGATATTCATACTATAAATAATTTACTATATATTGAGCATGTATAGACTTATATTATGTTTAATTTTTAAGTTAATCGATCTTGACAAAAACCGTAAAATATGCTATGTTTGAAAAGTAAACCCAGCTTGGTTGCAGGTCTTGAAGCAGAAAGACCTCACAAACTGGACTCGTCCCTTGGAGGACAAAACAATGAACATTTCCAAAACTCTTGATCAGACTGCCGATAGCCTTGATCAGGTCAAATGGAAGCAAGTTACGAAGGAGCTCATCGACCTCTGGGTGACTTTCTTCAAAGTGATGGTCACTTTGGCGGTCCTCACTTACTTGATCGGAAAACACCTCGGTCACGGCATTCACCGCCTGAACGACTGGCTTGCAACTAAGTGGGTACAAGTCTTAGGACTTGCTGGTCCGACTAAACTAGGTCGAGCATCACCACTAACTGTTGAGATAGTTGTCGTTGAGGTTGAGCCGAAGCTCCCTCCAGCACCGGTGATTGAGGATCCCTGGGAAGCCCCCATCGAGGTTGAGACAATGCTCCCTCTGGCGCTGGAACCAATGGCGATCCTGTTCACCGCCCCGCTGATGATCGTCGCAGCGCAAGCTCATGTGGCTTTGCTAGCTCCAGCAGTACAAGAGCAGCCACCACCGTCACCGCGTAATCGTCGCAGACAGTCGGCACAGCCAGCAGTGACTGAAGCCGCCACCACACCAACCCAGCGCTCTCGTGGTCGCCGAGCTCATCAGGAGAGGAAAAAGAATCGTCAAGCTGCTTAACAATCAATAACTTGAGAAAGAGAATATAATTCTAACCATTACCACTACTCCACCCTCGAGTCCCCAGCATAGTGCTGGGGCTTTTTTATTATTGAGTATTTATATAAAAAAGCCCAGTCCTAAGACTGAGCTTGTGATTTTCTACGAAGAGCTTTTCTGATTTTACCATTTTGTTTTATAATAGCAAACTGCAAATTCATTAGCTCAATAGAGGTAGAAGTACCTCTTTGAAAATCATTTATTATTGCTCTCTGAACTATGCGCCCTAACCTAGATTCAACAGAATTTAGTAAGCTCAAGAGTTGAGAATTAGACATTTAACAATGTGAAAAATGTGTATAAATCTTATAACATATTTTCCCAATTTTGTCAATATTAGATAGAACCTAATATACCCAATATTTAGATAATTATTTCCAACTATTATGTAATGGGATTATATCTTTTAACTCTATTATCTTTTTATCGCAATCTTTCAAATCATTCTCCCAACAGATAATACCATCATATTGATCCTGAGGTTTATACATACCATCTTGTGTATATGAAGACTTATATGTAGGGTAGAAAACTATTTCTTCTTTTTGTGCTACAAAAATCTCATTAGACACATCTAAGAACTTATGTCTAATCCGCTCATTTGGAATTGATTTAATTAATGTTTTATTTTCTAATAAATTACAAAATAGTTGCACACTATTTCTCATTACAATATCAATATACTCTAGAAGAAGAACAGAATCCTTTTTATATCTATTAATATTCTCTTCTGTAGTTAAATTATCATATTGAGATAAATTTATTTTCCATTTGTTAAATAAATTTTTCACCTCTATAGTATCTTGATAAATTCCTAAGATTAATTGCTTATCAAGATCAGATATATTCCAATTAGATAACATCTGTATATCAATTAATTTCTCAAGAATAGCAATACTAGGAGAAAATTTAGGTTCATGAATATAATGGTCTTTAATGTTTAGATTTTTATTATATGATCTTTCAATTGATGAAATAAAATTCATATTTTGCCATAATTGCATAATTAAAGTAGCCTCAAAAAAATTTTGTAATTTTTTATGTTGTGCGCGATCTTGATTCAAGGGAATTATAAGTTGACAGTAAGCAACAAATAATCCAGTCAGTGTTATGAATAATGTTATAAGATCAATGATAATAGATATATGATTATTCATACATCCCCTACCTATTCCCCTTTGCTCGATTATGAGTCTTACATAACATCTGACAATTCTTTATATCCGTCGCTCCGCCTTTACTCCAAGCGGTGATATGATCGGCATCCATATCAGCTAAGCTCCAAATTTTATCTTTATTGGCATCATTACCTATAGCACAAAGAGGACAATTAGATATTCCTTTGCTTTTAGCTTCTTCTGTCTGTTGAGCATAGACGGATTTTTTAGTGGCTTCATCGAATACTCGCACATCAAGCAATTTGGTATCAACACAACCTCCCAAAATATACTCGAATATTCCTTTGCGATTTTTGACATAAGGGTCAGCATAGAGCTTATGCACTTGAGCTGATACTTCACTTGGATTATAGGCAGTTTTATGATAAGTCTCATATAATCTCCCCCATTCCAAACCTCTCATTTCACTTTCTACATCAAGGAATACTCCAGACACCCAGTCAATCACAGTATTAAAATAAGTTTTTAGTTCAGTAATATTGGTATCATATCGATGACGACTCATATAGTCTCCAATATTCCCTTTACTCACCCAATCCAAAGCTCTCTCAAGGAATTCTTGCCTATTCGCACTTCCTGAGATATAAGCCGACCATTTATAAATATTGGCATTTTGGCTATTACTAAATTCTTCTTTTCCAAGTGTAATAAAAGGTCCCGAATATACAGCATTTAATAATTCCTGATTATTAAGAGGTACTCCAGCGATATTAATCGTTCTAAACCATTCCTTAATCTCACTTTCTGTCCCTTCACATTGATAAATTAGCAATTTTGTCTCAAGAATTTTATATTGTTTATCTTCGGCAATTCCACTAAAATACTGCTCCATTCCTCTCTCGTCCTTTACCGCAAATTTATTAGTCACATATCGTCCAATACTAGTAATTCTCTGTTGCCCATCTAATACTTCAAATTCTCCAGGAGCAACAGTATTAAAATAAATCAATCCCAAAGGATAGCCTTTGAGAATAGACTCTATCACAGCAACATCTCGCTTCCCGTCAGCATAAATATAATTTCGCTGATATTCTGGCTGAATAGTAAGTTTCCCTGCCAGTCCAAATAATCCCTTACCTTCGAGTTCATTGTATACAAATCCTTCACAAATATCTCGTACCGTAATGTCTGTTCTCAAAATTGTCTTCATATTATCTCTTCTTAATGGTATATTGTTGCCCATTGACGAAAGCGAGTACCCTGCACAGAACTCACACGATAACCAACAGATATAATTACATCTAAATTATAATAATTAGTCGGTTTGGTAGAAAAATCGGAATTTCCGATTTTTCTACTGGTATCTTCTGGGACTAACTCTTTTTCCTTATAAATATTCAAAATATGCTCATTGATAGTAGAACGACTTTTATTGAACAATTGTGCCATTTGCTCAATACTCAACCATACCGTCTCATCTTGCAACTTTACCTGAATAGCGGGCTGACCACTATCATTCTCATACATAATTATCTCGCCTTTTGTATGTTCATCTTGCATAGATTTATATTTTATGTTTAATTAGTATTCTTCTATACACATCTTTTCCATTTATCATAGCATCATTTTTACCACCCAACCAATATCCTCCATCCATATTGTACTCATTATGTCTTGACCAGCCAACAATCTCAAATTGATCAGGGCTATATTTATCTAAAAAACTAATTGGCACACCCATCACACCCTCATAATCACTAGGGATAGCATTGGTATAAGGAATTTCTATTGCATCATAATTATCATATTTCTGATAAGTATTTGAATTAGTCTGTACTTTATTATTAAACTTCTTATTATCCTCCATAGTCATCAAAGGCAAGAGTTGATATCGTTTACCATGATCTATATTGGTGAACCAAACTGATGAAACATTTTTCATACTAATATCATCAATTATTTTATCTACATCATCTAAATCTTTTGTCTCAAACCACATACCACCAGACCATTCAGTACGACCAGACCACAGTTTATTTTCTTTAATCAAAGGAAATACTTCCTTATAAGTGACACAGTTTTTATTCCCAATAATCACAAATTGTTTATTTACCTCGGTTATCCAGACTAAAAATTCTCGGAATAAGGAAAAGGGCGGATTGGTAATAATGATATCTGCTTCATCTCGTAATTTTTTTATCTCATCACTTCTGAAATCTCCATCTCCTCTGAGATACTGCCATTCTAAATCTTCTACATTTACAGCTCCTTCACCTGTCTTATCTTGGGTTAAAGTGAAGATTTTCCCATTTTTGGCGGTTTTCTTTTTATCATATTGAGGGCTTGATTGTTCGAATAAGCTCGGTTGATAGATTTCTTTTAGATGTTTGCTTTCGGCAGCATAGCTAGTGCTAATTAGTTTTTTGAGTCCAAATTCTTGGAACTTTTGAGCAAAAAACTTAGTAAAATTACTCCATTCTGGATCATCACAAGGAAGTAAAATAGTTTTATCTCGGAATATATCAGGATTATATTCTAAATAGGCAGATATTTCTTTTTCAATATCATGATATTGTGTATAAAATTCATCATTTTTTGCATTCTTTGCCCTTGTTAGATTGCTATTTGCCATATTCTATTATTGTAATATATATTCATTATATCATCTCCTAAGCTATTTGTTAAATATAAAAGACATTACGTAAGTGTATATTTAATAGTGAGAGATTGTTTTTTCATATTATTGATTAAATATTTATATTATACCATCTTTAAATCCAATCTTTATACCATAATTCTTTTTTTATAAATAAAGTTATAATCATAAATATAATAGACAATATCATACCAAAGAAGCTAAAATACATAATCGTTCTTCCTATATTGATTGAGTAGTCTAATAATCCCCATTGACTAAATAGATACCACCAATCATGAGAATCTGGATCTCCTGTAATCAGTGGCATAGCTCTATCCTTAGCATCAGCTATATAATAAGATATATCCAAGACACTTTGAAATCCCCACCAAGACATAACACTAGATGCAAACCAATCTATCTGCCTGATAAAAGCAATCATAAAGACAAATGGGATCATAATTTGTAATCCACTACCCATAATGACCATAATTTGTCTAGGTGCCCAAAAGAAGATAAAATGACCAGCTTCATGTATAACTAAATTTATAACATGTAAAAAATTAAACTCCCATAAATTCATAGCCATAATATAATCACCTCTAACAGGCCAAAATTTAATACTCCACCAAAACAACAGGATTATTGTAAATATTCTGGGTATATTTGATACTTGTGAAAAATTCTTCCATTGCATAAATATTTTGATATTAATAGTATATAATTAATATATCATACTATAACTGTCGCTTCAATTCTTGGAATAAATAAAAAAACCCCCGCAAGCGAAGGGCTTGGGGGAAGTGATGATTCAGCTAATCTTGATGGCCTCGATGGCTCGAATAAGTGGTTCGAGTTGAGGCCAATTAGCTTTTAGCCAATCCATCTGAACTTGGAACCAGCTCATCCACTGAGCGAAGTTCCTCAACAACTGCTTTGACTCTGCATCCAGAGTCGTGACAATCTGCTGAGGTTGTTCTTCCCCCACTGGAGGTGGATCAGTGACAGGATGTCTGTTTCTTACCTCACCAATGGTAATGACTTGGTCGATACCAAGTTCTCTAGAACTATTATAAGTATTATCATTCATCCCTGTTGGTGTTGGATCGATACCCATTACTTGATATCTCCCTTGTCGGGCATCACCATAGTTAGCAATCCAAATATCACTACGATAAGGTGAACGAACTGCCGATAGTCTCAAAGGAGATTGCCTATAATTGTCTTGGATGAACAGATTAATCTCAATAGATATAGGACAATCTGTATTACCTATCTTCTGAACATGAATTACTTCATTATTATTGTCAACAGACACTCTGAGTTGGGGCAGGCAGTTCTGCCCCCACAAAAAAGATCTCGTCTCAGATTGAGACTCTGATCTAGCTTCTTGCTCCCAGTTAGGGGTGGCTAGAGCTGTTTTAGGAAAAACCACTGAGAAATAAGTCCCTACAGCAAGCAGAGTTAATGCAAGTTGTTTGAATGAACTGGACATTGAGGTAATCCTCCAATTGCCTTTTATATATACTACATAATAAAAAAATTATCAACCCATACAAACAGTTATGTTAATATTACTTATAGATATTACATGAGAAAATGTATGGGTATCTATAATAATTTATCCTTTATTATAGCCATATTTGGGATTTAGTTATATGCAATAATGCATAATAATATTTGTACTAATATTGAAGTTTATTTTAATTTTTATATAGTTATAGATTAATTAGATCTAATTGTAAATTTATTTGGCCACTAATATAAGTTGTTATAATTTTTGTTATCTATATTATTGTATAAATTATTACATAAAAAAACTTATAGTATTTTTTTGATTTTATTATTTGCTAAGACAATATATATAAGTCCATTAATTAAAGAGATATTATTCAAAAATTAGCCAATCTACTTGTGGATAGTTAAGAGATTTTGATAATTATTATATTTTTAGATAAAGAAAAAGCTCTCATATTAAAGAGAGCTTTTAGAATTATGGTTCCCTTAACTCATCATACCATGGGGAAACAGTGCGTTCAATGAAAGATTTATTAGCACTCTCCCCTATGGAGTAACCAGTATTGCCTTCAGGTAATGTTATACAACAATTTATAATAGACCCTAGAAAAAAACTTGTAACAGGAATAATGAGCATAAAATCTTTCCTTGATTTTTTTACTTTACATATATACCATATTAGAGACAAATTGTCAATGTTAATAGACAGTTTAAGCTTATTTAGATTTCTGAATTTTAGATACATAAATATGGGAGTATATTTGTATAACTAAGATAATTGCACTAGGTAATCCATAAATAAGTGCATAGTCTAATCCTTGGAAGGATGTATGTAATACTAATAAAAACATTGTTGGATATACTAAGGTGTGTAGAGTTTTCCAAAACTTACCTAATTTTTTTACTGAGTAATTATTTGAGGTCAAGAATAATGGAGTTAATAATACTAAGGCTATTACTCCAAACACTTGATATAGAGGTATACTACTTGGTAGTCCTGTGGCAATAATATCTAGGCCACGCATCCACATAAAATGAATAAAGGCAAAGTTGAAGACTATGATACCTAGATATCTACGGTATTTCATTAAAAATAGTTGTATTTTTTGAAGTTTATTCTTGACTCTGAATCTTTGCAATATACCTGGGATGGCTACTATCCAAAAAACCCAAATTGAGAACTTACCACTGAAGGCTCCAGCTAATTTAAGGTCATAGTTATAGAAAAATAGACTCACTATTAAGACAAGTACTTGTAAGTATATGAAGGCTTGGAAGTGTTTTTTATGAGAATTCATAGTTGATATAAAATGTATTATATATGATGTTGCATCATTTTATATATTATATATGTATTGATGTAAAAATACAAATTAAAGAATATAAATAGGAATAAAAATATTTATACAAATTAGTATTTTATGGTATAATCTATACTATATAATTAAAACTTAAAATAATGGGTATCTTTATTTCAATTATTGCCAATAGTGTAGGGCTGTATGTGGCTAGTGTTATAGTTCCGGGGGTAATGGTTAGTCCTAATATTCCTTTATATTATTTTTTGATTGCTGGGGTGATTTTTACTATTATATTCTCTATAATCTTGCCTATTATTAAACTCATTTCTTTTCCGATTATATTTCTGACTCTTGGTTTATTTTCTTTTGTCTTAAATTTAATAGCTTTCTACGCTCTAGATCAGCTTTTGGTTGGCTTAGATTTTAGTTCTATTTTAGCTATGATATTGACCTCAATCGTAATTAGTAGTATAAATATGTTATCTAATGTATTTTTACGATAATAATTAATTCTTATGGAAACCTATATCTCTATTGCTCTTATTACCCTCTCTGTCTTGCTAGTAGCATCCGTTTTATTACAACAAATGGGTAGTGGATTGTCCTCAACCTTCGGTGGTGGTGGAGCATCTTACCAAACTAGAAGAGGTTTGGAAAAAGTTTTATTTAGAGCTACTATATTTTTGGGTGTTTTGATTATAGTTGGAAGTATTGTCTATATTGCTCTATAGATTAGTATTTAATATTTGTTAAAAATTTTACTCATTAAATTATATTTATGGACATTATTAAAAGAATTCCTAAATCTATTAATCCAAAGAATATTCCTAAATCTATTATTCCTAAGAATATTCCCAAAAGTATCCCTAAAGGTATCAAAAACCTCAATAAAAAGAATCCCCTGAATCAATTAAATCTGAAAGATATTTCTAAAAATATTCCTACTCGTAAATTACCTAAACAGCTTAGAAATAATATTTTTATAAATTTTATTATTATTTTTATTGTTTTAATTGTAATTGGAAGTGTAGCATACAGTGTAATAACTAAAGAGGTCCCTACAACTGGTGGTATTGTCAGAGAAGGTATTATAGGGCAACCTCAATATATTAACCCTGTTTTATCTTTTTCTAATGATGTGAATAAACCTGATAGAGTTTTAGAGTATTTGATTTACCCAACTTTATTTAGATTAAATACCGAAGGAAATCTAGTGAATGAATTAGTGGAAGAATATACGGTTGGAGATAATGGGAAGGAATACGTTTTCAAGATTAAATCTGGTGTTACTTGGGATGATAATACTCCACTGACTATAGATGATATTATTTTTACGATAGAAACTATACAAAATCCTGCATATAATAGCCCTCTTAACTCTGCACTAAAAGGAGTTGCTATAACTCGAGTAGATGACTCTACCTTAAAATTAAATCTTAGTGCTAGTTATTCACCCTTTTTATCTGGCTTAACTTTTGGAATTCTGCCAAAACATATTTGGAAAAATTTAGAACCTAGCGCATTTCTTTTATCTAAAGCCAATTTAGAACCCGTGGGTGCTGGTAAATTCCGATATAAATCGATTCAAAAGAAAAAAGATGGGAATATTGCATCTGTTACTATTGAAAGGAATACTAATTATTTTGGTGAAAAACCGAATATAGAGACATTTATTTTAGTATTTTATTCTCAAGAAGAGGAAATGATTCAAGATTTCAAACAAAATAAAATACAAGCTATCACCCAACTCAAAAATCCTTTAGATGAATCAGATAAATTCCAAACTAATATTTTGAATATCCCTCAATCTTTTGGAATTATATTCAATGTAAAAGACCCTTTATTCTCGAATAAAGAAATTAGGCAGGCTATTTCTAATTCAATTAATCGAGATGAGATTATAAATAATGTTTTACAAGGGGAAGCAAACTCTATTAATGGCGTGCTTAGTCCTTTTAATAAATTTTATGTAGATACTCCGATTGAACAAAATATTGATAATGCCAAAAGAATATTAGATGAAGCTAATTGGAAAGATAATGATGGGGATGGAATTAGAGAAAAAGATAATCAGAAAGCTGAGTTTACTCTATTAGTGGCTGGAGGAAGTAAAGTAGATGAAGTCAGTCAAGTGCTCAAAGAGCAAATAAAGGCTATTGGAATTCAAATGAATACCGAGGTAATACCATTTAATGAATTATCTAATAATCAAATCAGAAATCGTTCTTATCAGGCTCTATTCCTGGGGCTTGGACTCAACATATATCCTGACCCTTATATCTACTGGCATTCTTCACAGATCACCAATCCTGGGCTTAATTTATCTCAATATACAAATATAAACAATGATGGCTATCTTGAAACTGCGAGAACTAATACTGATATAAATGTTATCACTTCTAGCTTAGCTCAGTTCCAAAAGCAAATTGCTGATGATGTACCTGCTATTTTTATCTATTCACCACAATATCTATATTACACCAACCCTATTATTAGCAATATTAAACTGTCTACTGGGAATTCATCTGTAGATAGATATGCTTCTATTTCTGAGTGGTATGTGATGACCAAAAGAGTATTAAAGTAAATATGGGTTATTTTATCTTTGATAATGCAAATAACAGCCTACATGTGGACGAAATGCATCATATAAAAGATGTATTAAGATTAAAACCTGGTACTAGTATTAAAGCCACTGATGGGAAAGGAAATTTATATGACCTTAGAATAACCAATCTCAAACCATTTAGTCTAGAGATTGTAAGTATAAAAAATATAACTAATAATAATATTTATATTCGTTGTATAATAGCTACAATCAAAATCCCCTTATTGGAGTTAGTAATTCAAAAATTAACCGAAATTGGGGTGGATGAGATAATAATTACAAAAACTAAATTTGCTCAAATTAGCTTAGAAAAACTTGAGAATAAATTAAAGCGTTGGCAAACTATTATTAATACGGCTTGCAAACAAGCTGAAAGGGTTCACTTCCCTACTATTTCAATCAAAAATATAGACAAGATTGAATATGATATAGACAGTAATTTGAATTTAGTTGGAGATACTCAATTTAGTGATAATCCTAAAGATATTAAATCTCTTAGTCTTGATCATATTAAAAGTATTACCCTTTTAATTGGTCCAGAAGGAGGTTTTGAAAAGCAGGAATATACAAATTTGGTAGAAAAATATAATTATATACCTGTGAACTTTACTCCTTATATTTTAAGATCGGAGACAGCAGCAATTGTGGGTACAGGAATATTAAAAAATTTAATTTTATAGTTCTAATTCAGCTTCTATAACATCTACTTCTACCTTAGGTAGATCCAGAGTATCCACATTTTTAAGTTTTCTCTCAATGGATCTAGCTCTGGTAGCCCCAGCATCAATTTGATTAGAGGCTTCTTGTAATTTTTTCTGAGTTCTTTCTAGAATTTCTCCAAATCTACCAAATTCAGTCTTAACCTCAGATAAAGTTTGCCAAATTTCACTAGATTGTTTTTCAATAGCTAAAGTCCTGAACCCCATTTGTAGGCTATTCAAAATAGCAGTAATAGTAGTAGGTCCTGTAATCATAACTCTATATTCTCTCTGTATAAAATCTACTAATCCTGGTAGTTTTAACACCTGAGCATAAAGGCCTTCAATTGGGATAAATAGAATGGCGAAATCGGTAGTATTAGGTGGGTCAATATATTTAGTTTTAATCTTTTTACCTTCATCTTTAAGCCTTTTTTCAATTGATTTATTAGCAGTATCAATGGCTAACTTATCATTAGAATCCTCAGCATCTAAGAGTCTTTGATAATCTTCAATCGGAAATTTAGCATCAATAGGCAACCAAATATGGTTTAAATTTTTATCTTTACCAGGTAATTTTATAGCATATTCTACAATATCCTTTGAGTCTTTTTTAGTAGCCACATTAGACTGATATTGATCTTTAGTCAAAATCTGCTCTAAGAGATTCCCCAGCTGAACCTCTCCCCAAGTTCCTCTAGTTTTTACATTAGATAATACCTTTTTCAAATCTCCCACTCCCACTGCTAAATGTTGCATTTCTCCCAGTCCTTTATGAACTTGTTCTAATCTCTCACTTACTGATTGGAATGATTGAGCCAGGCGTTTTTCTAAAGTAGATTGTAATTTTTCATCCACAGTTTCTCGCATTTTCTCAAGCTTCTGATTATTATCTTTTTGAAGTTCGGTTAATCTTTGTTCTACTGTATTACGAATAAGTTCTAATTTAGTACTATTCTGTTTGGTTAATTCCATTAATTGCTGAGAAAATATTTCTAGTTGACTTTTTTGCATTACAGAGGATTCATGTATTCTCCTTAATAATGAATTTCCAAAGGCATTTAAATTATTACCCATTTCAACTCTTCCCTCTTGAGCTAATTCTCTAGAGTCTTTTCGAATTATCTGCAAATCATCTTTTAATCTTTTTTCTGAATTATAGATTAGCTTATCTAGATTATTATCTTTTTTATTACTTTTAATAAAAAAGATAATTAATATCTGTAGAATAACAATAATTAATCCTATTATATAAATTTCCATATTATTCTTCTAAACCTTTTACAAAAATTGAGATGACTGATACTACTGGCAAAGCAATTAAGGCTCCTAAAGCTCCAGCTAATGATGCACCTAAGAGAATAACTATCATAACAATCAGAGTATGTATACCAGTTACTTTTCTCATAATTAAGGGTGTCATAAAGTTACCATCTACCTGTTGTAATATGAGATAAAATAATCCTGTAGCAAAAAATATTTTAGGGCCTCCTGTTAGCGCTAAAATCAGAGCAGGGATTGCTGATAGAATAGGACCGATAATCGGAATGATATTCAAAAAAGCAGCTATGACAGATAATAACAATGCATAAGGAACTTGAATAATTAATAAAAATGGATAAGTTAAAATAGCTAATATTAGTGAAATTACAAGCTGACCCGCCAACCAATAACCAACCTTATATCTGGCTTGATTAATTCTAGTACTGATTAATTTATGTTTTTTAGCAGGAAAAAACATATTAATAATATCGTCTAAATTCTTTGGTCTAATCGCCATATAAAAGGTAGCTGCAAAGAAAAAAGCTATATAAAAAATAGTATTAATAATATTTTGGGTAGTAAAAAATAAACCTGTAATAATATCCCATGTAACTACACCTATATTAAAATTGCTTCCTGTAGTAGAGTTAAGGTATTCAACTATATTAAAGTTTGGTTTATCAATTATATCACCTATAAATGAGTTAAGGTCACTAAATAGTTTCGGTAAATTATTAACTAAAGCTGTGAATTCACTACTAATAGTAGGGACTATTAATTGATATAATAATACAGCTACACCAAATATCACTGAAAGAGATAATAATACTCCCAATTGATAGGGAACTTTTAGTGAGCCATTCATAAATCTTGCACCTAAAACAAGTCCAGAAGAGACAATAAAAGCCAAAATAGTAATTACTACTACATCTCTTAATAAAAATATAATCCAAATGCACCCTAAAAATAAAGCTCCTTGAAACAGAGATTTTAAGTCTAGTTCTAGAGAATAATTATTATTTTGTTTCATATATATTAAGTTTATATAATCTAATTATACACTATTTTTGACAAAATTGACAGAATACAGTAGTACGGCTATTAATAATAGTTTTTTGTAAGGGATTGTCACAGTTATAGCAAGCTTTACCTGCTTGTCCATAAACTTTATGCTCCCGAGCATAAGTTCCTCTGGAGCCATCCGCCATGATATAATTAGCAATTGAAGACCCTCCCATTTCAACTGCTTTTGGAATAATTTTGATGATAGCTTGATATAATTCGTCTACTTCTTTTTTAGTTAAAGTATTAGCTAATCTAGTCGGTGAAATACCAGATTTAAAACAGACTTCATCGGCATATATATTACCAAGTCCTGTTACAATTTCTTGATTTAATAGGACTGTTTTAAGCTTAGATTTTTTACTGTTTAAATTTTTATATAAATACTCAGATGTAAATTTATCATCAAAAGGATCAAGCCCAATTTTATCAAAATGTCCTAGATTATAAATAGTACCTAAATCTGGAAAAAGTAATACATACCCAAACATCCTTATGTCATTATAATACAAATTACCTTGATCTAACTCAAATATAATGTGGCTATGCTGATTGGGTAATTTGCTCTCAGACAACTCAATTGGATGTCCTCCTAAAACTTTATTCTGATTTTCATCTTGATAAACTAATTGACCAGTCATTTTGAGATGTACTAAAATCACTTGACCATTACTAAAATGTATAATTAAATTTTTTGCAATTCTAGTAATATCTATAATTTTACTGCCAATTAGCTTGGTTTCAAACTCTTGTTTTTTATCTTCTAAAGGCTGTCTAACTGTACCAGAACCACTGACTAACTTAGGCTTATGCACAACTACAGATTGAATAGTCTTACCAATAATATAAGGTTTTAAACTCCTTCTTAAACTCTCTACTTCTGGTAGTTCTGGCATATATTCTATATAATTATTTTTTCTTATATTCTAATTTTTGTCTCAAATCATCTACAAAATCTGTTTTAATATCTAGAGAATCATATAAATTGGAGTAAGCTTTTTCATTAGGCACCAATAAAGTTTTTAGCTTACCTTGACTTTTGAGATATTGAACTAAAGTATAAAAGTCACCATCACCACTCACTATTACAGCCTTATCATATTGATTAATTTGGGTCAGAGCATATAGCACCATCTCAGCATCTACATTACCTTTCAATTCACCTTGCTTAGTAGCTAAAGTTGGTTTAAAAACTAAATGATATCCAAAATCTTGTAAAGCTGAATATAATTGCTGATTAGTATTCACCATGCCGATAAACATATAGGCTTTTTTGACCCCATATTCGCGATCTAAATAATTACGAAATTCTTTATAATCTAAACTCCAACCTTGACTTTGAATAGATTTATTCAAATTTTGACCATCAATAAAAGCAAAGTTAGGCCTCTTTGGAGAATACTTAGATTGTGAACTATGCACTCCTCCTCCAACATTCTTCCTAACATCTTTATGAATAGGCTTTGTTACTTTAGATTGCGGTGTATGTGAGGGTTTATATGCTTTATGCTCTGATGATGCCTTAGATTTAAGTTCTGGACTATCAGTTTTAACTTCAATTTTAGCAGTTGGCTTAATATCCTTATCCACAATTTCATCTGCAATACTAAAAAAGCCTCCTTTAGGTCTAAAGGTCTGCTTGTATTTTTTTTTCATAACAAAGTATTAAAATAATAACAATTAGAGTAACAATATTTAATTAACAATAATCTCAAATAACCAATATTAAATACTACTCTTCCTTTATTATAGCTTATAATGTGAATTTATGCAAAAAGTGATCAATACTATCCAGAGATTGCTTCACTGTATCTGCAAGTTTAATATTAGGAATAATTATATCAAATTTATCTTTATAAGATAGCTCATATCCTGCTCTCTGTAGTCTTTTTTCTAATTCCATTTCAGTCTCAGTAGCTCTATATTTCAATCTATCTTTCAAGACCTCTATACTTGGAATATCTAAAAATATAGTTAATAGTCTATTCCTAAGTCGTTTTTTTAATTCCAAAGCTCCATGGACATCTATGGCTAAAATTGGAATTTTACCATTGCTAGCCAAATTTTCTATCTCCGAATTGAGAGTACCATAAAATGTCCCTTGATAAACTTCCTCCCATTCCAAAAATTCATCTTTTGCTATTTTGTCTTGAAATTCCTGTAAACTTAAAAAATGATAGTCTCTTCCCTCTATTTCATTTACTCTTGGAGCTCTAGTCGTAGCTGATATGGATCTAGCAAATCTTCTTGAAGACCTTAAAATTTTCTGTGTTACAGTAGACTTACCACCTCCTGAAGGTGAAGAAATAGCTATTAAAGGATATTGAGACATTAATATGATTAATATGATATTCTATTAATTTTTAATTATAGCATAAACTTAATAATATTCAAAATAAGTGTCTACGATATTCCTCATCCTATTCAATAAAATTAGAATAAAAATGAATTTATAAATTATCCCATTACCCCACTACCTATTAATTCCTCGCCTTGATAAAGTACCAAAAACTGTCCCTGAGTAATAGCTCGTTGAGCTTCTGCAAACTCTACTTTCAAGCTATTCTCATCTATTTTATTGACTGTACATTCTACATCTTGAGAACGATAGCGAATTTTAGCTCTTAAGCTTTGAGGCAAATCTGGAGATTTATTGGTCCAAGATAATTCACTAATTACTACTTCAGATTGATATAAGTCAAGTGGATCAACTCCTTTAGAGACTATGAGTTGATTTTTTACTAAATCTTTGCCTTTGACAAAATATGGAATACCTCCACCTATGCCAAGCCCTTTTCTCTGTCCTATGGTATAAAAGTATAAGCCTCGATGCTGACCTAATATCTCTCCCTCTGTAGTAACAATATCTCCTATATTCTCACCCACAAAAGCTTCTATAAATGCATTTACATCTATCTCTCCCACAAAACAAATTCCTTGGCTATCTGGTTTTTTCGCATTAGGTAGTTTAATTTCCTCAGCAATTTGTCTGACTTTAGTTTTCGGTATATCTCCAACGGGGAATAAAGTTTTAGATAATTCATATTGTCCAAGAGTGGCGAGGAAATATGACTGATCTTTGGTATTATCTACTCCTTTTAGCAAATGATAGGTTCCATCTTGAGTGTATTTTACTCTGACATAGTGTCCAGTAGCTATGTAATCAGCTCCCAGAGATAAACATTTATCTAAGAAAACTTTGAATTTAATTTCTTTATTACACATAATATCTGGATTGGGGGTTCGCCCTAATTTTATCTCAGAGATAAAATATTCTATTACCCTTTTGCGATATTCTTCTTCAAAATCAAAAGTATATAAAGGGATATCCAAATGTCCAGCCACTTGCCTGGCATCCTCATAATCTGCTTGCGAGGAACAAGGAAAATCAAAAACCCCTCGACTGGTTTCTAATTTACCAGACCAGTTTTTCATAAATACTCCAACAACATTATAACCTTGTTGCTTCAATAAATAGGCTGAGACTGAAGAATCTACTCCTCCCGACATCCCTAAAAAGACATTTTTACTCATATATAATATGCTATTACACTCACACTATACTCCAATACTAGGGTTCTAGTCAATATTGCACTAAGCTGATTTCTTTGGTTTAGCTTTAGATTTAACCTTAGATTTTGATTTAGAGCTGAAGTTAGATTTTTTCTTGACTCCTTCTATATGTTTACATTCAGGATAGCGATTACAGGCCTTGAATGGACCTCTTTTACCTTTTTTCATTACCATATCCCCTATTTGACATTCTGGACATTTCTCTCCAGTTTTATTCTCAATTTTTTTGATTGTCTTACAAGTTGGATAATTAGAGCAACCTAAAAATGGTCCAAATCTACCGGACTTGACCTCCATCACGCCATCTTCACAATTTTGGCATTTTTCTCCACCAAAGTCTGCTTGTAATTGTTTCTCCTCGTCACTTTTATCAGTATATTTACACTCTGGATAGTTAGTACAAGCAACAAATTTACCGAATTTGCTTCGTTTTAATTCTAGTTGTCCTCCACATTCTGGACAAGCTCTGTCGGTAATAATTTCACGATGTCTATCTACGGTTTTGTCTTTTTCTTTCAAAGTTTTCTCAAATGGATTATAGAATCCTGCCATTGTATTCTGATAAGTATC
>Ga0105105_10000147_pt1 | contig 33439 bp, 37 predicted proteins | sample PPLLaktember2015_4_FD_79108 | JGI IMG/M metagenome (GOLD analysis project Ga0105105, IMG submission 79108) | Freshwater sediment microbial communities from Prairie Pothole Lake near Jamestown, North Dakota, USA - PPLs Lake P8 Core (1) Depth... | ecosystem: Environmental > Aquatic > Freshwater >...
CACCAACGGGCCGGAGCGTACCACCGGGACGGTGCCCGGCGAAGCCGGCGGCTCAGCGTGCAGTCCGCCGTGCCGTCCTCCGGGCATGGCGTGGCCGTAAGCCGGACGCCGGCATCGCTATGCTGTCGCAGGCCGCGCGCTTCACGACGCCCGGAACGTCCGCCGATCCATCCCCCCGAATCCTCAGCCGAGCCGCCCGCCGTCCGCTGTCCGCTGTCCGTCACCCGATGTCCGACTCCGACCCCTCCCCCGACACCGACCCCGACACCGATCCGCCCGCGCCGCCGCTCTTCGTCGTCATGAACGCCGGGTCCGGCAGCACGGACGCCGAGGCTCGCCGAGCCGCCATGAAGGCGGTGTTCGACGCGGCCGACCAGCCCTACGAACTGATGGTGGTGGCGGATCCGTCGATGCTGTCCGCGCAGGCCCGGCGCGCCGTGTCGCTGGCCCGTGCCGCGGGCGGCACCGTCGTGGCCGCCGGCGGCGACGGCACGATCAACGCGGTCGCGCAGCAGGTGCTCGGCAGCGGCTGCCCGCTCGGCATCCTGCCGCAGGGCACGTTCAACTACTTCGGCCGCACCCATGGCATTCCGACCGACATCGAGGCCGCCGCGCGGGTGCTGCTGCGGGCGCGCCCGCGACCGATCCGGGTCGGCCTGGTCAACGACCGGATCTTCCTCGTCAACGCGAGCGTCGGCCTGTACCCCGAGCTGCTGCAGGACCGCGAGGCATGGAAGCGCCGCTTCGGCCGCAATCGCTTCGTCGCGATGCTGGCGGCGCTGGCCACCGTGCTGCGCGGCTACCGCCCCCTGCGCCTCGAGCTCGACAGCGGCGGCGCGAGCGGCATCGTGCGCACGCCCACCCTCTTCGTGGGCAACAATCCGCTGCAGCTCGCGCGCATCGGCCTGCCGGTCGACACCACGGTCGGTGACGGCCGCCTGGCGGCGATCGTCGTCCCGCCGCTCGGGCCGATGGGGCTGGTCGGGCTCGCGCTGCGGGGCGCGTTCGGGGACCTCGGCGGCGCCGACACGCTGCTGCGCCTCGACGTCGAGCAGCTGACGGTGCGCGCGTCGCGGCTGCGCCGGCGTCGGCGCATGGACGTGGCCACCGACGGCGAGGTGGCGCCGCTCGCGATGCCGCTGCGCTTCCGGGTCGCACCCGAACCGCTGCTGCTGCGGGTGCCCGATGCCGACGATCCCGACCGGGCACCGCTCGAGCACGGGGCGAGCGGCTGATGGACGTCGTCGTCCAGATCTCGGATCCGCACTTCGGCACCGAGCGGCCCGACGTGGTCGAGGCGCTCGTGGCCTTCGTGCACACGCAGGCGCCGACGCTGCTCGTGCTGTCGGGCGACCTCACGCAGCGGGCGCGCACCGCGCAGTTCGACGCGGCCGCCGCGTTCGTGCGCCGGCTGGGCGTTCCCGCGGTGCTGGCCATCCCCGGCAACCACGACATCCCGCTCTACGATCTGCCCGGCCGGCTGCTGCGGCCCTATGCCGGCTGGCGACGCGCGTTCGGCGAAGAGCTCGAGCCGGTGCACGAGAGCGACCACCTGCTGGCGATCGCCGTGAAGACCACCCGGCGCCTGCGCCACGTCGACGGCGAGGTCTCCGAGGCGCAGATCGAGCGGGTCGCGCGTCGTCTCGAGCGCGCGCACCCGAACCAGCTGCGCCTCGTCGTCACCCACCAGCCCGCGTTCACCGTCCGCGAGGAGGACGCGCCCGACCGGCTGCACAACGCGGAGCCCGCGCTTCGCCGCTGGGCCGCCGCGGGCGCCGACATCGTGCTCGGCGGGCACATCCACCTGCCGTACGTGGTGGCGCTGCACGAGCGGCTCGACGGGCTCGCGCGGCGGATGTGGGCCGTGCAGGCCGGCACCGCGGTCTCGAGCCGGGTCCGGCACGAGGCCGGCAACTCGGTCAACGTGCTGCGCTGGCCGTGGGGGCCCGGGCCGCGGCGCTGCACGGTCGAGCGCTGGGACTGCGAGTCGGCGGTGCGCGGCTTCGAGCGTGCGACGCAGCAGCGGCTCGAGCTCAGCGCTCCGCCGCCGGCCTGATCAGCGCCAGCGACAGCGCCGACACGCAGCAGGCGATCGCGAGCCACTGCAGCGCGCCGAGCGGCTCGCCGTGCACGATCGCCCCCGAGATCATCGCGACCACCGGCACCATGATCGACGACAGGCCCGCGACGTTCGCCGGCAGCAGCCCCACGATCGCGAACCAGGCGACGTTGCCGATGCTCATCGGGACCAGCGCGATCCATGCGAACACCGCGATCGAGGTCCAGGACGGCACGAACCACTGGTGATCGCCGAGGATCAGCGCGCCCGCGGTGATCGGCACCGCGGTCAGCAGCAGCTGCCACCCGGTGAGCACCGTGGCCGGCACGTCGACGTCGCTGCGCTTGAGGATCAGCGTGCCGATCGCCCAGCCGATCCCCGAGAGCAGTCCCGCCGCGAGCCCGAGCGGTGCGTCGGAGTACGCCGCGAAGCTCGGCACCATCAGCAGGGCGACCGCCGTGCCCCCCAGCGCCACCGCCAGCAGCAGCCGGCCGGTCAGCCGCTGGCCGAGCACCGCCCACGAGATCAGCGCCGACCACAGCGGCATCGTGAAGCCGAGCACCGCGGCCTGCCCCGAAGGCACCAGGATCGCCGAGTAGGTGCTCGCGATGTTCCAGATGAACAGGTAGAAGAAGGTCGCCACGCCGATCGTGCGCCAGTGCCGCCGGGGAATGACGAGCGACTGGCCGCGGGCGCGGGCGATCGCGAGGATCGCGAGCCCGGCGACCGTCAGCGTGATCGCACGGAAGGTCCAGACCGAGACCTCGCGCACGGCCACGGCGAACAGTGGCCAGTTGGTGCCCCACACGAGCGTGAGCAGCACGAGCAGGGCGAGGGCGCGGGGCGGAATCGATCGTGCGGGCATGGCCGCGCAGGCTCGCACGCGCGCCCCGGGGCGGCAAGCGCGGGGCGCGGTTCGCGGCACGCGCGGTACCATCGCGCACCGCCTCGCAGGAGACCGTGCATGGCTTCGCCGCTCGCCGGCATCCGGGTGCTGGACCTGACGAACGTGCTCGCAGGGCCGTTCTGCTGCCATCAGCTCGCCCACCTCGGCGCCGAGGTCGTCAAGGTCGAGACGCCCGCCGGCGGCGATCTCGCGAGACAGCTCGGTGCCGATGCGGAGCTGAGCCGGCGCGGCATGGGCGTCTCGTTCCTCGCGCAGAACGCGGGCAAGCGCTCGATCACCCTCGACCTGAAGCATCCCCGAGGTCGCGAGGTGTTCCACCGCCTGGTCGCCGGCGCGCAGGTGCTGGTCGAGAACTTCCGCCCCGGCGTGATGGACCGGCTCGGTCTCGGTCACGAGGCCCTGCGGGCGCACAACCCCTCGCTCGTCTACTGCGCGATCTCCGGGTTCGGACAGGACGGCCCGCTGCGCGAGGCGCCCGCCTACGACCAGATCGTCCAAGGCATGTCGGGCATGATGAGCATCACCGGGGCGGCCGACACCGCGCCCTATCGCGTCGGCTATCCGGTGGCCGACACGATCGGCGGCCTGACCGCCGCGATGGCGGTCTGCGCGGCACTGGCCGAGCGCGACCGCGTCGGCGGGCGCTTCATCGACGTCTCGATGCTCGAGTCCGCGATGGCGACGATGGGCTGGGCGGTGTCGAACTGGCTGGTCGCCGGGCGCGCGCCGCAGCCGATGGGCAACGACAACGTGACCGCGAGCCCGTCGGGTGCGTTCCGGACCGCCGACGGCCTGCTCAACGTCGCGGCCAACACGCAGTCCCAGTTCGAGGCGCTGTGCGCCGTCATCGAGCGGCCCGCGCTGGCGACCGATCCGCGCTTCGCGCAGCGCCAGGCGCGGCTCGAGCACCGGCGCGCGCTGGCTGCCGAGATCGAGGCCGCGTTCGCCGCGGGCACCACCGAGCACTGGTGGCACGCGCTGGTCGCCGCGGGCGTGCCCGCCGGCCCGGTCTGGACGGTGCCGCAGGCGCTCGAGCAGCCGCAGCTCGCCGGGCGCGACCTGACCTCCACCTTCGGGAACGTGCCCGGCGTGGATCGCGACGTGCGCATCGTGCGGACCGGCTTCGAGCTCGACGGCGAACGGCCCGCGGTGGGCACGCCGCCGCCGCGGCTCGGCGAGCACACCGACGTGCTCCTCGCGGAGCTCGGGTACACCGCGGCGGACATCGCCGCGCTCAGGACGGAGCGGGCGGTATGACCGATGCAGGAGCCGATCGCGAGGCCCGCGACTGGTGGCGCACCTCGATCATCGACATGGCGCCCGGCACGATCCGGTTCCGCGGTTACGCGATCGAGGACCTGACCGGACGGGTCGGCCTCGTGCAGATGATCTGGCTGATGACCCGCGGCGAACTGCCCACGCCCGCGCAGGCCGCGCTGCTCGAGGCCGCGATGGTGGCCGGCGTCGACCACGGGCCGCAGGCGCCGAGCATCGCGATCGCGCGGATGGCGGCGACCTGCGGGGTCGGCCTGAACGGCGCGATCGGCTCGGCGGTGAACGTGCTCGGCGACGTTCACGGCGGCGCCGGCGAGCAGGCGGTCGAGCTGTACGAGGCGGTGGCGGCACGGCTCGACGCCGGCGTCGCGATGGCCGACGCCGTGCGCGAGACGCTCGCGGCGCAGGTGGCCGCCCACGGCAAGGTGGTGCCGGGCTTCGGTCACCGCTTCCATCCGGTCGATCCGCGCGCCCCACGCCTGCTGGCGCTGGTGGACGAGGCCGCCGCACGCGGCGAGGTGTCCGGACGCTTCGCCGCGATCGCGCGTGCCATCGAGGCGGCGCTCGCCGCAGGGCGCGAGGGGCGCCGCATCCCGCTCAACATCGACGGCGCCACCGCGGTCGTGCACGCCGAGCTCGGCTTCGCCGCGCCGCTGGCGCGCGGCCTGTTCTGCCTGTCGCGATCGGTGGGCATCCTGGCGCATGCGTGGGAGCAGACGCAGCAGGGCGGCCGCAACAAGGGCCCGATGCCGCGGCGGCTGCTGCCGACCTACGACGGCCCGGGTCCGCGGGACGTGCCGCCCGGTGACGGCGAGCCGTGAGGCCCGATCAGCCCGGCACGGCGCGGGCGCCCGCGATGCGCGACGCCACCCGATCGAAGGTCCGCAACGGCGTCCTGCCCGCGACGAATGCCAGGGCCGCATGCAGGCAGTCGGCGAAGTCGGCCCGCGTGGTCTCGTAGAGACGCAGCGCGCCTTCCACGGCGGGCTCCGATTCGAACACCAGTTCGGTCGTCGACAGCAGTGTCGACAGAAGCTGGAGGAAACCGGGCTTGTCGATGCCGAAGCGTGCCCTCATCACCCATTCGAGTTCCAGGGTCACGGTCACCGGAACGTACAGGGTGTCGCCGCGGGCGAGCGCTTCTTCGACCAGGCGCTGCGCCGCGGCGGCCTGGCGCGGGTCGTCGCGGCACAGGTAGCGGACCAGCACGCTCGTGTCCAGCGCACCCATCAGCGCCACGGGTCCATGTCGGAGACCGGAACGCGCCGCTGCCCGGGCTGCTTCAGCAGGCCCGCCAGATCCCGGATCGACCGGTTCTTGACGCGGACCACGACCGTACCGTCCGGCGTCAGATGCCAGACGAGGCGAGCACCCGCCGTGGCGCCGACCGCATCGCGGATGGCCTGGGGGACGGTGGTCTGGCCTTTCGACGTGATCGTGGATTCCTGCACGGTTCCGTCCTTGATCGTCCTTACATTGCGGCCGATTGTAATGAAGGCCGCGCGCCGGCCGCAATCGGGGTCCGTCGGCTCATTCCTCCCGGGGCCGCGGGTAGCCCGCCTCGACCCAGCGCGCCGCCGCCGCCGCGGTGAGCCGGTAGCCGGCCGACACCCGCTGGCTCGCGAGGCTCGTGCCGAAGACGTCTCGCGCGGCGAGCGTCGCGTACGGGTCGTCCTCGTCGGGGACGATGTCGAGCGTGACCGTGACGCGACCCTCGGGGGTGTCGACCTCGGTCTCGCGATGCAGCTGCGCGGTGAGCTGCTGCTCGTGGCGGCGCAGCACCTCGGAGGCCGTCTTGACCAGCGTGTTGAAGGCGTTGACGTCGAGCGGCTTGGGGTTGCGCTTGTCGCGGCCCATCGTCCACGGGCCGACCAGCGCCGGCTCGGACTTGCCGTCCTTGATCATCTCGACGGCCCAGCCGTCGTCGTCCTCGTTCTTGATCACGCGGGCGGTCCAGCCGTTGTCGCGCCAGAGGCGGGGCTCGCGGACGGCGTCGTCCGGGTCGTCGTCGATGGGGGCGGCGGGGTCGGTCATGGCGGTGCGGTGCGGGGTCGGGGGGCACAGGATACGCGGCCCCCGAGCGCGTCCCCGATGCCGCGGACCTAGTCCGGAAGGACGGGACGCGCCGCGGCTCAGGCCGTGAGCGCCGCCGCACCCGATCCCGCACGCGGCGACAGCCCGAACGCATAGGCCGCCATCCGCGCGTCGGCCGACCCGAGCACCGTGGTCAGGCGGGTCTCGGGGTCCACGCAGGTCGCGCGCAGCGTCTCGGCGCCGATGCTGCCCAGCCCGCGGTAGCGCACCGCGACGCAGCCGCCCGTGCGCGCCCGCACCTGCTCGCAGAGCACGCGGAAATGCGCGTCGCCGAAGGCCAGCAGAGGCGCGGTCCCCGGCGCGCCGCGAACCTCGCCGACCGGCGCCTGCACGCGCTCCACGCGCCCCGCGTCGAGCAGCGCGGGCAGCCAGCGCGCCAGGTGCATCAGCAGCAGCGCGCCGATGTGGATGCCGTCGGCGTCGGGATCGTGCAGCAGCAGCACGCGCTCGTAGCGCAGGCCGCCGAGCGCGCAGGTCTCGCCCCAGCCGGTGCCGAGCGCGGCGGACAGCGCGGCCAGGAACGGGTCGGCCGCAACGCGCGCGGCCGTGGCGCGCGCGCCGTTCAGGGGCTTGCCCTGCAGCGGCAGCACCGCCTGCCGGCGGGCATCGCGGACCGCGAGCACGGACTCGGCCGCGGAGCGGCCCTCGACGACGAAGAGTTCGGCGCCGGACTCGGGGCCGTGGCGGGTGCAGTCTGCGAGCAGGGGCGGGGCGGACCAGGCGTGCATGGGATCACCGAGAGAGGCACGGGCGGCTGCCCGGGGCGTGACCCATGGTCGCCTCCCGCTGGCTCACCCGGCGAGCCCGACGATGCCTCGACGACGCCCCACCGACCGGCACCGACCGCCACCAATCGCCACCAATCGCCACAGACCGCCACAGACCGCCACAGACCGCCACGGACCGCCACGGACCGCCACGGACCGCCACGGACCGCCACGGACCGCCACCCGCCGAAGGGCTTACCGTGCGGCCGAGGTTTGCCGGGCTCGACCGCGCAGGGGAGAATGCGACCGCGCGGTGCCGATTCGCCGCGCGCCGCCGCCGCGACCGGATCCGCATCCGCCCGGACCCCACCGGACCGCCATGACCGACGCCACCACCCCCATCCTCCGCGCGCTCCGCGTGCGTCCCGTCCTCGCCCCGATGCGTCGCCCGCTGCGCACCGGCAGCGGGGCGGTCGAGCGCGCGGCGCTCGTGCTCATCGACGTCGAGACCGACGTCGGCGTCACCGGCCGCAGCTACCTGTTCGCGATCGGACCGCACAACCTCAAGCCGCTGGTCGCGCTCGTCGAGGCGATGGCCGAAATGCTCGCGGGCGTGCCGCTCGCTCCGTTCGACATCGAGCGCACGCTGCGTGCGCGCTATGCGCTGCTGGGCGTGCACAACATCGTGCTGTTCGCGATGGCCGGCATCGACATGGCCGTCTGGGACGCCCTCGCGCGCCACCGTGGCGTGGCGCTGGCACGGCTGCTCGGCGGCGCACCTCGGCCGATCCGCGCCTACAACTCGAACGGTCTGGGCCTGATGCCGGTCGCCGAGCTCGCGGCCGAGGCGCAGGCGCTCGTCGCCGAGGGCTTCGGCGCCGTGAAGCTGCGCCTCGGGCGCCCCGATCCGCGCGAGGACCTCGCCGCGATCCGGGCGGTGCGCGCCGCGATCGGTGACGAGGCGACGCTGATGTGCGACTTCAACCAGTGCCTGAGCGTCAACGAGGCGATCCTGCGCGGCCGCATGATCGACGACGAAGGCGGCATGGCGTGGATCGAGGAGCCGACCCGCGCCGACGACTTCGCCGGCAACGCGCGCATCGCCCGCGAGCTGCGCACGCCGCTGCAGCTCGGCGAGAACTTCATGGGCCCGGAGCAGATGGCGCAGGCGCTGGCGGCCGGCGCGGCCGACTACGTGATGCCCGATGCCGAGCGCATCGGCGGCGTCACCGGCTGGATGCGCGCGGCCGCGCTCGCGCAGGCCGCCGGGCTGGAGATGTCCTCGCACCTGTTCCCCGAGGTCAGCGCGCACCTGCTGGCGGTGACACCGACCGCGCACTGGCTGGAGTTCGTCGACTGGGCCGCCCCGGTGCTCGCGCGGCCGATCTCGCCGCAGGGCGGATTCGTCACCGCCCCCGATGTGCCGGGCACCGGCATCGACTGGGACGAGGACGCGGTGACCCGCTACGCCGCCTGACGCGGCGCCCCGCAGGGCGACGCCGCCCCGTCTTTCGCCCCGTCTTTCGCCCTGTCTCTAGCCCTGTCTCTCGCCCCGTCCTCCTCACCGCTCACCGCACCGACCGACCCCGACCCCATGGACCCGCAGCCGATCTCGTTCACCACCTCGTTCACCGTCGAGTGGGGCGACTGCGATCCCGCACGGATCGTGTTCTACCCGCATTACTTCTACTGGTTCGATACCGCGTTCCAGCACTGGCTGCGCTGCGCGGGCCTGTCGCAGGCCTCGCTGACCGAGCGCTACGGCGTGGTGGGCACGCCGATCCTCGAAGCCCACGCGAAATTCCTGGTGGCCTCGACCGACGGCGACCGCCTGCTCGCCGAGGCGCGCATCGACAAGTTCGGCCCGAAGCGGTTCCGCATCGACTACAAGCTGATGCGCGGGCAGCAGCTGCTGGTCGAGGGCTGGGAGGTCCGCGCCTGGGTCGCCAAGGTCGGCGACCGGCTTCGCTCGCTGCCGATCCCGGCCGAGTTCGGCTCGGCGCTCGCCAACGTGTCGACCGACGAGGTGCGGCCGGTGCGGGTCGGCCACGACCGGCCGCACTGGTAGCGGCCGTCCGGGGCGCGGCACTCGGGCCGTCCCCGGGCGCGGCGCTCAGGCCGCCTTCGCGAGCCGCGGCGCGCCGTCGGCCGGCGCGTCGGGCTTCGGGTCGAGGCGCGCATCCGGCAGCGGGCCGCCGAGCGATTCGACGACCCCCGCCAGCAGCGAGGACAGCTCGCCCGCCATCAGCGTGAAGTCCGACAGGAACCGCTCCTCGGCGTCTCCACCGGCGGCGCTGCCGGCTTCGGACTCCTTGAGCACGTCGAGCGGACGGATCCGCTTGATCGCGAGCGAGTCGGTCAGCACGAGGCTGACGCGGTCGGCCCAGGTGAGCGCGATGCGCGTGCAGAGCTTGCCGGCCTTGGTGTGGCGCGCCACGTCGTCGGCCTCGAGCGACTGGTTGGCGTAGCGGATCGTCGCCTTCGAGTCGCGGGCCTTGAGCACCACGTCCTGGTCGATGCTGAAGCCGGCGGGCGCGTCGTCGTCGACCAGCCACTGCGTCATGGCGCCGGTCGGCGAGTTCACGGTCTTGAGGGGCCGTGCCGGAAAGCCGTCGAGCGACTTGGCGAGCAGGCCCACGATCTCGTCGGCCCGGGTCTGCGAGGCCGCGTCGATGACCAGCCAGCCGGCCACCGGATCGATCCACGCGCGGGTGTCGGTCGACAGGCTGAAGGCGCGCGGGAGGAGTTCGTCGCGCACCTGCTCCTTGAGTTCCTTCATCCGCTTGCGGCCGGGCTTGAAGCCCTCTTCGGCCTCGATGCGCTCGGCCTTCTGCTTGACGAACTGCGACACCACGCGCGCGGGCAGCAGCTTCTTCTCCTGGCGCAGCGCGATCAGCATCTGACGGCCCGACGCGAAGACGAGCGAGGTGTCGCCCTCGCGCGGCGGCACCCAGCCCGAGCGGACCTCCTCGACCGACGAGGCCTCGGTGAAGGCGAGCGGCAGCAGCGCGTCCGCGAGGGTGTCGACGTCGAGGTCCCAGCCGGCCGGGACGCGGAGCACGATCAGGTTCTTGAACCACATGGGCGCGGCATTCCTTCGAGAAAAAAGCCGTGAGTATGCGCGATCCGGCGGAGCGGCCCCGCACCCGCGCCGCTAGAATGCCTGCGCCTTCCACGTACGGTGCCGACTTGACCGATCCCTTCGTGATCCTGCAGCACCTGCTGCCCAAGCAGGCGATGACCGTCGCCGCGGGACGTCTCGCCTCGGCCCGCGCCGGCGCCCTGACGCATGCGGCGATCCGCCGCTTCGTCGCCCGCTATCGCGTCGACATGAGCGAGGCCGCCGAGCCGCGCGTCGAGGCGTACCCGAGCTTCAACGAATTCTTCACGCGCGCGCTCAAGCCGGGCGCGCGCCCGCTCGCCGATGCCGACTGGATCTGCCCGGTCGACGGCGCGATCAGCCAGTTCGGCCGCATCGAGCGCGATCGCGTGTTCCAGGCCAAGGGCCACGACTACACGACGGCGGCGCTGCTCGGTGGCGACGCCGCGCTCGCAGCGCGCTTCGACGACGGCGCCTTCGCGACGCTGTACCTGAGCCCGCGGGACTACCACCGCATCCACATGCCCTGCGAGGGGCGGCTGCGTCGGATGGTCCACGTGCCGGGCAGCCTGTACTCGGTGAACCCCGCGACCGCGCGCGGCATTCCGGGTCTGTTCGCCCGGAACGAGCGCGTGGTCTGCGTGTTCGACACCGCGCACGGTCCGTTCGTGCTCGTGCTGGTGGGGGCCACGATCGTCGGCAGCATGGCCACCGTATGGCACGGCCTGGTCAATCCGCCGCGTCCGGGCACGGTCCGCGCCTGGGACTACGACGAGCCGGCGGTCGTGCTGGCACGCGGCGCCGAGATGGGCCGATTCCTCCTCGGCTCGACGGTGGTGATGCTGTGGCCGGCGCTGCCGATGCGCTTCGAACCGTCGTGGTCGCCGGGCCGGGCGATCCGCCTGGGCGAGCCGATGGCGACGCGCACGTCGGCCTGATCGATCGCGGTGTCTCCGGCGAGCCTCGCCCCAGGCTGAAAAACGCGGGTTTGCACGGGAAAAAGTGCGACCCGGCCGGATGTTCGTGAGTAGAATCGCGCTGCGTCGTCGCGGCACGCGTAGCGCGATCGATGCCGTCGACCTCGAGGTCTCCCGCCACCGCCACAGGAACCCACATGGCCACCGCAAGCAAAAAGCCCGCTGCAAAGAAGCCCGCCGCCAAGAAGCCCGCCGCCAAGAAGCCGGTCGCCGCCAAGGCGCCCGCGAAGAAAGCCGCCGCCAAGGCCGCCCCGAAAGCCGCCGCGAAAGCTGCGAAGCCCGCCTCGCCCAACGTCACCGCGGCCCCGATGAAGCCGATCGCCAAGCCCCTGAGCAAGTCGGGCCTGGTGTCGCATCTCGCCGAAGTCGCCGCCGTCGAAGTCAAGGCGGTCAAGGCCGTCCTGGCCAACCTCGAGGCCACCATCCTCGCGTCGCTGAGCAAGAAGGGCGCGCGTGCCTTCACGTGGCCCGGTCTGCTCAAGGCCACCGCCGTGACCGTGCCCGCCAAGCCGGCGCGCAAGGGCGTGAACCCCTTCACCAAGCAGGAGCAGGTCTTCGCCGCCAAGCCGGCGAGCACCCGCATCCGCGTGCGCATGCTCAAGAAGGCGCAGGACGCGGTCAAGTGATCGCGCGCGGCCCGGGCTGGCCCCGGGCCGCAGATCGCCGGCACGCGCCCGAGCGCGCGTAGCCGGCGGGGCGCCCCTCCCACGGGTCCGCCCCCGCGTCGCGAAGGCGACGCACGCAGCCCCCCGCTGCGTCATCCCTCTCTGCACCCCTCTCGGCATCCCGCCGCGACAGCCCCCTCACCGTGCATCCGAATCGCGCTCCGACCCGTATACGGGACGGCGGCCCCTTCGACGGCCGCGATCCCGAAGGAGAACGACCATGCACCCCGCTCTGTCCCGCCGCCTTCCCGCCTCCCTCGCCGCGACGGCGTTCGCGGGCCTCGCCGCCTGCGCGAGCCCGCCGATGTCCCCGATGTCCCCGATGTCGCCGATGTCCGCACCGATGCCCTTCAGCCAGGACCGACTGCCCGAGGCGATCAGGGTGCCCGCCGGTCACCGGGTCGCGATGGAGACGGTCGGCACGGGCGAGATCACCTACGAGTGCCGCGACCGTGCGGCCGGCTCCGGACAGGAGTGGGCCTTCGTGGGTCCGGAGGCGGTGCTCGCCGATCGAACCGGCCGCCGCGTGGGCCGCTACTACGGTCCGCCGGCGACCTGGGAGAGCGACGACGGCTCGAAGCTGACCGCGACCCAGGTCGCGGTCGCGCCGGCCGGCGCGGGCGACATCCCGCTGCAGCTCGTCCGCGCGAATCCGGCGACCGGCGCCGGCGCGATGACCGGCGTCAGCTACGTCCAGCGGGTGGCCACCCGCGGTGGGGTGGCACCCGCGTCGCCCTGCGACGCCGGCCAGCGCGGACGCCGCGCGACGGTGAAGTACCAGGCGGACTACGTGTTCTACCGCGCCGGCTGAGTGCGTCCGCGGCGGGCCGCGCCGCGCCGCGCCGTCGGCGGCGCGGTGTCCGACAGGCCCCGCCGCCTAGAATGCAGGACCCGCCGCCCCGGGGCGGTCCGTCCGCCCGCTGTCCGCATGCCCCGATCCGTCCCGCCCGAGCCGATCAGCGCCGCCGCCCTCGCGGCCCGCCACGGCCCGGGCTACCGCAATCGGGTGCTGCTGACGGTGATGGTCGGCACCATCGCGTCGGTGCTGTCGTCGACGATCGTCAATGTCGCGGTCCCCGACCTGATGCGCCACTTCGCGATCGGCCAGGAGCGCGCGCAGTGGGTCTCGGCGGCCTTCATGGCCGCGATGACGGTCGCGATGCTCCCCACGCCCTGGCTCCTCGAGCGGGTGGGCTATCGCGCCGCCTACGTCGGTGCCGTGCTGCTGCTGATGGTCGGCGGCATCGTCGGCGGCCTGTCGACGCGCTACGAGCTGGTGCTGGCGATGCGCGTGGTCGAGGGCCTGGCCGCGGGCGTGCTGCAGCCGATCCCGTCGATCATCATCCTGCGTGCCTTCCCGCCGGGCGAGCAGGGGCGGGCGATGGGCGTGTTCGGATTCGGCGTGGTGCTGGCACCTGCGCTCGGTCCGAGCGTGGGCGGACTGCTGGTCGAGCTGTTCGGCTGGCGCTCGATCTTCTTCGTCGTCGTGCCGTTCTGCGTCGCCGCGCTGTGGCTCGCACGCCGCTACCTGCCCACGACCGCGCCGGGGGGCCTGCCCGCGGGCACCTCCGGCAAGCCGCTCGACACGATCGGCGTCGGCCTCGCCGCGGTGGCCGTGCTCTCGCTGCTCAACGGACTGGTGGCGCTCCACGATCCCTCGCCCCGGGCCGCGTGGCTGCTGCTCGGCACGGCCGCGGTCGCGCTCGGCCTCTTCGTGCTGAGGCAGCGCCGCAGCGCGGCGCCGCTGCTGTCGCTCGACCTGTTCGAGCGGCGGGCGTTCACGATGGGCGGCGTGGTCGCGTTCACCTATGGCATGGGTCTGTTCGGCTCGACCTACCTGGTGCCGGTCTTCATGCAGACCGCGCTGTCGTTCCCGCCGACCGAGGCGGGGGCGGTGCTGCTGCCGGCGGGCCTCGTGCTGGCGCTGACCATCCCGCTGGGCGGGCGGCTCGCCGACCGCATCCGGCCGGCCTGGCAGGTCTCGGCCGGCCTGGCGCTGCTCGCGCTGTCGTTCGTCGCGATGGGCTGGGTCGGCCCCGGCACCGCGCTCGCCTGGCTCGCGGCGCTGACGATCGTCGGCCGCATCGGGCTCGGGCTGACCATGCCGGCGCTCAGCCTCGCGTCGATGCGCGGACTCGCGCCGCACCAGGTGCCGCAGGGCGCCAGCGCGATCAGCCTGCTGCGTCAGCTCGGCGGCGCGGTCGGCGTGAGCGTCGTCGGCATCTTCCTGGAGTGGCGGCTGCGCGTGCACGGCGATGCGCCCGGCGCGGCGCTGCTCGGCTTTCGCGACACCTTCTGGCTGATCGCGGCGATCACCGCGCTGTCGGTGATCGCCGCCTGGCGGATGGACGACGCGCGCGACACGAGGACGCCATGACTCCGATCCTGCACCACTACGACTTCTCGCCGTACGCGGAGAAGGTCCGCACGATGCTCGGTCGCAAGGGGCTGCGCTGGGGGTCGGTCGAGGTGCCGTCGGTGATGCCCAAGCCCGACCTCGTCGCGCTCACCGGCGGCTACCGGCACGTGCCGGTGCTGCAGGTCGGCGCCGACGTGTACTGCGACACGCGCTGCATCGCGCGCGAGCTCGATCGGCGCGTTCCCGAGCGCCCGCTCTCCGTCGCTGCGCACGACCCCGCGCAAGCGGCCCAGGAGGCGGCGATCGAGGCCTGGGTGGAGGGCGATCTGTTCTGGGGCATCGCGCGCTTCGCGAGCGGCGTCAACGCCGAGACGGTCGACGCCGCGCTGCACGTGGACCGTGCCCGGCTGCGCGGCAAGGCGCCGCCGTCGGTCGAGCGGCTGCGGGCCGTCGCGCGTCGCAACCTGCGCACGGTGCGGGCCGCGCTGCCTGCGGTCGCGGGCCTGGTCGCGCACGGCCGTCCCTGGCTGCTGGGCGACGCCCCCGGGCGCGCCGACTTCGCCGCGTACCACACGCTGTGGTTCCTGTCGGCGTTCCGCATCGACTGCGCCGCCGAGCTCGAGCCGTACCCGGCGCTGCGCGCCTGGATGGCGCGGATGGCCGCGATCGGACACGGCACGCCGGTGCCGATGACCGCCTCCGAGGCGCTCGCGGTCGCGGCGGCCGCGACGCCCGACGTGCCGGCGCCGAGCGTGATCGACGATGCGATGCCCGCGATCGGCGCAGCGGTGGCGGTGCGCCCCGACGGCTACGTCACCGATCCGGTCGAGGGCCTGCTCGTCGGCTACGACGTCGACGACGTGGCGATCGCCCGTCGCGATGCGCGGCTGGGCGACACCGTCGTGCACCTGCCGCGGCTGGGGTACACGCTCGTCGAACGCTGAGTCTCGCCGTGCCCGGCGATGCGCGGATTGCCGTCGAGGTCCGGGTGGAGGACACTGCCCGCATGACCTCCGCCCGCGCCAAGACCCACCGTGAATTCTTCCGCGTCGCGATCGACGCCGCCGCCGCCGGTACTGCCGGCTGGAGGCCGGTGCCGGGCTCCGACGGCCTGATCACCGAGCTGATCCTCGCCGACAACGTCGACCCGGCCACGAAGACCGGCTCGCGCACTCGGCTCGCCCGCTGGCAGCCCGGCGCGCGCGTGAGCGAGCCGGTGATCCACGACTTCCACGAGGAGGTGTTCATCGTCGAGGGCGACCTGGTCGTCGGCTGCGATGCCGCCGGCGAGGGCGGCGAGCGCTTCGATGCCTACACCTTCGCGTGCCGCCCGCCGCAGGTGCTCCACGGCCCGTTCGTCAGCCGTGGCGGCTGCATGCTGCTCGAGTTCCAGTACTACGACTGAGCCTCCGGCCGGCCCGCCAGCCGCTTGGCCGCGTCGTGCACCGCGGCGCGCACCCGGGGATAGGTGCCGCAGCGGCAGATGTTGCCCGCCATCGCGGCGTCGATCTCGGCGTCGGTCGGGCTCGGGTTGGCCGCGAGCAGCGCGCTCGCCGACATCACCTGGCCCGGCTGGCAGTAGCCGCACTGCGCGACGCCGAGGGCGACCCAGGCGTCGGTCACCGCGCGGGCGACCCGCCCGGTCGCCCCCTCGATGGTCGTGACCGCCCGGCCGGCGACGGCGGACAGCGGCGTGCTGCACGAGCGCACCGGCGCGCCGTCGACGTGGACCGTGCAGGCGCCGCACAGCGCCATGCCGCAGCCGAACTTGGTGCCGGTCAGGCCGAGGTCCTCGCGCAGCACCCAGAGCAGCGGCGCATCGGCCTCGGCGGTCGTCTCGAGGTCGCGGCCGTTCACCGTGATCGTGGTCATCGTGGTCTCCGATCGTTCAGGCCGCGAAGGCCAGTGGCAGGCTGCGCAGCCGCTTGCCGGTCAGCGCGAACACGGCGTTGGCGATCGCCGGCGCCACCGGCGGCACGCCCGGCTCGCCGACCCCCTCGGGGGGCGCGCCGCTCGGCACCACGTGCACGTCGATCGCCGGGCACTCGGGCAGGCGCAGCACCGGGTGCTCGTGGAAGTTGCCCGGCCGCACGCGGCCCTGCTCGATGTCGACGCGGCCGTACAGCGCCGCCGACAGCCCGAAGACGATGCCGCCCTCCATCTGCTGCGCGATCCCGTCGGGGTTCACCGGCAGCCCGCAGTCGATCGCGCAGGTGACGCGGTGCACGCGGATCGTCCCGTCGCCGGCGACCGAGACCTCGGCCACCTGCGCGACGGTGGCCCCGAACGATTCGTGCAGCGCGATGCCGCGCGCCGTCCGGGCGCCGTCGGGTGCGGGTGGCACCGGCGTGCCCCAGCCGGCCTTCGCCGCGGCGAGCTCGAGCACCGCGCGCTGGCGCGGGCGCTGCGCGAGCAGCTGCAGCCGGTAGGCGAGCGGGTCGGCGCCCGCGGCGTGCGCGCACTCGTCGACGAAGCTCTCCTTGAAGAACGCATGGTGCGAGTGGCCGACCGAGCGCCAGAACCCGACCGGCACCGGCAGGTCGACCGCGACGTGCGCGACCCGCACCGCCGGGAACGCATAGGCGGTGTCGTACGCGCCTTCGAGCGCCGTCTTGTCGAGACCGGCCGTCGGCAGGAAGGTGTTGCGCGGCATGTAGGCGGCCGCGGGGGCCTGGCCCGCCGACACCGCGCGCCACGCGCTGATCCGGCCCTGCTCGTCGAGCGCGGCGCCGTAGCGCGCGACGCAGGCCGGGCGCATGAAGTCGTGGCGCATGTCCTCCTCGCGGCTCCAGAGGACCTGCACGGGGCGGCCGCGGAAGGCCCGCGCGATGGCGGCGGCCTGCGCGACGAAGTCGGACTCGAGGCGACGTCCGAATCCGCCGCCGAGGTAGGTGACCCGCAGCTCGACCGCCGACTCCGGCAGATCGAGCGCCTTTGCCGCCGCCCGCCGTGCGAAGCCGGGCGTCTGCGTCGGCGCCCAGACGGTGGCCGAGTCGCCGCGGTACTCGACCGTGCAGTTCATCGGCTCCATCGTCGCGTGAGCCAGCCACGGCGCGCGGTACTCGGCCTGCACGCGGCGGGTGCTGCGCTCGATGACGGCTTCGGCGTCGCCGGTCTTCCACAGCGCCAGGCCGCTCTCGGTGTCGAGCGTGCGCGCGAGCCCCGTCATCAGCGCCTCGCTCGAGACGCCCGCCATCGGTCCGTCGTCGAAGCTCGCCTCGACCGTCGCCAGCGCCCGCTCGGCGCGCCAGGTCCGGTCGGCGACCACCGCGACGCCGCCGCTGCCGCCGGCCGCCGGTTCGAAGGACACGACCCCCGCCACCCCGGGCATGGCCTTCGCGCGGGTGCCGTCGAAGGTCACCACGCGTCCGCCGGCCACCGGGGACATCCGCACCGCCGCGTGCAGCAGCCCGGGCGGGCGCACGTCGATGCCGAAGACCGCGCGGCCGGTGGTCTTGGCGAGGGCGTCGTCGCGCGGCATGGAGCGGCCGATCACGCGGAACCGGGACGGGTCCTTGAGCGTCACGGCCGAGGCCGGCACGGGCGTCGCGCCGAGCGCCTTGACCGCGTCGCCGAAGCCCATCGAGCGTCCGCCGGGACCGGTGAAGGTGCCCTGGTCGAGCGCGACCTGTGCGGCGGGCACCGACCAGGTCCGCGCCACCGCCTCGACGAGGGTGGCGCGCGTGACCGCCGCCGCCTCGCGCATCGGCCCCCACAGGTCCCGCACGCTCGTCGATCCGCCGGTCAGGTTGAAGCCCAGCTCGCGCGCCCCCGTCGCGAGCCCCCAGCGGAACGCGCGCGCGAGGACGCCGTCGTCGTCCGGCCGCAGCGGCGCCGAGTCGGCGATCGCGACCACGTTCCCGTAGAGCGCGTCGATCGGGGCCTGTTCGGTGCGCAGCTGCGACCATGCGCAGTCGAGCTCCTCGGCGACCAGCATCGAGAGCGCGGTGTGCACCCCCTGGCCCATCTCCGAGCGGGCCATCATCGCGACGACCGTGCCGTCCGCCGAGACCTTGACCCAGCCGTTGAGCGCGACCTGCCCGGGTCCGAGCGCGAGCGGCGTGCCGCGGGGCTGCTGGCGGGCGGCGGGTGCGCACCCGACCAGCAGGCCACCGCCCGCGAGGGCGGCGGCGACGAGGAACGACCTGCGCTGCATGCGGTGGGCTCCGGTGGAGAGGTGGGACGAGAAGGCGGTGCGGTCGGGCAGGAACAGGTCGCGAACCTACCACGGGCCGGGCAGCGGCCCCGCCTGGGGTACGCTGCGGACGAGCGAACCCACGGGCCTGCGGGCCGCGATCCACGCATGTGCGCCAACTACGTTCCTGTCACCGACCTCGAGCGGATGAAGCTGTTCTTCGCGGTCATGCGGGGCGACCCGGTGCCCGACGAGACCTGGCCGGGCTATGCGGCGCCGTTCGTGCGGCAGTCCCGGGAAGACGCCGTGGGCCATGCGCGCGACGCCGCGGTCGGGCTGTTCGGGCTGGTGCCCCACTGGTCGAAGGACCTGACGATCGGGCGCCGCACGTACAACGCGCGCAGCGAGACGGCCGCCGAGAAGCCGAGCTTTCGCGACGCCTGGCGCCACGGCCGGCGCTGCATCGTGCCGGCCGAGTCGATCTACGAGCCGAACTGGGAGTCGGGCAAGGCGGTGCGCTGGCGGATCCGCCGGCGCGACGGCGCGCCGATGGGCATCGCCGGCCTGTGGGGCGCCTGGCGCGGCCCCGACGGCGGCGAGCTGCTGTCGTTCACGATGCTGACGATCAACGCCGACGGCCATGCGCTGATGCAGCGGTTCCACAAGCCGGACGACGAGAAGCGGATGGTCGTGGTGCTGCACGAGGCGGACTACGACCGCTGGCTGGACGCGCCCGTCGGTCAGACGACCGACTTCCTGCAGCGCTGGCCCGCCGACGAGCTCGAGGCCGAGCCCGCGCCACGGCCGCCGGCCCGGCGCAGGACGTCCGGCGCCTGAGGGTCTGCGCGGATCCGCCGCCGCGGGCGGATCAGTCGGCGGCCTGCGGCCGCGACGCCTTGCGGGGCTGGCCCACCATCCGCTTGACCGCGACGCGCCGGACCGTCAGCAGCTCGGCCAGCACCTCCGACGGGAAGCCCCGGCGACCGCCGCGGCGGTCGACCAGCAGGTCGTCGATCATCTCGGCCGCGACCGGCAGGTCGCCCCAGACCGCGGAGATCTGGTTCAGCACGTGCGGATAGCGTCGCGCCAGGCCCGGGACCGGCTCGCCGCCGCGCGCCAGCTCGATCGCCAGCTGGTGGGAGGCGATCGTCAGCGGCTGCGGCGGGCGCCGCTCGAACTGGCCCGTCGGATCGCGCGACTCGGTGGGCTGGGCGGCGTCCGCCCCCGGCTGCGCCGCCGCGGGCGCATGCGAGGCGGGCGGATGCGCGGCGGGTGAGGGCGTGGAGGGTGTGGGGGGTGTGGAGGCTGCCGGGGGGCGGGCCTGGGCGGCCGCGGGGTTCGCCGTGACCGGGGCCGGTACCGCCGAACGCGCCGACCTGGAGGCGGGCGACGGCGTGGAGGGTGACGCGGGCGAGAGCGACGAAACGGACGAGCGGGCCGGAGGTGCCGCTTCCGGTCGGGCCGAGTCCGGTCGGCCCGAGTCCGGTCGGCCCGGGGGCGCCTTCGCACCCGCCTGCGGCGCCACGCGACCCGGCACGGGCGGACGCGCCGCCGATCCGGGCGCCGGCCGGATCGCGGTGCGCGTCGGCGCGCCCGCGTCCTTGCCCGACGTGGGGTCGATCACCGCCGGAGGCGGCGCGACGTAGGCCTCGCCTCGGCTCGACCGGAAGAACTTCATCGTTGCGGCGGACTCGTTCGGGCGGTGCCGCGGGGGCACCCTGCTGCAGGACCGGAACACGCGCTGCGCGCCGTTCCGGAATGGACAGCCCAGTGTCCGCGCGAAGCCCCGGAACCTAAGCCGGCCGCGGTCGAATGGCGCCCGTCGGGCGACCGGTGGCCGGGGCGTCGGAAAATGCCGACGCGTCCGCGTCCGGGCCGCCGGCCCGGGGGGGCAGCAGGGCGGCCAGATGGCCGATCGCCGCCTCGAACGATCCGAACAGCGGGGTCGAGCGCGACAGCATCAGGTTCAGCGGCTCGCCGAAGCCTTCGATCCACAGGCCGTGCGTGTCGTCCCACTCCGTGCCGCCGGCGTCGGTGCGCGTGGGGAAGTGGCGTCGCACCCGGTCGGCGTAGCTGAGCCCGGGTTGCGGCAGATAGCCCGCCACCGGCTTGCCGAGCGCCACCGCGACGCCCACCTCGAACACCGTGCCGCTGTCGGGCTCGATGTGACCGCGGAACGGCTGCAGATTGGCGACGACGGCGTCGCAGCGGCGGATGAGCGCGACATTGCCTTCATAGATGCGCTGGGCGAGCGCGGCACCGGCCTCCCCGCCCTCGCCGCCCGCCTGCCCGCCGTCGGAGGGGCGCAGGCCGACCAGTCCGAGCGCCGCGCACAGCCGCTCCATCCGCGCGTAGCGGGCCTCCGCGTCCGGGCAGAAGACGTCGGGGCCGGCGAGATAGACGGTGGGCGAGGCGGGCATCGGGACGGCGAAGGTGGCGCGCGGCCTTGGATCATACCGGCCGGACACGACACGACAGGACACGGCCGCCGGCCCCGGAAGACCGCCGCCCCGGACGACCGCCGGCGCCCGCTCGCCGCTCGAGCCGGGCCGACGACCGCCCGCTCCCCCGGCCGCGGATTGCGGTGCGCACCCCCCGCTTTTCCGGTCATCGAACGGCCACGCTCGTGCCGATACTTGATTGCATCAAGACTGTGACGACCGCACCGGCGGCGCGCCACGGCCCACCCGGCGAGCCCCAGGGACCCCGATGAACCGGCACCAGGCCAGGACGACGCAGCACCCGCCGCTGCGACAGCCGACGATCCGCCCGACCTGCAGGCAGGGCCGGCCGTCGGGCGGGATTCAGGAATCGCCCGGCGCCGGCCGACATCCCGAACACGAGGCGTGGGGGTGGATGCCGACCCCCGTGCGTTCGCTCAACCGCCGGCGGTCTCCCGTCCGGCAGTCGCAGTCTGTCGCAGTACGAACCGAAGGCACGCGTCAGGGCGCCGGGCCTCGAAGGGAAGTGTCATGAACGTCAAGCTCATCGCCGGCGCGATCGCCGGACTCGCCGCGGCCGCCAGCCTGATCGCCGGCCAGGTGGTCGCCACCGAGGCCTCGAAGCAGGATCCTTGGCTGCGACCCGCGGCCGTGCCGGCGCCGGCCGACAACGTGCCGAACGCCGATCGGGTCGAGCTCGGTCGGGCGCTGTTCTTCGACCCGCGCCTCTCGGGCTCGGGGATGATCAGCTGCGCCACCTGCCACAACCCGTCGCTCGGCTGGGCCGACGGCCAGCCCACCGCGATCGGGCACATGTCGAAGCGACTCGGCCGCGCGACGCCGACGATCGTGAACTCGGCCTACAACACGATCCAGATGTGGGACGGCCGCAAGGCCACCCTCGAGGACCAGGCGCTCGGCCCGATCGGCGACCCGAACGAGATGGCGCTGCCGATCCCGCAGATGCTCGAGCGGCTCGGTGCGATCGACGGCTACCGCGCGATGTTCGAGCGTGCCTACCCCGGCCAGGGCGTCACCGCCGAGACCGTCGCCAAGGCGATCGCGAGCTTCGAGCGCACCGTCGTCTCGTCGACCTCGCCCTTCGACCGCTGGCGCTCGGGTGACGCCACCGCGGTGAGCGACGCCGCCAAGCGCGGCTTCGAGGTCTTCAACGGCAAGGGCAACTGCGCCGCCTGCCACCAGGGCTTCAACTTCACCGACAACGGCTTCCACAACATCGGCGTCAAGGCCGACGGGGACACGGAAGGCCGCTTCGCGCATCGCCGGGTCAAGGTGCTCAAGGGCGCGTTCAAGACGCCGACGCTGCGCGAGATCGCGCTCACCGCGCCGTACATGCGCAACGGCATGTACGCGACGCTCGAGGAGGTCGTGGATCACTACGACCGCGGCGGCGACGACACCTCGAACCTCAGCCCGAACATGAAGCCGCTGGGCCTGAACCCCCAGGAGAAGGCCGACCTCGTCGCGTTCATGAAGACCCTGACGGGTGCACCGGTCGCGATCGTCGTGCCGCAGCTGCCGCCCGGACCGGTGACCGCCACGACCGCTTCCCGCTGATTCCGCATCCACGACACTCGCAGTGAGATCCCAGATGACCCTCAAGAAGACCCTTCCCTCGCTCGCCGGCCTCCTGCTGCTCGCCTTCGCCGGCGGCGCCGCCGCGGCGGAACACATGGTGACGCAGAAGAACAAGGCGTTCGACAAGACCGCGCTGACGATCAAGGCCGGCGACAAGGTCAACTTCAAGAACGACGACCCGTTCGTCCACAACGTCTTCTCGCTGACCGAGCCCGGCTCCTTCGACCTCGGCACCTATGCGCAGGGCCAGGCCAAGGGCCAGGTGTTCGCGCAGGAAGGCAAGTTCGAGATCGAATGCGCCATCCATCCCGAGATGAAGCTGCTGCTGACGGTCACGAAGTAAGCGCCCCACCACGACAACGGGAACGATGATGCGCGCCGCACTGCTGTTCGCGATGCTCACGACCTGCGCCACCGCGCAGGCCGAGCCGGCGCGTGAAGGGAATCGGGTCTTCCAGACGAACTGCGCGCGCTGCCACGGTGCGCAGGCCGACGGGGACACCCCGATCGCGAAGGTGGTCAAGCCGCCGCCGCCCGACCTGCGGCGCACCCCGCTCAGCGAAGCCCAGATCCGCGAGATCGTGACCCATGGCGGGGAGGGCGTGGGCCGCTCGCCGATCATGCCCAACTGGGGCTTCCAGTTGAGCCCGGAGGACATCGATGCCGTCGTGGCCTACGTGAACGGACTGAAGGGAAGCGTCGATGGAGTCAAGAGTGCAGCACGTTCGCAGTGAGCGCCGCCGCTCGGTGGTGACGGCGCTGGGCATCGCCGCAGCCTCCGGCGCGCTCGGGTTGCATCGCCCGGTCCGGGCGCACGCCGGTCCGCACGCATCCGCGCCGGCATCGGCCGCCGGCCGCGCCGCGCCGCGTGGCGTGCTGCTCGATCACACCGGTCGTCGCTTCGAGCTGCAGCGGCTGGCCGGCCGGCCCTCGCTGCTGACCTTCGGCTTCACCCAGTGCTCGAGCACCTGCCCGATCTCGATGCAGACGGCGGCCGAACTGCTCGCACGCGTCGAGTCCGATCGCCTGCAGGTGGTGTTCGTCTCGCTCGAGCCGCTGTCCGACACGCCGGCGCGGCTCGCCAAGTACCTGGCGGCGTTCTCCCCCTCGATCCTCGGCGTGACCGGTGACCCCGTGCTGATCGAGGCGATGGCCGACACCTTTCGGGTCGGCGTGCAGCGCGGCGGCCCGGAGGGCCTCGCGCACAGTTCGATGTGGTACCTGCTCGACGAGCGGGCGGTGGTGCGGGCCGTCGCGAAGTACGACGCGCCGGTCGCCGAACTCGAAACCCTGCTGACGCGCACGCGCGTCTCGACCCGGTGAAGCGATGAGTCAGTCCCTCGGAAGCACCCGGGCCCCGCGCCTGGCCAGGATCGGCGCTCGGCTCGGCCTCGCGTTCGGCCTGATGGGCGTGCTGATGCTCGGCCTCGGCGCGTTCAGCGCCGCGCGGCTCAAGGCGGTGTCGAACGAGTTCGTCGACGTGCTCGACACGCGGCTGCCACGGCTCGAGCTGATGCAGTCGGTGCTCGACGACCTGAACGGGCTGAACATCGCCGCGCGCGACGCGATCGGCGCGTCGCCCGAGGAGATGGCGCCGCTGATCGCGCGCATCGACAAGGCCCGCGAGCAGGTGGGCTCGAAGGTGCAGCAGCTGCAGGACACCTTCAAGGACGAGGGCGAGCTCGGCGCCAAGACCGCCGAGGAGTTCGCCGGGCACGGCTCGGGCGTGCTGGTCTCGCTGGTGAAGTTCACCCGGGCGCTGCGCGCCCAGAACGCGGAGGCGGCCACCCGCACGCTGCGCGAATCGATCCAGCCGCGGCTCAACGGCATGATGGCCGCGGTCGACACCTTCCGGGCGAACCAGTTCACGGCGCTGCAGGACGCCAAGGCGAAGATCGACCGGTCGACGCGCTCGGCGCTGATCGCGATCGCCGCCCTGGTGGGTGCGGCGCTGGTGCTGGCCGGGGTGGCGAGCCTGCTGATCGCCCGCTCGATCACGCGGCCGCTGAGCGACGCGGTCGAAGCCGGCCAGGCGATCGCCGGCGGCGACCTTCGGGTGCGCCCGGTCTCGACCGTGCGCCACGAGGCCGGCCTGGTCATGGCCGCGCTGCGCGGGATCAGCGAGCGGATCGGCGAGGTGGTGCACAGCATCCGCGGCGCCGCCTCGCGCATCGACGTGTCGGCACGCGACATCGTGAGCGGCAGCCAGCGGCTGTCGTCGAGCAGCGCCGAGCTGTCGGTGCGGCTCCACGACTCGGTGGCGGCGATGGGCGAGATCCGCGCGATGGTCGAGGCCAGCGCCGCCGGTGCCCGCCAGGTCGACGCCCGGGCCCGCGAGGCGTCCGAGCGGGCCAGCGACGGCAAGCGAGAGGTCGACGCCGTCCGCCAGGGCATGCGTCAGCTCTCCGACCAGGCGCGCCAGATCGCCGAGATCATCGGCGTGATCGACGGCATCGCGTTCCAGACCAACATCCTCGCGCTGAACGCGGCGGTCGAGGCGGCCCGGGCCGGCGAGCAGGGGCGCGGCTTCGCCGTCGTGGCCGCGGAGGTCCGCAGCCTGGCCACCCGCACCACCGGATCGTCCGCCGAGATCCGCAAGCTGATCGATTCGTCGGTCGCCCAGGTGGCCACCAACGTCGAGCGCATCGAGCAGGTCGGCACCAAGATGGACAGCATCCTCGGCGACGTCGACGACGTCAGCACGAGCGTCGCGAGCATCTCGGCCGCGCTCGTCCAGCAGCTCGAGCGGATCGGCGAGGCCGACGCCAACATGGCCGTGCTCGACCGGTCCAACACCGAGACCGGCGCCATGATCGGCGACCTCGAGCAGATGTCGCGGGTGCTCGACCAGACCGCGCGCGACCTGTCGGAACGGGTGTCGGTGTTCCGGGTACAGGACACGGCTCACGCCTGAACGCGGCGCGGGCCGCGCGCCCGCGCCCCCGGCCGGACGATCCGGAACGGGCCTGCATGCGCTATCGTGCGGGCCATGCATCGCGCGGACGCACTGCGTGGCATCTCCAGGACCGCCCGCCCATGAGCGCCACCGACCGATCCGAGCCCGAGCACGACGACGACGTGCCGCGCCTCCTGTTCCAGACCACCTACTGCAGCCGGGCCGCCGCCGACGTCGACGACGCGGCGGTCCAGCGCATCCTCGCGGCCGCGCACGAGCGCAACCCCCGGCTCGGCATCACCGGGCTGCTGGTCTTCGGCTCCGGCATCTTCTTCCAGTGGCTCGAGGGCCCGCGCGACGCGGTGGCCGGGCTGATGGACATGATCCGAGGCGACGGCCGCCACGATTCGGTCGTCACGCTGAGCGAGACCGAGGAGGTCCGCGAGCGGCTGTTCCCGCACTGGGACATGGAGCTGGTGAGCGCGGACGACATCCGCGACGTGCTGGTCGACGCGCACGAGGGTGCCGCCGACCCGCGCAGCGCGGCCACCCTGTCGCTGATGCTCGAGCAGCTCGAGCGCGGCGCGCTGAGCCCGCTCGGCCGCGGCTGAGCGCGTGAATGGAGCACGGCCGCCGGGCGCATCGCCCGAGCGCGGCCGGCGGGCGCCGCCCCTAGCGCGGCGCCGAGATGTCCGGGTCGCGCAGCATCACCGGTTCGCGGGCGCCCGCGGCCAGCCGGGTGCGCACCGCCGCGTCGATCTCCGCCGCGTGCTGCGTGTAGGTCGACAGCGGGTCGTCGGTGCCGCTGTGCGGGTGATACCGATAGTGCAGCGTGGCCTTGCCGATCGAGGCGCCCACGGGCACGTCGTCGACGCTGACCCAGAAGAACACGTTGGCCGAGCCGGGGTCGTAGTAGGGGGCGTGGGACATGAGGCCTGCGGTGGGGGCGGATCGGAGGTCGATCCTGCGCCTTTCGGGAGGCCGCGTCCACGGAAGGGTCGGGCGCTCACATCGGCGCCAGCCCCAGCGCCTGCCTGAACCGGGTCTTCAGGTACGCCCCGTCGCGGGGCGGCAGCGCGCGCGGCACCTCGGCGCTGGCGATGAAGACCTGCGCGAACGCCGGTCCCTCGCGGGCCGCGATCCGGGCGGCCAGCGCATCGACCTCGTCGATCGAGCGGATCTCGTCCGAGCGGGCGATGCCGCAGGCGCGGGCGACCTCGGCCAGGCGCGTGCCCAGGCTGGTGTGGCTGCGCTGCATGCCGGTCTCGCCGAAGTGTCCGTTGTCGAGCACCACGATCGTCAGGTTGGCGGGCTGCTGCGCGGCGACCGTCGCCAGCCCGCCCATCCCCATCAGCGCTTCGCCGTCGCCGGTCACCACCAGCACCGGGCGGGTCGGCTGCGCGAGCGCCAGGCCGAGGGCGAGCGGCGTGGCGCCGCCCATCGCGCCCCACAGGTAGAAGGTCCGGTCGCGATCGCCGGCGGCGAAGGCGTCGTAGCTCGGCGAGCCGAGCCCCGTGACCACCAGCGCCTCGGGGCAGGCCGCCAGCAGGCGCGCGACGAACGCGCGCCGGTCGATGCCGCCCGGGCGCGCATCGCCGTCGTGTCCGCGGTCGTGTCCGCTGCCGTCCGTCTTCATGCCGTTGCCCGTCATTTCGCCACCCACTGCTTGCGTCCGATCAGCCGCTGCGACAGCAGCACCGCGACCCGCTGGCCGCCACGAAACGCGGCGTCGAGCGCCGCACCCACCACGTCCTCGACCTCGTCGGCGGTGCTCGCGCGGTGGACCGCGACGCCCATCAGCTCCAGCGCGCCCTGCGTGGCGCGCCCCATCGGGCACTGCCACGGATTGAACTCGGCATACTCGCCGCGCATCGTCACGAGCGTGACGAACGGGAAGTCGCCGCTCTGCAGCAGCGACAGCATGTTCACGCAGTTGCCCACGCCGCTGCTCTGCATCAGCAGCACCGCGCGCTCGCCGCCCAGCCAGGCGCCGGCGGCCAGCGCCACGCCTTCCTCCTCGGTGGTGAGCACGATGCCGCGCATGTCCGGATCGGCCTGCACGCGGCGGATCACGTGCGCATGCCCGGCGTCGGGCACGTAGGCCACCTGCCGCACGCCGGCCTCCTTGAGCAGCGTGAAGATGCGTTCCTGCCAGGGCTGCGCCGCCGGCTGGGTCGTCGTCATGTCGAAGTCTCCGATGTCGATGCGTTGGGCGCCGCCGCCGGCGGCCGCCCTCGCCCCGATGGTAGGGCGCGGTGCACGGGCGTGTCGAATCGGGACGCCGCATCGCGCTCGTCGAGCGTTCCGGTCTACGCTCCGGGGTTGGACGACACCGCCGACCCCGGGCGGCACGGAGGAGACATGGAAACGATCGGATTCATCGGACTCGGACGCATGGGCAAGTCCATGGCGGGCAACCTGCTCGCGAAGGGCTTCGCGCTGACGGTGCTCGACATCGATCCGCGGCCCGCCCGCGAGCTCGCCGAGCGCGGCGCGACGCTCGGCGAGAGCGTCGCGCAGATCGCGCGCGACTGCAGCATCGTGATCACCATGCTGCCGACCGCGGTCGAGGTCGAGCAGATCGCGACCGGACCCGACGGCGTGTTCGCGCATGCCGCCCGCGGCAGCCTGCTGATGGACATGAGCACCATCGACCCGCTGGCGACCGACCGGCTGCAGGCCGCGGCGCTCGCGCGCGGGCTGTCGGTGGTCGATGCCCCGGTCGGCCGGCTCGCCGAGCACGCCGACCGCGGCGAATCGCTGTTCATGGTCGGGGCGAGCGACGCCGACCTCGCCCGGGTGCGGCCGCTGCTCGATGCGATGGGCACGACCGTTCACCACTGCGGCGGTGTCGGCACCGGCGGGCGCACGAAGCTGGTCAACAACTTCGTGGCGGTCACGCTCACCCAGGTCAACGCCGAGGCGCTGGCGCTGTCGCAGCGCTTCGGGCTCGATCTCACCCGCACGCTGGCGGTGCTGCTCGGCACCTCGGCGAACAACGGCCAGCTGCGGATGAACTTCCCGAGCAAGGTGCTCGCCGGCGACACCACGCCCGGCTTCACCATCGACCTCGCGCACAAGGATCTCGCGCTGGTCCTCGGCGCGGCCCATGCGGCCCGCGTGCCGATGCCGGTGGCGGCCGCGGTCTTCGAGTCGTTCAGCCTGGCACGCGCCGGCGGCTATGGCGGCCTCGACTTCTCCGGGATCGCGGATGCGAACTGCGACGTCGCGAAGATCGAGCGGGCGCGGGTGCCGAAGGGCTGGACGCCGGGCTGAGGCCGCCCGCGAGGCCTGCGGCGCCGGGGCCGGGCGGATCGTCCGGTCCGGGTCCTGCGGCGCCGCTCAGCGCACCGCGGCCGCCAGCGTCAGCACCGCGTCGGCGAACACCTGCGGCACCTCCTGCGGCATGTTGTGGCCCACGCCCGGCACGACCGCATGGGTGCGCGGCCCGGTGAACCGGTGGCCGTGCTGCGCGGCGTCGGCCGGCGGGCGCACCCCGTCGTCGGCGCCGTCGAAGGTGAGCGTCGGCACCGTGATCGGCGGCTGCGCCGCCAGCCGACGCTCGATTCCGGCGAGCGCCGGGTCGCCCGCCACCAGGCCGAAGCGGTGGCGGTACGAGTGGATCACCACGTCGACGAAATCCGGATTGTCGAAGGCCGCGGCGCTGCGCTCGAAGGTGGCGTCGTCGAAGGACCAGGTGGGCGACCAGGTCTCCCACAGCAGCCGGCACACCGCGCGCCGGTCGCGCTCGAGGCCCGCGCGCCCGCGCTCGGAGTGGAAGTAGTACTGGTACCAGAGGCTGCGCTCGTTGGCGGGCGTGTCCGGCACCATCGCGCGCGAGATGTCCTGGATGTTGTAGCTGTTGAACGAGACCAGGCCCGAGCAGCGCTGCGGCCACAGCGCGGCGACCACGCAGGCCGCGCGGCCGCCCCAGTCGTAGCCCGCGAGGACGGCGCGCGGGATCGCGAGCGCGTCCATCAACGCGAGCAGGTCGTTGCCCAGCGCGGCCTGTTCGCCCGAACGCGGTACCGACGCGTCCGTGAAGCGGGTCGGACCGAAGCCGCGCAGGTACGGCACCACGACACGGCAGCCGGCGGCGGCGAGGCGCGGCGCGACCTGCGCATAGGCGTGCACGTCGTACGGGAAGCCGTGCATCAGCAGCACCGGCGTGCCGTCGAGCGGGCCGGCCGCGTGGTAGGCGACGTCGAGGACACCGGCGCGGACGGTCTGCAGCGGGCCGGGAAGGCCGATCGGGATGGGCGCGGTCATGGCGGCACGGTCGTGAGTGTGGGGAAGTGAGGAGGGGAAGTGAGGAGGGCGACGTGAGGGGGTGGCGACGTGGCCCGGCGGGGCCTGCGGTGTCGGGATCGTACGTCCCCGCCCCGAAACCGGGCTCGCGACGGGTAGAGTCGCGGAACACTTTTTCCGGATCCCCCCCGCGATGACCCTCCGTCCCCTCGGCCTCGGCGCGCTGCAGTGCGTCGCATTCTGTGCGCTCGGTGCGCTCGGTGCGCTCGGTGCGTCCGACGCCCGCGCGCAGACCGCCTTCGAGAACCGCTTCACCGGGGAGGTCGGCGTCGGCGCCTACCTCAAGCGAGGCATGGTGAAGGACGTCGGCGGCTCGGTCATGGTGCTGCCCTACGTGTACGGCGACTACGGCCGCTTCTTCGCCCGCGTCGACACGCTCGGCGTGAAGACGCTGCCGCTCGGCTCGGGTCACCTCGAGCTGGTCGGGCGGGTGAACACCGACGGCTTCGACGCCGACGGCGCCGCGCTGCGCGGCGTGGGCGACCGCCGCAACCCGGTGCCGATCGGCGTCGGCACGATGCAGCGCACGCCGGTGGGCGCCTTCTTCCTCTACGCGATGTACGACGTGACCTCGGGAGGCGCGCTGCTCGAGGGCACCTGGGGCGGCCGCTTCGAGGCCGGACCGGTGACCCTCTATCCGCTGCTCGGGCTCGAATACCGCAGCAGCGCGCTCGTGCGGCACCTCTATGGCATCGACGGCGCGCAGTCCGCCGCGAGCGGCTATCCGGCCTACGCGCCGGGCGGCTCGACCGTGCCGATGGTCGGGCTGGCCGCGACGATGCCGATCTCGGGGCCGTGGGCGCTGCAGCTCCAGTGGCGCCACCGCTGGTTCGACGACGCCATCACCGGCAGCCCGATCGTCAACGAGCGGGGGCTCGACAGCGGCCACGTGGCGATCACGTACGAGTTCAAGTAGACCGTTCGCGCGGCAGCGCCCTGCGCGCGGCCCGGAGCGAACTCGAGCCGGGATTGCCCCGGCCCGGCCGGGCCGGTGCTCAGTCCTGCGCGGCGAGCCTCGCCTCGGCCTGTCGCCGGCTCATCGTGCGGAGCCCCGCGATCGCCCGGAGCTGCTCCGCACGGGGCGTGGCCTTCTGCCGCTCCCAGTTGTAGACCGACTGGCCGCTGACGCCGAGCAGCCTGCCGAGCGCCTCGGCCGACAGGCCCAGGCGCGCCCGATGCGCCTGGAACCCCTTGGCCGACCAGCGCACGGCGCGCGCGGCGACATCGGTCGGGGGGGGCTCGGTCGCGGTCGCGGCGCGAGCGCGGGGCGTCTTCCGCAGCGCCCGGTTCGACTGCTCGAGCGTCCTGATCTGCCGCTTGAGCGCGGCGATCTCGCGCCGATGCTGGGCCGACGCCTTGCGGATCGCTTCGGTCTGGACCCGGATCTCCTTGCGGGCGATCCGCTGGATCTCGGCCTTCAGGGCGGTGGCGATGTCGGGCATGGGGACTCTCGAGGGACGGGGCACGGAACGGCCGCGCGGGCGACAGTCGGTCATTGTCGCAGGGCGCCGGGTCGCCCGCCGAGGTTCGGGTCGGGCGCGGTGCCCGGGGCGTGCCCCCGTGCAACGCCCGCCCGGGCGCCGCTCACCCCGGTTCCGGTGCTCCGAGCACGCCGTCCGTACCCGGCACGTACGCGAGCACCAGCGGCCGGATCGCGTCGAGCATCGCCGCCACGCACCGCGTCGACCCGCGCATCGACGGCGGGTCGCCGGTGTAGGCGTACACCACCGGGCCCCAGTGCCAGGCCTTGTCCACGACCGAGCGCGCCGGCGCGACCAGCTGGAACTGATCGAATTCGGGGACGTCACGCGCCACCGGCTCGATCACCTGCCGGAGCGGGCGCGGCGCCGTCCGCTCGGCCGCGTCGGCGAGGCCGGACAGCCAGGCCGGCAGCGGATCGGCGTCGGTGGACCGCACCGCGACCATCGCGTACAGCGACGCCCGCTCGCCGCCCCGCAGACCGAGCCGGATCCAGACGCGGCGACCGCCCACCTTGCCGAGCGGCAGTCGCAGCCCGTCGACGGACGAGGCCTCGATCCGCGGGTAGCGTGCGCTCAGGTGGTGCCGGATCGCGTCGTTGACGTTGGAGAACTGGTCGGACATCGGCGCAGCGTACCCGAGGCGTGGCGGTCCGCCTCGAGCCGGCCGACGACCGGCCCGGCATCGGGCACAAGCTTTGCCGAGTGCCCGGATTCCCAATCCTTTCCGGAAGCGCACCATGGCCACCCGCAAGCCGCCGCAGCAGTCGTCCACCCGCCGTGAAGGCACCGCCACGCCGTCCGAACGGCCCTCCGAACCGATCACGAAGAAGCTCGGGCGCGCGGTCGCCTCGGCCGGACGGCGCGCCGGCGCGCCCGAGGGCTCGACGGCCGGCACGTCGGCGCGGGCCGTGTCGGCGACGGTGTCGGGAGAGGGCGGTACCCGTTCCACCGCGGGCCGCGCGCCCGGCGCCGACAACCGTGTCGACTCGGGCGGGCACGAACGTCCGCCGATGCCGATGCCGGAAGGCGGCTCGACCCTGGGCCATTCGGCGACGCTCGCCGGCGGGGCCGCCTCGCAGCTCGCCCAGCTCGCCGCGAAGCTCGACGGCCAGGACGCGCTCGCGCAGGCGCTGCCGGTCAACGCCGACAAGGCGAGCGAGTACGGGGACGCGGCGCGCGACCCGCAGGAAGGCCAGCACGCCGCGCCGTCCGACCCCGCCGTCACCGGCAGCACGCTGACCGAGACCGCGCGCTCGGACAAGGTGGGCGCGGGCGACGCGGCCATCGGCACCAATCCCAACAACGGCCCGCTCGACCGCTACCGCGCGGATTCGGGCGGCAGGGCGCTCAGCACCAACCAGGGCGTGCCCGTCGCCGACAACCAGCACTCGCTCAAGGCGGGGCTGCGCGGTCCGACGCTGCTCGAGGACTTCATCCTCCGCGAGAAGATCTCGCACTTCGACCACGAGCGCATCCCCGAGCGCGTCGTCCACGCCCGCGGCTCGGGCGCGCACGGCTACTTCGAGTGCTACGAGGCGCTCGGCGACCTGACCCGCGCGTCGATCTTCGCCGAGGCCGGCAAGCGCACGCCGGTGTTCGTGCGCTTCTCGACCGTCGCGGGCGAGCGGGGCAGTGCCGACACCGTTCGGGACGTGCGCGGGTTCGCGGTCAAGTTCTACACCGACGAGGGCAACTGGGACCTCGTCGGCAACAACATCCCGGTGTTCTTCATCCAGGACGCGATGAAGTTCCCCGACATGGTCCATGCCGCCAAGCCCGAGCCGCATCACCAGATGCCCCAGGCATCGACCGCCCACGACACCTTCTGGGACTTCGTGTCGCTGACGCCCGAGAGCACGCACATGCTGATGTGGGTGATGAGCGACCGCGGCATCCCGCGCAGCTACCGGACGATGCAGGGCTTCGGCGTGCACACCTTCCGGTTCGTCGACGCCGCCGGTTCGAGCCGCTTCGTCAAGTTCCACTGGAACCCGGTGGCCGGCACGCATTCGCTGGTCTGGGACGAGGCGGTGAAGCTCGCGGGCATGGATGCCGACTACCACCGGCGCGACCTGTGGGAGGCCATCGAGTCCGGCCACTACCCCGAGTACGAGCTCGGCGTGCAGGTGTTCAGCGAGGAGGACGCCGAGCTCTGGAGCTTCGACGTGCTCGATGCGACGAAGATCGTGCCCGAGGAGCTGGTGCCGGTGCGGCCCATCGGCCGGATGGTGCTCGACCGCAATCCCGACAACTTCTTCGCCGAGACCGAGCAGGTCGCGTTCTGCACGTCGCACATCGTGCCGGGGCTCGACTTCTCCAACGATCCGCTGCTGCAGGGCCGCAACTTCTCGTACCAGGACACCCAGCTCACGCGCCTGGGCGGACCGAACTTCCACGAGATCCCGATCAATGCGTCGGTCGCCCAGGTGCACAACA
>Ga0105105_10000149_pt1 | contig 33295 bp, 29 predicted proteins | sample PPLLaktember2015_4_FD_79108 | JGI IMG/M metagenome (GOLD analysis project Ga0105105, IMG submission 79108) | Freshwater sediment microbial communities from Prairie Pothole Lake near Jamestown, North Dakota, USA - PPLs Lake P8 Core (1) Depth... | ecosystem: Environmental > Aquatic > Freshwater >...
ACCCAACAGTAGGGTTGACCACTCCTAATACAGGATCCAACACAATAGCAAATAGCGCTACAGCCACCACCAGTGCAAATGGAAGAGCAGTAGCAAGTGTAGCCAGTGGATTCCCAATAGCAAGAATTAGTCAGATAACAGCAGCTAGCTATTGTACAACAGCAGGAGCAAGTCTTATTAGTAACGCAGAATGGATGATCATAGCAAGGAACATAGAAGCACAAGGAGTAAACTGGACCGGAGGAACAGTAGGAAGCGGAGGCCTCTGGAGAGGCCATAGTGATAATAGTCCATCTAATGCCCTAGCAGCCAGTACAGATGACAATCAAGGTTATGAAGGAACAGGTAATACTAGCCCCAGCATAGAGAGAAGAACACATACCCTAAGCAATGGAGAGACAATCTGGGACTTAAGTGGAAATGCATGGGAATGGACTTCTGATACTATCTCAGGCTTAAATAGACCAAATACTAATTCAGGTTTTTCATATCAAGAATGGACTTCTATTATTAACTTTGGAAGTTTAAGCTATGATTTGACAAGACCTAGTAATACAGCTTGGAATACCACCCAGAATATGGGACAATATTATGCTGGGGATGTTTCTGGAACAATACTTTCAGGATTAGTTCGTGGAGGAAGATATGCTTCAGATGGAGGATTATTTGCTATGTTTCTTGCTAATCAGCCAACAAATGTTACTAATAGCTTTGGCTTTCGCTGTGTTGTTCGTTAAGTGAATTTGAAATAAAAGACTAAACCTTAAAAAATAGCGGTTTACTATGGATTCCCATATTTCTCTTAGCTCTTAAAAAGTCTTGATTTGATGTCTTTTTAATAAAATTCATGTCTATACATTAAATCAGGGTATCAATTTTTTAGGTTAGACATTGTATTTACATTTTAGTAAGATTAGATCTAAAACTTATTATATTATAAAACAAAAGTATAGATTATATATAAAGTAAAAGTATTATAAATGTATAACTTAGGATAAACTCGATCTTACTATTATATCTTTATGGGGACTGATAAAATTTAAGGGGGGGCGTAAAAATATGGTATAGGAGAATACATTTTTATTGCCAATATGTACTCGTCTTATATAGACTCTAGTCAATTGTTACAAAATATGCTATAATTAATTTAATACATAAAAGGAGAGTTCGCATAGTTGGTCTAGTGCGCACGCTTGGAAAGCGTGTATACCGCAAGGTATCAAGAGTTCGAATCTCTTACTCTCCGCAAAATTAAAGGTTAGGATAAATATCCTAACCTTTAATTTATATGGTTTAGTAAAAAAAGATTCGAAATCGGGAAGGGGTCGGGAAACGGTAGTTTCCCATGGTGGAAGTAGTGAAACCCCTCGCTTTCAAGGAGCAAATTCCATTTATGATGAGTTCGTAATATATTACTCTTTTCTTATCACTAGTCTTTAACGTTTCTTAAATTCTCAATAAATTCAGGACCACAAGAAAGTTTTTTGGCCATTGAGCTCTTTGGATCTATTACTTTCCAAAAAGGAGCAATTGGGTCTTTGCCTTCTGCCATTAATTCTAGACTTCTTTCTGCTATTATCCTAGTAAATATACCACTAGTTACTGGGCAAGTAATATCTGCTTTAGCTTGTTTAGCAAGATCAATTCTCATTTGTGAGAGATCTCTATTCTCATTTTTCGGGATTGAGTTTATATAATCTGCTATTTTTTGAGGAGTTGAGATCAACATTAAATCACCAGCTTTCATGTCAGCAAAATTAGTGTCTAATCTTTTTATTTGCTCTTCTTTTTTAGATTCAAATTTTTGTTGCCAAGTTTTTGCCATACTATAAATTATTACATTATATTTATATAATACCAATTTTAATCATTTTAGGCAATAAATAATCGTATAAGATTTTAGTATTTTATTTTATAAATATGGTTTTAATATGTTTCCAAGATAATTTTTCTCCATATAAAAGTATTCCTATTTTATAGATTTTGGATGCAAATAAAATTGTTATAATTGATGTTAGTATAAGAATTATCAAAGATAGTATTATTTCCCAGAGAGGAACATTAAATGGAATTCTAGCCATCATATTTATAGGAGATATGAATGGTATCATAGACAATATAGCTGTTATATTTGAAGTAGGGTTATCAATAGTTACATTTAGACTAAAAATAGAAATTATAATTGGTAAAAAACCAAAGATTGATAAATTTTGAGCTTCTGACTCAGAATCAGTACTAGAGGCAATACATGCAAATATTCCAGCATATAATAGAAGTCCAAAAAATAGAAATCCTAAGAATATAATAAACAAAATAAATATATTTAAGTTCCCAGTAATTACTTGCAATTCACTCCAAATCACACTCATACTTCCTAATTCATCACTAGGAGGTATATTAGAAGCAACGGATCCTAATATAGGAGATATTATGAATGCTAGTATTGGTATAGATATTAATGATAATATAACCCAAAGCAATATCTGAGTTAATCCCACAGCCAAGACTCCAAAAATTTTACCGAATAAAAGACTAGAGGTATTCATAGATGATAATAATACTTCTACAATACGATTTTTTTTCTCCTCCTGCACACTGCTCATAATTTTGGAGCTATAAAATAGTATTAGGAAATACATTAATGAGGCTATTCCATAAGCTAAGATAAATGATTGAAAGGATGATGTTTTTTCAGAATCAAGTGTACTAAATTCTGGTGATATTTCTTTATTGATTCTCTCTGCTTTTTCTGTAGGTATTTGTTCTTTTTGAATACGAATATCTTGCATTATTTGAATTATAAAATCTGAAATTAAAATTTCTTGTGAGAATCCTAAAGCCTGTTTTGATAAAATAGATACATCATAATCATTGTTTTCTGGATTTATGCTGTTAAAGTCAGCCAAAACATCTAAAGTATCTGAATTTCTCAATTTATTTTTAGCTTCTTCTGCTGTTTCAAAACTTAATTCAATAGATATATTATCATTAGTAAATTTTGTTATTTCATAATTTCTAAAAAATTCATCTGATCCTATGATTAAAATATTAGCTGTTGGATCTTTTTCTAAAACAGATAATATAATCGGTACAAAAAAAATTCCAACAAATATCAAGGGTCCAGCTATAGTTGCTATCCAAAACCATTTATTGTTTATACTGGCTAAATATTCTCTCTTAAATACAGTAGCAAATTTAATCATATTTTTATATGTTATTATTCTCTTCTACTACTTTTACAAATATATCCTCCATAGTTGGTAAAATTTCTCGAAACTCTAGGACATCATACTTAGATAAAGATTCTTTAAGAAAAGATGTTACTTCATTTCTATTTTCATTTTGAAATATTATCGTATTATCTGTTTTTGAGATAATTTCCCCAGGTATTTTATCTGGTAAACTGTCTCTAACTTTGAGAAAATAAGTTTGATTACGATAAGATAGTTTTATCTCTTCAATATTTCCATATAAAACTTCTTGCCCATGATTAATCAGAATAATATTTTGACATAATTCTTATACTTGCTCCATCCTATGAGTTGAGAAAATAATAGTTTTTCCATTTTGGGCTAATTCTAGCATCAATTCTTTTAGTACTCTAGAGTTCACAGGATCAAGTCCACTAAAAGGCTCATCAAAAATTATAAGGTCAGGATTATGGATAATTGTAGATATAATCTGAACTTTTTGTTGCATTCCTTTAGAAATTTGTTCTATTCTTTTATTTCTATCTTCATATATACCAAACTTTTTCAAATACTGTTCTATATTATTTAATAATTCTTTCGATTTATAGATGCCTTTGATTTCGGCAAAATATAATATAATATCAGTTATTTTCATTTTAGGATAAAGCCCGTGCTCTTCTGGTAAATAACCTATAAGACTGGAATTATCTATTGATATCTGTGAACCTTGCCAGGTTATGCTTCCAGAATCATATGCATATATACCAGTGATCATTCTAAGTAATGTAGTTTTACCAGCTCCATTTGGTCCTAATAGTCCAAATATACCACCTTGTTTTATTGTAAATGAAATATCTTTTGTAACATTATAATCTCCAAAATACTTATTAATTTTTGATACTATAAGCATATAATTAATCCCTACTCCTTACAAATACCAGTTCGGATTTGATTTATATCTCCGTATAATAATAGGGGAGTATTAGATTGGCAAAAAGAAGTGTGTGATAGGGATAACTTAGCTTTATCTTTATAGAAAATTGGGCCAAGCAATACATCTAATAGTCCGCCGGTGTATTCTGTTATATTTGCAACTTGAATAGTATTGCCTTGCCCAATTTCTTGTTGCATTAATTCTATAGCAAAGTCCTCATTCCCGACTTTGTCAACTAGACCATATTTAGTAGCTTCAGGACTATTAGCTAAAAATACTCTAGCTCCCATTTCATTCTTAATTATATCCTCTGAGATATTATTATATTTGCTGATATGAGTGACAAAGGTATTGTATAGTGCATCCACATCTGGATTAATACATTCTTTGATAAATTCATCAGAAATATTAAGCTGATTGTCTGGTTGTTTACATTTTCCTCTATAAATTGGAGTGAAGTCAACGTTTCCACTAATTGAAGCTCCTAATAATCCTTCAGAATAGGAATTAACATTACTAAATTTAGGTGCATAACCTCCAGCCACTCCTATGCTACCGACTATGGCTGTGGGGTTAGCAATGATGGTAGCGGCTGGAGCAGATACCCAAGATCCTCCAGAGGCTGATAATTCGTTTACGAATACATATACCTTTTTATTGGTTTTATTTTGATAAGCCTCAATAGCATCTGCGATATTGGCTGATGCCCCAATTTCACCTCCTGGGGTAGTAAGGTCAATTAATACAGCTTTTATATCTTCATCTTTAGCTAACTGGTCTAATTTATCTGCTACATATCTTCCATAAATCATCTCTGGGGAGATAAAAGAAAGAGGGCTACTTGTGTCTAGGCTATTAGAAATTGGGCCATTTAATTCTAATCTAGCTACTTTAATATCTGAGTCTTCATCTCCTTTATAGTATTCATAAATCAAATCTCCAGTTTCAGCAGAACCTTCTCCCATTCCTAAGAAATCATTAGCTACAGATTGTATGCTAATTATAATCCAAATTGCAAATAAGATAATAGTAGTCAGAATAATAAACCAAGCGGAGGTTAGAAATTTAGGAAATCGTCTTTTTTTAATTGGAGTAGGAGTAGGTATATTGGAGACGGGCTGAGAATTTTCCATATTTTATTGTGTTTAATATTTATAGATATAATTATAACATAGTTATTAAAAAGAAATAAGGCTTACACAAAGTGTGCAGCCTAGAAAGTTGGTAGTGGCAGATAGCCATAGAGGACGGGGATATTGATTGACGATTGAATTTTTAGTAAAGTATAGATTTGACTATCTGTAATTTGATTATAAATTTATATCAAAATTTTGTCAAATGAAGTTATCCACATTTTGTGAAATACCTTATTCTTGACTTGCTACGGTAAATAATATAAGTTATAGGTATATTCCCATTGACATTATGACTATTCATCCTGATATGTTTCCAGTCGTAAATCCAGATAGAATAACGATATTTAGCAGAGCCAAAGAATTTGCCAATCAACAGGAAGATTGGGGAGAAATTAAGAAAAGCATATATATTGCTACAATAGTACATTTATCTGGTATGGGACATGAAGATTCTTATAAATTATTCCCAGAGACATTCCAACCATTTAGCTCCTTTATGACTAATTTTTTTAATTTTTATTCTCTTAATCAAACTGATTATATTCACGGTAGTATGGATTATGACGAGGCACACTCACTTATAATCAACTATCCAGAATTTCAAGCTATTGACTCCTGAACCCCAAAAAGATAAAGGGCTCTCCACTGTGGCAGAGCTCTTTTTTCTATGATATAATAGACTTATATGCAATATATAATTCACACATCTAATTCTAGAGGTTCGGCTGATTATGGTTGGTTGAAGACTAATTATAGCTTTAGTTTTGCTGAGTATATGAATCCTGATAGGATGGGGTTTGGGGCTTTAAGAGTTCTGAATGACGATATGATTGCTGGAGGTAAAGGGTTCGGAGCTCATCCACATAATAATATGGAAATTATAACGATTACTTTATCTGGTGGGTTAGAGCACAAAGACAATATGGGTAATATTGCTATCTCAAAACCAGGAGATGTACAGGTTATGAGTGCTGGATCGGGAGTCTTTCATAGTGAATATAATGCTAATCTTGATACTGATTTAACATTATTGCAGATTTGGGTAATTCCAAATAAAATGAATGTAGTCCCAAGATATGAGCATAAATATTTTGATATTAATAAAAATACTTATAACTTTACTCAGATTATATCTCCAATAAATAGTGGTGAAGAGGGGATTGGAATTTATCAGGAGGCTTGGTTTAATCGTGCTATTTTAGAAAAAGACAGAAAACTAGAATATAATTTACATAATTCAATTAATGGAGTTTATGTCTTTGTAATCTCTGGGGAAATTACAATCAATAATATTATTAAATTAAATACGAGAGATGCATTAAGTATTTGGGATATAAACGAGCGATTGAATATTGTAGCAGAACAAGATGCTGATTTCCTTTTTATGGAAGTGCCTATTAGATAAATGACTTCTCTTGTATTATTTTGCTTTTAGCTATATAATTATTCTAGACCTTTATCAGTATTAATTTAATATAAAATATATGGGAATGTTAACAATTTGGATCTTTGTAGGAGTGGTAGCTGTCTTAGCTATTTATGGTATTGCAGTATATAATAGTTTAGTTGGTTTGAGACAGAAGGTTTCTGAAGCCTGGTCAGATATTGATGTACAATTAAAGCGAAGATATGACCTTATTCCTAATTTGGTAGAAACTGTAAAGGGGTATGCTACTCATGAGTCTACTGTATTTGAGAATGTGACTAAAGCTCGTAATCAAGCTATTGGAGCTCATGGATTACAAGAGCAGGCGGAAGCTGAGAATATGCTGTCTGGTACCTTGAAAAGTTTATTTGCTGTATCTGAGAACTATCCAGAACTTAAAGCTAATGAAAATTTTGTTGAGCTACAAAGAGAACTTAGTGATACTGAGAACAAAATCCAAGCTTCAAGAAGATTTTATAATAGTGTGGTTATGTCTCTTAATACTAAGATTGAGAGCTTTCCTGATAGTATAGTTGCTTCTATTGGGAAGTTTGAGAAAAATGAATACTTTGAAATCGCAGAAGCTGAAAAAGAGAATGTCAAAGTTTCATTCTAAGTAAACTGTTAAATTATAAAATATGAATCTTTACGATCAAAAAGATAAAAACATTCGTAAAACATGGATGCTAATGATTATATTCCTGGCTGTAGTAGTAGGTATAGCTTGGATATTTAGTTATACTTTAGATAATCAGATGATTTTTGTCTGGGCTTTGATTGGTAGTCTATTTATGAATGTTATATCTTATTGGTATTCTGATAGTATTGTTTTATCCATTTCTAATGCTCATCCTATCAATACTGATACTCCTGAGGGTAAGAGAATATATCGTTTGCTTGAAAATTTAGCTATTACCGCTGGGCTTCCCGTACCAAAGCTATATATAATTCAAGATACTGCTATGAATGCATTTGCTACAGGTAGAGATCCAGATCACTCAGCAATTGCCCTTACCACTGGTATTATTGATAGATTAGAACAAATCGAACTGGAGGGTGTCATTGCTCATGAATTATCTCATATTGGTAATAGAGATACTTTAATCCAGACAATCTCGGTTGTTTTAGTGGGATTAGTTGCACTTTTATCTGACTGGTTTATTAGAATTAGCTTTTGGGGTGGAGGCAGAAAAAATAATGATGATAATAGTAGTTTAGGTCTTATTTTAGGAGTTGTTGCGATTGTATTGGCTATTTTAGCTCCTATTTTTGTACAATTACTACACTTTGCAATATCTCGTAAAAGAGAATATTTAGCAGATGCTAGTGGAGCTTTATTAACTCGTTATCCAGAGGGTCTGGCTAGTGCTTTAGAGAAAATTAGTCAGGATACCGAACCTCTAGAAGTTGCTAACAGGGCTACAGCTCATCTATTTATATCTAATCCTTTCAAAGGTGGAGGTATTCGAGATTGGATGTCTACTCATCCACCTGCAGAGAAGAGAATCCAGGCCTTAAGGGGAATTAACATTAAGTAATTAAAATAATACATTATGATAAAATCTAATCCATTAAAAAGAACAAAAATAGTAAGCACTCTTAGTCCTAGAGTGGCAACTGAGGAATCTTTGACAGAATTTATTAGATCCGGAGCCAATGTCTTTAGGCTTAACTTTTCGCATGGTAGTTATGAGGAGTATAGTCAAATGATTGATACTATTAAAAAAGTTCGTCAAGATTTATCTTTACCAGTGGCAATTTTGCAAGATTTACAGGGTCCTAGAGTTAGAGTGGAAGCTCTTGACACTCCTTTGGATATTATAGTGGGCGACATTGTATATATTACTAATGGTCAGTATGAATATAACTTTTCTGATGGAGTTAAAGTATTGCCAATTGATCATGATTTAAGTCCAATTTTGAAACCAGGGGAAACTATTTTAATAGAAGATGGTTTGATTGAATTGTTAGTAAAGGAATCTGTTTTAGAAAGTCATTATACTATTGCAGAGGCAAGAACGAATTCTCAAATTAAAGGTAGAAAGGGTGTTAATTTCCCTGGAAGCTCAGTTGATTTTCCTGTAATAACTGAGAAGGATAAATCAGACCTAAAATTTGGCTTAGAGCAAGGAGTAGATTTTATTGCCATGTCTTTTGTACGTTCAGCCAATGACATTAAAGAGTTAAAAAGATTGATTGAATCAGAACCTAATAAAAATTCTAACCCTCTAGTCATTGCTAAAATTGAAAAGCCAGATGCAGTGACTCAGATTGAAAGTATTATGCATGTAGTAGATGGAGTAATGGTAGCTAGAGGAGACTTAGGGATTGAAGTTCAAGCTGAGAGGGTTCCAATTATTCAAAAGCATATTATTGAACTTGCTTTACTAAAAGGTAAAAGAGTTATAGTAGCTACTCAGATGTTAGATTCAATGATTAGAAACCCTAGACCTACAAGAGCTGAGGTTTCAGATGTAGCGAATGCTGTAATTGACCATACAGATGCTGTTATGTTATCTGGAGAGACTTCTGGAGGGGATTACCCTTTAGAGGCAGTCTCTATGATGCAGAAGATTATTCTTTCTACTGAGGAATCAGCTTATGATAACTTTTTTGATGAGTATATATCTACGGAAGATTCTAAAAATATATATAAAGAATTAGCTTATGGAGCGCAGCATTTGGCAAGAGCTAGTGAAGTGGATGGTATTATTATCATAGATAAAGAGGGTAGAGGAATAGCTGAGTATATGTCTCAATTTAGAGCCGAAATTCCAGTTTTTGTAATCACTGAGAACAAAGAGTATTTTTATCACACGGCTTTAACTTGGGGGGTGACAGGATTATTAAATGGAGAAGATAAAGATATTTATAAGATTATAAGTCGTATTCAAAAAAATTATTTTGATGACGAAGTAGATGGACATTATTTTGTAGTAGTAGATATTACAGAACAAAATAGAGAATCTATACAAATGTTTTTGGTATAAACAACTTTTGACAAAAGTGTAGTATTAGTATATAATATTTTAATACTGCACTATGTGCCGATATAGCTCAGTCGGTAGAGCGCACCCATGGTAAGGGTGAGGTCATCAGTTCAATCCTGATTATCGGCTCCCTATATTAATTTATACTTAAATATTATAAGAATATGAGTCAAGACAACTTAATTAAATTACAGTGTACAGAAACAGGTAGGATTGGATACTATACTCGCAAGAATAAAAAGAAGAATACTGAGAAGTTGGAATTAAAGAAATTTAATCCAGATTTACGAAGGCACACTCTACATAGAGAGATGAAAAAATAATCTATATTGGACAAATAAAAGGGGGCTGATAAAAAAGCTCCTTTTTATTTTAATTTACAATTATTACAAATTCCTTTAATTTCAAAAGAATGAGAAAGAGGAGTTCCAATATCTTCAAGAGAATTAAGAATTGGATTCATCATACATATATCTATATCAGTAATCTGAGCACATTTTATACAAGTAAAATGATGATGATGTGGTAAAAATTTGGAAGACAACTCATAATAATTAGCTTTCTCTCCGTAAATAGCATCTAGTAGCCCTATCTTATTTAATTTATCTAAAATTCTATGGATTGTGGATAAATCTATTAATTGATCGTTGGATATTAAAGTATCATATATAGCTCTAGCATCAATAGGAGTAGTTTTAACCACTATAATATTTACAATTGCCTGTATGTGTTTAGTAATTCTAATATTATTCTTACGTAAATATTGAAAAACTTTAGAGTCAATAGTCATTAATCTATAGCTTATAAAATTGCAGGCACAGTAGGAATCGAACCTACGACGATGGTTTTGGAGACCATTGTTATACCATTTAACTATGCGCCTATTATCTTAATAATTATACCTTTAAGTTATGATATTTGCAAGAGTTGTTTTATTCACTCTTGACTTAAAAATATAAATTTGATAATATATAGATACTAAATGCGGGTATCGTATAAGGGCTAATTATCTCTGCCTTCCAAGCAGATGATGAGGGTTCGAATCCCTCTACCCGCTCAGAGAATAGAGTGAGAATAACAACTTCTTGCTTTGAAAATTTACAAAAAATAAAATATGAATAATAAAAATTTATTTTTAAGGATTGCCATAGTATGTTTGATTTTACTGAACTTTAATATTGTTACAGCTAATCCTAACGATAGATTTGAAAATAGAACACAATTACAAGATGCTAATCCAATCATAATTGGAAATACTGCCCCAACTACATTGCCGAATACTGGGACTAATACAGAAGCTGAGAATCAAAAGACTAATACCTCACCAACTACTAGTCAATCTAACACTCAAACACAAACACAAACTACACAATCAATCTCTCCTACTACTACAGCAGGTACTGTTAGCTATGAATCCTATACTAATTTCCCAGGGGTAGGGAGAATTAGTGATTTATGTCAGTTAATTACAGCTTTGTGGTTACTAGGATTTGCAGTATTATTAACCTCAGTCTTAGGAATGTTTTTGTATGGAGGCTATATCTATGTAACAGCAGGAGTGAATGCTGGTAAGGTTAATCAGGCTAAGGAAATATTTACTAATACTATTACAGGACTTATTATAGGTCTATCTATATTTATAATTATAAATGTTATAAATCCAGGGTTATTACAAGGTAATTGTAGTATACCTTCAGTAGGGAGTGGTTCTACTATAGGAGGTGGGGGAGGTACAACTCCTATATCTGGGAATTGTAAAGAGGTTAATCAATCAATTTGGAAATGTCAAAGAGGTGGATGTAGTGATTCTTATTTTGGATTAAGTAATGTAAGTAAAGATTTGTATCCTGTAATTACAGAGATATTTAAAACTTGTTCATCAAAAGGAAATTTTCAAATATCATCTGCCTATAGACCATGGAGCTCTGGATCATTTCATCAAACTGGTAAAGCTGTAGATTTTGCTGATGGTGCTAATGATAATTTTACTCTTCTGCCAACAGGAAAGTGTATAATGGACGTTGCTAAACAGTGTGGGATACCAGCTTCTAGAGTTAATCCTGGTAGTGATGCCAATCAAACTTTTCATGTGCATATTGATTTAGGTCGATAATTCAATTTGAACTTTACCTCAAATCGGTGTATACTATATAAATAATTTAATCGATAGCAAATATAGTATATGACATTTTTACAAAAAATATTTGGGGACCCAAATGCTAGAACCTTATCCAAAATTCAACCTATTGTAGACACTATTAACTCTCTAGAGGAGTCTTATAAAGCTAAGTCTGATGATGAGATTAGAGCTGAGATTGCTCAGATTAAAACAGATATTCAGGAGAAGGGGACTAGTCTAGATGAGGTTTTACCTCAAGTTTTTGCTCTGGTGAGGGAAGCTTCTCGGAGGACTTTAGGACAGAGACATTTTGATGTACAGTTGATTGGAGGTATTGTTTTACATCAAGGTAAAATTGCTGAGATGAGAACTGGAGAAGGTAAAACTCTGGTAGCAACATTGCCAACTGTATTGAATGCTATGACGGGTAGGGGAGTGCATGTGGTAACGGTGAACGACTATCTTGCCAAAAGAGATGCAGTCTGGATGGGACAAATTTATAATTTTTTAGGACTTTCTTTAGGTATTGTGACAGGAGATGGTTCTTACTTATACAAAGAAATTCCAGAGGAAGATAAAGAAAGAGATGAAAAAGGTTCTTATGAGGTGGAAGCTGAATTTTTGACTTCAGTCACCCGTAAAGAAGCTTATGAGGCTGATATTACTTATGGGACTAATAATGAATTTGGGTTTGATTATCTTAGAGATAATATGGCCACTTCTAAAGATAGAATGGTGCAAAGAGAATATTATTTTGCCATTGTAGATGAGGTGGACAGTGTATTGATTGACGAGGCTAGAACTCCACTTATAATTTCTATGCCTGATACCGAATCTCCTGCTTTGTACAAAACTTTTGCTTCAATTGTGCCTACTCTGAAGGCTGAAACTGACTATACTGTAGATGAGAAGATGAGGACAGTTAATATTACTGAATCAGGAATAGATAAAGTAGAAAAAGCTCTCAATATTAATAATATTTATGAAGAAAAAGGTATTGCCTTTGTACACCATCTAGAACAAGCTCTGAAAGCTCAAGCTTTATTTCATATAGATAAAGAATATGTTGTTAAAAATGGTGAAATTATAATCGTTGACCAATTCACAGGTAGATTGACCCCCGGTAGGCGATATTCTGAAGGTTTACATCAGGCTATAGAAGCTAAAGAAGGAGTTACTGTACAGCAAGAATCTAAGACTTTAGCCTCTATCACATTACAAAACTATTTCCGTATGTATGATAAATTAGCTGGTATGACTGGTACAGCGGTGACTAGTGCTGAGGAATTTCATAAAGTGTATAATTTGGATGTGGTAATTATGCCAACCAATAGAGAGATTAAGAGAATTGATTTAGCTGATGTGGTTTATAAAAATGAAAAAGCTAAATTTAAAGCCATTGCCCAAAAGGTAAAAGAATTGTCTCAAAAAGGACAACCAGTACTATTAGGTACGGCTTCTATTGATAAAAGTGAGGTTCTGGGACAAGTATTTGATAAGTTTGGACTCAAATATACAATTTTAAATGCTAAACAGCATGAAGCTGAAGGTTTAATTATTGCCGATGCTGGTAAAAAGGGAGCTATTACTATTGCTACTAATATGGCAGGTAGAGGAGTGGATATTAAGCTAGGAGGAGCTGCTGCTACAGAAGAGGAAAAACAAGAGATTTTAGAATTAGGAGGACTTTATGTAATCGGTAGTGAAAGACATGAAGCAAGGCGCATAGATAATCAGCTAAGAGGAAGGTCTGGTAGACAAGGAGAGCTTGGAATAACTCAATTTTATCTTTCTCTTGATGATGAAATTATGAGAATCTTTGGTGGTGAGAGAATTAAGTCATTGATGGAAAGATTTAATTTCCCAGAAGATGAGCCAATTGAAAATGTTCTAATCGCCAAATCTATTGAAGGTGCTCAGACTAAAATTGAAGGATTTCACTTTGATTCCCGTAAACATCTCTTAGAATACGACGATGTATTGAATAAGCAGCGAGAAATTGTATATCGCAAAAGACGAGATATACTTCTACAAAAAATAGATTTGAAAGACCAAACTGAAGATTTAATAAAAGAAAATGTATATAAAGTTGTTTCTTTTTATACAACTAGTGAAAGTATTAGAGAATGGGATTTACAGGCTATAAAGGATGATATTAAGGGATTAATTGGAAGTCAATTAGATTTTATAAATAATTTAGAAAATATTAGAGACCAAGAAGTAACTATAGATAGTAAAAAAGAAGCTATTACTGACTTTTTGGTTAAAAATATTGAAGATATCCTATCCAGTAGATTTAATGCAGTTTCGGATGAACAATATTCAGATATTATGGCCTCTGTTTACATACAAACTCTAGATAATTTATGGATGGATCATTTGGAAATTATAGACTATCTTAAGACAGGTATTCGACTCAGAGGATATGCCCAGCGAGACCCTTTAGTAGAGTATAAGAACGAAGCTTTTATGCTTTTTGAAAAGCTACTAACTTCTGTCCAAACTAACTATATAAATACTATACTGCGTGTGGAGCCTACTCTAGATTTACAAAAAGTTGAGTCTCAAACTGTTTTAAATAATAATTCCGTACAAAGAGTGGGACGTAATGATACTTGTCCTTGTGGGAGTGGTAAAAAATATAAAAAGTGTCACGGTAAATAAATCATAATTAAATTAAAAATATGAAAGAATTGTTAAATAAAAATCCAAAATTAATACTATTATTGGGGTTCAGTATAATCCTAATAATAGTAGGATTATACTGGTATTTTATGGTGTTAGATTCAGATAAATCGGTAGCACAGGTTACTGATTTTAAATCCTGTACTGAGTCAAATGATGGTGTTGTGAATAAATCTTATCCTGCGAAATGTACTTATGATGGGGTTACTTATACGGAAGAAATAATTGATAGTAAAGATTATAGTTCTACTGAAAGTATAAATCTAGAATTACCAGAATATGAAAGATCACAGATTGAAGCTTGGTTAGAAAAAAATGGCTACAATCAGTATGGAGATAAACCAGATACTATATATATGGGAGGAACTCCACTATTTGATGAATCTAAGGGAACATATATAAAATTATATGATTATTTGCTCAAAAAATATCCAACAAAACCTTGGCTAGAAAAATCTATTAATATTATTGAAAACTCTACTACTAATAATTCAGCTGTCCAATCTTTTGCCGAGGTCAAAGCATGGCAAAACTTTGATAATCCTAACTTTGAGTTACAATATCCAGATTTTGTGACTATGAGTGATAGAAGTATGTATCCAGTCAAATTCACTGCTAACAATACTTTTGAATTTATAATAGATATGACTTCTCAACAACCAAATTATCCAGCTGGAACTTGTGAGAAAAAATTGGACATAGATACAAAGTCTTTGTATCTATGTTATAATAAAACTATAACTTATAAAGAGATATATCAGAGAATGTTAGATTCCTTTGTAATAAGATAGATTAGAATATGGTATATAAAACTAGACAATTAGATAATGGACTCACTATAATTGGAATCCCACTTAAAGATTCTAAAACTACTACCGTGTTAACCTTGGTGGGAGTTGGCTCAAGGTATGAATCAGACGATGAACAAGGTTTGTCACATTTTTTGGAACATATGATGTTCAAGGGAACAAAAAAAAGACCTAATGCTAAAGTTATTGCTCAAGAATTAGATGGTTTAGGAGCTTCATATAATGCTTTTACCAGCTATGAATATACGGGCTACTGGGTAAAAGTTAGAAATCAGAAAAAATATATAGCCCTTGATGTAATTTCAGATATTTTTCAAAACTCTCTATTAAAGGAAAGTGATATACAAGTAGAAAGAGGAGCTATTATTGAAGAGTTGAATATGTATTTGGATATGCCAACTAGACAAATACATAGTGATTTTCAAACTTTATTATATGGCTCAGATACACCATTAGGGAGACCAATTATAGGAACTAAAGCTTCGATTAATTCATTTAATCGAGAAGCCTTTGTAGATTATTTTTCTAATAAATATGTCACTTCTAATACTTATATTATTATTGCCGGGGAGGTAGATAATAATATGTTAGATAAAGTAGAGTCATCATTTAATAATGCCAGGCAAGCTGAGGCTCCTAAAAAAAATTATATTAAAATTAAGCAAAATAACCCAAGGATAAATATTAGAAATAAGAAAACAGATCAAACTCATTTGATGTTAGGTTTTCATATTCCATCTATTCATTCTAAAGACAGATATATAGCTACTATTGCTAGTACAATTTTGGGAGGATATATGAGCTCTAGATTATTTACTGAAATCAGAGAAAAAAGAGGTCTATCTTATTATATTAGAGCGGATAGTCATCATTTTGATGATACAGGAGTATTCAATATTAATACAGGGGTACAGAATACAAAGATAATAGATACACTTAAACTTATAGTAAAAGAATTAAAAGAGATGAAAACTTACTCTGTAAGTGATAGGGAGTTAAATATTGCTAAAGAACATATTCAAGGACAAACTGTTATGGGATTTGAATCTAGTGATGAAATTGCAGCTATAATTGGTATGAATGAATTATTATTACATCAACCTTTTGATCTTGAATATGAAATGGAGCAATATAAAACAGTATCAAAACAACAGATTTTAGAATTTATGCAAAAATATACCTTAGCAGAGCAATTAAACTTAGCTTTAATTGGTAATATTTCAGCTAGTGATAGTATTAAATTAGAACAAATTTTATCTAGTCTATGATATATTTAGATAGTCAGGCAAGCACTCCCATTCATCCTGAGGTTTTAAAAGTAGTAACTCAGGTTCTGGAGAATAGCTTTTCCAATCCCCACAGTCAGCATATATTAGGACAAAAATCTATGCATATTGTGGATGATGCTAGAAGGATTATAGCTGATCATTTTGGAGTACAATTCTCAGAAATTATTTTTACAAGTGGAGCTACTGAAAGTAATAATATAGCAATTCAGGGCGTAATTTTAGAAGCTTTAGAAAAAAGAGATAAAGTTGAAATCATTACTACCCCAATTGAACATAGTGCAGTTATAGCTCCAATTCAAGCCTTAATCAATCAATATCCAAATAGGATTATACATAAAACTACACCTATCACTGAAAGTGGAATTGTCACAGTTGAGGATATCCAGAATTTATTAACTCCAGATACGGTTTTAGTTAGTATAATTCATGCTAATAATGAAATTGGTACGATTCAGCCAATCAGAGATATAGGCAGAATGTTAAAAAAATACAATCCAGATTCAATTTATCCACTTTTTCATTCTGATGGGGCACAAGCAGTATGGTCAGAGGATCTAAATTTTAATTACTCAAATTTAGATTTATACAGTATCTCTGGACATAAAATGTATGCACCTAAAGGAATAGGGTCTTTATATATAAAGAAGAACACCCCTATTCAAGCTATTGTTTATGGTGGAGGTCAGGAATATGGTATTAGATCAGGCACACTTAATACTCCTGGAATTGCTGGCTTAGGAGAAGCCATAAGATTATTATCTATCTCAGAGCATAATAATATAGTTAAAAACCTTAGAGCTTTAAGAGAGGTTTTATTAGACAAATTATTATCTATAGAGGGAGTAAGTCTAAATGGGGATAGAGAAAATAGACTACCTCAGAATATAAACATTTCTATTCATAATCAAACAGCTGAAAAATTAGTGATTGCAGCTGATTTAGCTGGACTTGCTATATCCGCAGGTTCGGCTTGTCATAGTGGAGCTATGCAAGAATCAGAAGTTATTAAAGCTATTAGTCCTATACAAGCTGATAAGGCTAAAAATAGTATTAGAATTTCACTTTCTCAGTACAATACTGAGGATGAAATACAGCAAACTTATAATATTATAAAATCAATAGTTAAATTATAAAGTTTGTTGAAATTTATAATTTAATATATAATATTAGTATTAATTAATAATAATTGAATATGATAACAAGAGAAAAATTATTTAGATTTAGTTGGTATTTACTCATCTTTATAATTCCATTTGAAACATTACAAATAGCTATTAATGGCTTTAATATTAGAGCACATCAGATAATTCTATTAATAACTATTATAACTAGTTTAATAGCTTACTATAAGAATATACCAGAGAAACTTAAATTTTTACACAAGAATATTTTTAATTTTAATTTTTGGTATAATAATATATATTTATCTTTATTTTTAGGTGTAGCTATAACTTATATAATAGGAGGCTTGTTTTTCGGTATTTCCACTCAACTAACTATTATTAGAGGTATTGCATTCTTAGGCTATATTGTTTTATTTGGCTTGATTTATTATGGAATAAACTCAAAATTTCAATTGTTTAATGTTTTTAAAACACTATTTTATTCAACAACTATATTAATACTTTTTGGGATATATGAAGCAGTTGCTTTTCAGATGGGATGGCATAATTTTATGTATTTCCCAGGAAGAGTAGATAGTTTTTTTCCTGAACCAAACTGGCTTTCTATGTTTATGGCCTTTATATATGCAATACTAATACCATTATATTATTTTTCTAATGATAAAAAGGAAAAGATATTATTAGCATTAATGTTTATAGGAGTTACATTTACCTCTATATTAGCAATGGGTAGAGCTGCATGGTTAACAATGATCATACTAAATATTGTATTTATATTACAAAATATAATATCTAAATCATTCTCTAAAAAATTAATTTCATTCATAATTTCAATTTCTTTATTTTCTACTTTGGCAGTGTTTTTATCTCAAACCGGACTTACCAATTTTGATTTACAAAATAGATTTACTTCTACCTTTACCCACGAAGTAGTAATTGAAGATGAAGTTGTCAGAGATATTAATGTTGATATTAGGTATGAGAGTTATTTGATAAGTTTGATAAGATATCAACAAAGTCCTTTTATTGGTATGGGACCTACTGAAGAACATAATTTATTTTTGGGTGTATTAGTAGGATCAGGAATTATTGGTATATCTTTGTTCTTATCAGTATTGTATCTTCTTTTTAAGCAAAGTATTTTATTCTATAGACAAAAGCCACAAGTTATAACATTAATGTATTTAATACCTATCTCAATTATTGTTACTGGTATATTTAATGATTCATTATTATTTGGAGCGATGTGGCTCATGTTTGCTATAGCAACTAGAATACCAGATTTGATAGTTTATAGAAAACTCTAGGTTTCAAATTAATGAAATATAAACTCAGCTCATTCCTTAAAAAGTGGAATGTAAAATATGTCTTCACTGTATGGATTGCTTGGATGATGATATTAACATTAGTTGGAGCAATTATGTTTGGTCGTGTCCCAGTTACTGGGTCAACACATAGCTATTATGGAATTGGTGAGGAATTATCTGTTTGGACTAATTGGGACGGAAATAACTATATTGTTATAGCCAGGGAAGGATATAATGTTTTACCTCTATACGCTTTCTTCCCATTATTACCAATATTAATTAAGATATTTGTAAATACCCTAGATATTTCTTATCCTTTAGCTGGAGTAATTGTATCTAGATTAGCACTATTTGGAGCGTTGATATTTCTAGTGAAATTAGTAGAAAAAGAGTGGAGTAAAGATATAGCCTATAAAACAGCTTGGTTGATGTTGATTTTTCCAACAGCCTATTTTATGATGGCAGTTTATACAGAAAGTTTATTTTTATTCACCACTTTTGCAGCTTGGTATTTTTCTAAAGAAAAAAATTGGTGGCTAGCTGGATTTTTTGGATTTTTTGCTCCTTTGACTAGATTATTAGGTATTTTGATAGCTTTAGTGATATTCTGCGAATATTTATTATCTAAAAATTGGAGATTGAAGAAAATTAGGTTTGGTATTTTAGCAGCTTTTACACCTATATTAGGATTATTATCTTATGCCTATTATAATTATGTACAAACAGGGAATTTTTTAAATTTTCTTAATGTCCAAAAATACTGGGCAGAAGTACATGGTAGGGGAGGGTATCATAATCCATTTATTATTATATGGGATGAATTTAGTTCGACTATTTCTAAGATTCCCAATGAAGGCATATTTGTAATAGGAGGAACGGATTTATGGATGACTTTATTTGCTGTAGGAATATTAATTTGGATAACTATAAGAAGAAAATTTAGTCTACCATATGTAATCTGGAGTTGGGGGTTTTTGATGATTCCAATTATTTCTGGTTCTTTAGTAAGTATGCCGAGATATGTATTAGGATTTTTTCCTATGTATATAGTATTAGCATTATGGTGTAGTAAAAATAAATTATTTGAACAATTTTATACCTTAACAAGTGCCTTATTAATGGCTACTTTTTATATAATGTTTTTATTCCAAATCTGGTTTGCCTAAAAAGTATGCTATAATATATATATCAATTAATAATCTGCACTCTATGCAAATTAATGTTAAATATAATAAAAATTTAGTTACTTTCTCTAGATATGGAATATTATTATTATCTTTTTTAGCAATTTTATTGGCTAGTTATTATTTATATTATGGAGATTTCTTCCTACATTTAGCTGGAAAAGGGGAGTGGTTTAACCCCGAACTAGGTATCTCTGCTTGTAATCTGTGCTGGTATGCTAGAGTTTTGATGTTCCCTATTTTTCCTATTGCAGCAGTAGGGATATTCAAAAATGATAATAAATTTACCGATTATATAATTCCATTAACTATTCTAGGATTAATTTTGGATATTTATCATTATAGTTTACAGAGAGGTTGGATTGCTAAATCTTTATTATGTGACCCTAATGGAATTAATTGTGCTGATGCTCCTGTAAACTATTTTGGCTTTATAACCATGCCATTTATATGTGGGGTATTATTTTTGATAATATTTATATTAGCTACATATAACAGTTTAGCTGTCAGGAACAAAGATTAGTATTAATATAACTAAATTTCTAAAAATATGGATATCAATGAATATAAGAATAAAGCCCTTCGCACAGACTATGCTGATTATAGTGACTTTCATATTGGAGATGTGTCTGCAAGATTAGATTATGCTAGTATGGGGTTGGTAACAGAGTCAGCTAAAATTTTAGATATAATTAAAAAATCTAAAAAATCTTTAAACTCATTAGATAAAGCTAAAATCCAAGAAGAATTAGGAGATTTATTATGGTATATGAATTTAACTTTAGATGAATTAAATATAAGTTTTGATGAGTTGATGCAGTCAAGTATAGATAAAATTGATCGTAAACATCCAGAAGGAGACCCAACAATTAGAGGATAGAAAGGATATGTTTGGTTTTTGTATATAGTAGGGAATAGGTTATTATATAAAGATAAACCCTCTTGACCATATTAAATAAACAGAGTATAATCATTATTATACTCTGTTGCAGATATAAAAACCTTAAGGTATAATATATTCAGACCTAATAAGCTCTCCCCTTTTTGCAAAACAAACTGTCCTCCTTTGTAGGAGGTGCCTGAAAGGCGGGGGTGGATTTTGAGATTAAGTAGCAATTTAATGTCTATCAATTCAAAACCAACTCATCCCAAATCACAAATACCAATTAAATAGCATATATATGCCAGTATCCCAAAAATTGCCCTTATTAGAAGACTTTTTACTTTTTTTGACTACTAGTAACTATTCAAAGGCTACTATTCGTAATTATGAAAGAGATTTATTGATTTTTGAGAAATTTTTGAGCGATAATGATTTTGAATTCCATAACATTACCAAAAAAACCATAATTATATATCAGGCAGATTTATTAGCTGAAGACAGAAAAGTATTCAAAGCTAAATCACAGTATCAAAAAGCTAAACCCCTAGAACCCAAAACTATAAACCGAATGCTAACCAGTATCAGGTCATATTTTGTTTACCTCATAGACAATGAACACCCATGCCCCTTATTACCTCAGCAAATCAAATTGATGAAACTAGGGAAGTACAAATTACATTTACCCGAGCTAGAGACTTTGATTCAATTCATAGAGTCTCCAAAACAATTAGAATCCAATGCATTTATTGGGATTCGGAATCAAACTATATTAGAATTAATTTTTGCCTCAGGAATGCGAATTTCTGAAGTTACCCATTTAACCATTGATCAAATTCATCAAGATGATTCCAAAATTTTGATAAAAGGAAAGGGGAATAAGCAAAGATTTGTGTATTTAACCCCGCGAGCTCATAGTATATTAAATGCGTATTTGCAAGAAAGATATGAAATTATCAAACAAGCTCTCCCCTCTCAATATCAAACAGGGGAGTATATCGATCAATTTAGCTTTGTATTTATCACTAAAAAAACTTTTGATACCCTTAAGGACAATATAAAAGATCATAGTCTCCCCTCTTCCCTACTGAATTCCCATATATCCGAGAATTATCTCCAATCCAAAATCAAATCCTATCGACTATTACTCAATATCCCCTACCCTATCTCCGCCCATACCCTCAGGCATGGATTTGCGACATACTTAGCTGAATCAGGAGCCAATCCCGCCGCCATCAAAGTATTACTCGGACATGAATCCCTCGAGACTACTACTAAATATGTACATGCCTCCGATACCTTTGCTGAAGAGACTCATGAGAATTTCCACCCACTTAAGAAGTGAGTGTTCTTTAAATTCCCCTCTTGAGGGCTGGCAGTTTTTACCTGACGGGGTGGAGAAGCATTTTGTCCTCCCTTGGGGCGACCTTTCAGTTGCCTTAAACTTTTATCTTTTTTAGCTAATTACTATTGACAAAATATGGAAAATATGCTATAGTCTTATCGACCTTCAGAGGGATTATCCCTCACCCTTCACATGAACCTTCCTCGTTTTTTCTCATTTGCCTTTCTGGGCACAGCTTATGCTCTCTGCATTCTGGCAGGATCTCCGGCTTTTGCATGTCAGAAGCCAGTCGAAAGAGTACACTGGCTAAACGGAGAAAGTGATTCTTATAAGAGAGATTACTGTTCAGCTGTTTTAAAGGGATTTTCTCCCGTACGGTGTCTTAGGACACCTGATGAAAGCGCGGCTGACTTGAATTTTTGCAGGCGCAATCAAGGCGGAGCCCCTTACAGCTTCCCAGGTGTCGAATAGAAACCCACTCGAACAGATCTCCCCTTGCCGGAACGCATTACGCGCTCCGGCTTTTTCATTTCCCCTCAAAAAGTGATGTTTACTACCCTTGATAAAATAGAAGAAATGTGCTATAATCTTGTCGTTCTAAGTGGAGAGATCCATGCGTCGTTCACGTTCATTCTCAGTTCTCCTTCTCACCGCAGCAGCCCTCGGGCTTGTTGCTCCAGTCAATGCCCAGGAGTATAGCCTCTCTGTGAGGTACAATTCGAACGGTCAGACCCAAGAGGTTTTCTATCCTCTTGGCCGAAACCCTTCGGTGGAGGAGTTTTTGAATGGAAAAAAACAGCTGGGCACAAATCTCCCAGCAAACCGCACTACGAACTGTGATCAACCTGGGGGGCCAAGGTGCCAACCTTTGTGGGGAGATCCCATCGGGTACCCTGGTATTCGCTGATCTCCCCCAGCCCCCTCCACCTATCATCAAGACCGGCACCCAGTGTGTCGGTCTTTTTCATTTCCCCTCAAAAAGTGATGTCATCTAACCTTGACAAAAATGGAAAAATATGCTATAGTTTTATTGACCCTCAGAGGTAAATTCCTCATGACCAACTTAGCTCGTTATTTCATTCTAGGCATCATTTCATTTCTGTTCTCTTTAAATTTCCCAGTCTTAGCCGGAACCAATATTGCAGGAATGGGAAATCTTACAAGGGCACAAGAAAAATATTATGACTCTTATCCTCCGATAATTAAAACTATCAGTAGAGCCTATGAAAGTGGAGTTCTATTCTGGTTTTGTTTTATTGGGTTAGTGCTTAGTATTATACTAGCTATCATCTTTACTTTTCGTATTGAGACAGATACTCTTGAAGAGAATGAAAAGGATAATGTGGAATCCTGATTCCACTTACCCCCAAAGCCGGCACCCAGTGTCCGGCTTTTTTTATTTTAATTCTGGCAGACTATCCAGAGTATAGCAATTCTCAATATTAAATTCTCCAGATTGTCTTCTCTCTAATTCCTCGAGATAGGCTCCAATTCCTAATTTCATACCAATATCATATCCAAGAGACCGGATATAAGTTCCGCTACTGCAACTTATATCTAGTTTTAGATAGGGATAAGCATAATCTAGAATAGTAATACTATAAATATTTACCAAGCGAGGAGGTATATCTATAGTCTGTCCTTTTCGTGCTAATTCATACATTTTCTTACCATTTATCTTGATAGCTGAGTACATAGGTGGTATTTGGCTAATTTCGCCAATAAAAGAAGCCATAGTTGACTCAATTTCTGCCCTTGTAGGGACTTTTTGTATATTATACTCTTGTATTACACCATCTTTATCATAAGTATCACTAATATAGCCTAATTTCAGCTTAGTTCTATATATTTTATCCTGTTTCATAAACTCGTCACTTCTTTTGGTAGACTCACGCCCTACAAGCAGAATTAATACCCCAGTGGCAAAAGGGTCAAGAGTTCCGGCATGACCAATCTTTTTGATACCATAAAATCGGCGTAGTTTATTGACTACCGTATGAGAAGTAATTCCAGCTGGTTTATTAATAGGAATAATCATATAGGCTATTGTAGCATATATATGATATATGGGAAGAGTATTTTATCCACCCCGTCAACTTTGTTGCCACCCCTCAAGAGGGGAATTTTCTCCTGCATTGAATTTATTCCCCTCTTGAGGGGTGGACTGCGTAGTAGGACTGGGTGGAGATAAGAAAAAACCTCCCATCAGTCGTTGGGAGGTTTTTGGGTACCAAGGTCTTCAAGAATTGTCAATCCGATACTGTTATCTGATGGTTCATTCTCATCTAGATCAAATGCTATAGTCAATTTTGTTATTAACTTTAGTACTCTTTGTTTTCTTTTTTTGATTATTTCAGTTGAAAATCTTTCAGTGCTTTTATAATTAAAAGCTAACCATTTCAATTCACCCCAGAGTTCATGGATTGTGTTCCAAATTTGATTAAATTGCATCACCAAATTGATTGATATACAACACAAAAATTATATAATATTATTATTATATAGTCAACACAAAAAAGCGCCCTGTAGACGCCTTTTTATGAATGCAAAGTACAAATTTATTTCACCGCTTCTTTCAACTTCTTTCCTGATTTGAATTTAGGAGTTTTGGTTGCAGCAATTTGAATTTTCTCTAAGGTTCTTGGGTTAACACCTACTCGTGCTTGTCTTTGGGTTACTGAAAAAGTTCCAAATCCAGCTAAAGTTACATCTTCACCTTTAGAAAGAGTTTTGGTTACTACATCAAGGAAAGCTTGAAGTACAGCTTCAGCATCTTTCTTAGATGTTCCAGCCATTTCAGCTACTGCTGATACTAATTCTGCTTTAGTTGCCATCTTACACACACCCCCTTTCTCATATTGTTTAAATTAATATTTTTTAGTTGGATATATTTATCCTATCTCAATCATATAGTATATATGCGGAATTGTAAAGGGTTTTTATCTAGCATAATCAATGATGCGAGTTTCACGAATCAAAGTTACTTTAATCTCACCTGGATACTTTAACTCTTCTTCTATCTTGAGAGCAATTTTTCGAGCCATTTTTTTAGCTTGTATATCATTAATTTTATATGGTTTCACAAATACTCGAATCTCTCTTCCGGCATTTATAGCATAGCTTCTTTCTACCCCATAAAAATTATTAGTAATAGACTCCAACTCACCGAGTCTCTTGATATAATTATCAACAGAATCTCTTCTAGCTCCCGGTCTAGAGGCTGATAGAGCATCGGCTGCTTGCACAATTCTAGATTCTAAAGTTTCATAAGGATATTCCTCATGATGAGATTGCATAGCCTTAACAACTTCCTCTTTGATACCATATTTACCCAATAAATGCCTCCCAATTTCAACATGAGTACCTTCAACCTCATGATCTAGAGCTTTACCAATATCATGGAATAAACCACCCATTTTAGCCACCATAACATTAGCGCCTAATTCAGCAGCTATGGCTCCAGCTAAATGAGCCACCTCAACACTGTGCATCAGCACATTTTGCCCATAACTAGTTCTAAATTGTAATCTACCTAGGATATAGGTAAGTTTCGGGTCTATTCCTGTAATTCCAGTATCATATAAAGCTGCCTCTCCAGCTTCTTTTATGTTTTGTTGGACCAATTCTTTAGACCTTGCTACAAATTCTTCAATACGAGCTGGTTGTATTCTTCCATCTTCAATCAAAGCCTCCAAAGATAATTTGGCAATGTGTCTTCTAATTGGATCAAAACAAGACAATACAATACTATCTGGACTATCATCAATAATAACTTGTACTCCGGTAGAATTTTCTAGTGCTCTTATATTACGACCTTCTTTACCTATAATTCTACCTTTAAGCTCTTCACTATCAATAGCCACAGTAGCCGTATTAAATTCAGCAGATTGACCTTGAGCATACTTTTGCATAGCTAAAACCATAATATTTTTAGCTTTTTGTTCTAACTGATTCTTACGAACTCCTTCTAGTCTTTCGATTTGCAATAACAACTCTTCATGAGAAGTGTCCTCAACTTTTTCTAATAGTTCTGTTTTAGCTTGGTCAATACTTAAACCAGATATTTTACTTAAATTTTCAACTTGCTTTAATTTTAAGTCTTCTACCTCTCGGTATAATTCTTTAATTTTTTCACCTTTTGCTTTGAGTTCTTGACGATTTTTTTCTAATTCTTTAGTTTGTTTTTCTAGTTCATTTTCTCTCCTTAAAACACTTTCTTCCAATAGAACAGCAGTTTTACGGATTTCCGAAGCTTCTTTTCTAGCCTTATCTTTAATAGACTCTGATTCGTTTTCAGCTTCTTTTTTTAGTTCGGCTGACTTTTCCTCGAATTTAGTTTGTAGTGATTGAATTTTAGCTTCTTTTGCATTGATAGCTTTTCTAACAATATATAGTCTTAGAACATAACCTATCCCAATACTTGCTAATGAGCTTAATCCAAACCACAATAATGATATTGTAGTCATATAATATTCTATAATAAATTAAATGTATATTTTGTATACTCTTTTATTATATCATAAATCCAAAAATTATGTATAGTGTATTTTATTCTATTAACACAGATTCATACCAATATTGTCCTTGCATAGTACCATCATAACTCAGCTCTTTATCTCCAGCATTAACAAAAAGTAGTTTATTAGTAGCAGTTCCATCTTGAATAGGTTTTATAAAGAATCTATTATTACCCTTAGCATAGTTTCCACATATTGGAGTAGAGTCTTTGACTTTTGTATCTTTGGCTATTAAAAAGTATTTATTATCTTTCTGTTCTATTTTGCAAGCTTCTCTTTGCTTTACATCTAATATCTGTAAATTTATAATTTCAGATATATTATTAAATCTAAAATTATCTTCTATATCTATAATTTTAATAGATTGCCCTGATTCTTTCGGTTCTTCAAAATTATGTAGATATATTGTAGTATCAGTGCTTCTTAATTCGGGGCCAGATATAGCAAGAAACTTCTCTTTATCCACTAAACTTATAACTTCATAAGCAAAGGCAATACCTAATTCTGGAGAATAATAATAATCTAAAACGCTTGAGTTTCTTGGATTCGGTAATTTAGATTGTAATCTTAGTGGCATAATACTCCAATAAAAATAATCGCCACTACCCTGCCCTTCTTCTATAACTTCAACATTTTCTTCAGTCGGTAGATTATTATTTGTATTCAGGTTTTCCTGATTAGTATTTGACGAAATATTACTACTATCACTAGAACCAGAAGAGCCATTATTCAGGAGTATATAGGTAACAACAATACCTATAGTAGCTACTGTTATTACTATACTCCATATTATAATGGCTTTTCTAGACATAATTTTTGTTTAATTATTAAGCTTAATGCGTATAATTAGTATACACTATTAACTTAATTTTGTGAAATTTATCTTTCAGTCTCAAATCCTGTACCAGCTGGGATTAGTCTTCCTATGATGACATTTTCTTTTAATCCTCTTAGATGGTCTTCCTTTCCAAATAAAGCAGCTTCTATCAATACTTTTGTAGTATTTTGGAAAGAGGCGGCAGATAAGAAACTTTCAGTATTAAGAGCTACCTTAGTAATTCCTTGTAGAAGAAGATCAACTTGAATTTTATCTTCTTTAGACTCAATTTGATTATTAGCTTCTAGCAATTGGTCTCTAGTAATTGTTTGACCCTTAAGATAAATAGATTTACCAGGTTCAGTAACCATATATCTAGAAGTCATTTGTCGGACAATCATCTCAACATGCTTAATAGCAATTCCAGCTCCTTGAGAGTTATAGATTTCTAGAATTTGCTGAATAATATACTTAGTCAAAGTTTCAATTCCAGCTTGTTTATATAATTTCTCCAAGTCAAGATGTCCTTCAGTTAAAGGTTGCCCTACTGTTACGGTATCTCCAACTTTTACTATGACTATATCTACAATTGGGTCAGCTACGATTTCTTTAATCTCAGCTTTAGATTTTACAGCCTTGCTATCATCAGCTTTAATCTTAATTCTAATTTCTCCAGCAGTTTCAACTACATCTACTACAACTCCATTTACAGTAGACATAAGAGCAGGAGTTTTTGGATTTCTTGCTTCAAATACTTCTTCTACACGAGGAAGACCTTTAGTTACGTCAGCCGCTCCAGCAGAACCTCCTTGATGGAAAGTACGCATTGTCAACTGAGTAGCTGGTTCTCCAATAGCTTGAGCGGTTACAATTCCTACTGCTTCTCCAATTTTTACTAATTCATTCCGTCCTAGATCAATTCCATAACAAGATTGACACACTCCACGAATAGTTTTACAGCTAACTAAGCTTCTAATTCGGACATTATCAATTCCTGATTCATCAATAGCTTTTGCTTCTTTATGAGTAATCAATTTCCCAGCTTTAACTATTGCCTTTTTGGTCTTAGGATCAATAATATCTTCTACTGCCTTTCTTCCAAATAAGAAGTTGTCAAAGCTATCCCCGGCATATTCAGCATCAACTCTAGATAACAATAGTCCATCTGTATCACCACAATCAGCTTCCTTTACTACCACATCTTGATTAACGTCCACTAATCTTCTAGTTAGATATCCAGAAGTAGCAGTTTTCAAAGCTGTATCTACTAACCCTTTACGAGCTCCATGAGTAGAGATAAAGTATTCTAATTCTGACAATCCCTCTAAGAAACTAGAGGTTATAGGTGTTTCAATAATTTTACCAGATGGAGATATCATCAACCCCTTCATACCAGCAATTTGAGTTAATTGTCCCCAAGAACCTCTTGCTCCAGAATCAATCATTGAAAACACAGGACCTTTTTTATCTACTTCTGATTTTACTAAATCACCTATATCAATAGAAGCTTTACTCCATATATCTATAATTTGAGCATATCTTTCCTTTTCAGTTAGAAGCCCATCTTCGAATTGCATTGTGATCTCTTCAACTCCATCTTGAGCTTTTTTGATTAACTTTTCTCTTTCATCAGATACAGTAAAGTCACTAATAGCCCAAGATAGTCCTGATCTAGTCATTTCTTCAAACCCAAACTTCTTAATTCTATCCAATAATTCACCCACTTCTGGCTGAGAAAATTCATATAAAGCTTTATTTAGAATACTTTTTAGTTGTTTTTTACCAACGACTTCGTTGATATATTCAAAGCTATCTGGCAAAATTTCATTAAATGAGATTCTACCAACTGTTGTTTGAATTAACTCTCCATTTAGTTTAGGCTCTTTTCTAATCTCAATCAATTCTCTAAGTTCAATTTGACCATGATCATAAGCTCCAACAGCTTCATCAAAGTTTTTAAATACTTTAACTTCACCTTTGCTATCATCTACAAGAGTAGTGTAATAAATACCCAAAACCATATCCTGAGACGGAGCAGAAGAAGGGCTACCATCAGATGGTTTTATAAGATTATGATCAGAAATCATCAATTCTCCAGCTTCTTTTACAGCCTCTTCAGATAGAGGTACATGGACCGCCATTTGGTCACCATCAAAATCAGCATTGAATGGACTACATACCATTGGATTCAACTGAATAGCCTTTCCTTCTATCAGAACTGGCTTAAAAGCTTGAATACTCAATCTATGCAAGGTCGGTGCACGGTTCAATAAGACATATCTATGTTCAATTACTTCATCCAAAATATCCCATACAATATCAAGACCCTGCTCAATTAATCTAGTAGCACTTCTGATATTGTGAGCTAATTCATCTTCTATCAAACGATTAATAATAAATGGTTTGAACAATTCCAAAGCCATAGTTTTTGGAATACCACACTCATTGATTTTTAGATTAGGTCCAACTACAATTACAGAACGAGCAGAATAATCAACTCTTTTACCAAGTAAGTTCTGTCTAAATCTTCCTTGTTTTCCCTTCAAAGAATCAGCTAAAGATTTAAGAGCTCTTTTTTGTCCTGTTGAGGCAACTGTAGTTGATTGACCTTTACGCATTGAATTATCAACCAAAGCATCTACTGCCTCTTGTAACATTCTCTTTTCATTACGAACAATAACTTCAGGAGCTCTTTGAGACATCAATTTTTTTAGACGATTATTTCTATTGATTACTCTTCGATATAAATCATTCAAATCTGAGGTAGCAAATCTACCACCATCAAGAGCAACCATAGGTCTCAAATCAGGTGGGATAACTGGAAGATGAGTTAAGAACATCCACTCTGGTCGTACTCCAGCTTGATGCAAACCTCCCAAGAATCGAATTTTCTTCATTATTTTTTGAGCTTTTACCCCATCAGCTATTTCTAATTCTTTATCTAAAGTTACTAATTCAGCCTCTAAGTCAATTCCAGAAAAAATCTCTCTCAAAACAGCAGACCCTGTTGCAGCCTTGAATACAGGAGCAAATTTCATAGACATCAATCTATAATCAATCTCTGAGATAATGTTCCATTTTTCAAGAGCATTAAGAAAATCTAAATTTTGTTGTTTAGAGTCAAACAATTCTTTTAGAGCTTCTTCAGTATCATTACCCCCACTTGTTAAATCTTTAAGTTTAGATTTATACTCAGACTCTACTTGCTTTATATAATCTTTCTTCAAATTTTCATCAACTTCAGTAATGATATAGCTAGAGTAATAAACTACTTTTTCTACATCAGTTAAAGTTTGGTCAAGTACCAAAGAAATTCTACTTGGAATATTTCTCAAAAACCAAATATGTGCAATAGGTACAGCAAGTTCAATATGCCCCATTCTTTCTCTTCTGACTGAAGCTTTTGTAACTTCCACTCCACATTTATCACAGACAATTCCTTTATAACGAATTCTTCTGTATTTTCCACAAGAACATTCAAAGTCACGAACAGGCCCAAAAATTTTCTCTGAGAACAGTCCGTCTTTTTCAGCTTTTTGAGTACGATAATTAATAGTTTCGGGTTTAGTAACCTCACCATGAGACCATGAAAGAATATCTTCTGGAGAAGCTAAATTTAATTGTATAGAATCAAAGTCAACCACATTCATAGATATGGTCTCTGGAGTATTATTAGGTGTAAGTTGATTATTCATAGAGATATCTTATTAAATGATGATTATTCTTGAGTAGATTCTACGAGTGTTTTGGCATTTTTCAATTTTACATTGATAGCAAGACCTTTAAGTTCATTGACCAACACATGGAAAGAGGAAGGAATATATGGAGCTTGAATTTTCTCACCTTTAATTATGGATTCATAAGCTTTTGATCTTCCAATCACATCGTCAGATTTAATAGTTAACATTTCTTGCAACATATGAGCTGCTCCATAACCTTCAAAAGCCCATACTTCCATTTCTCCCAATCTCTGTCCTCCCATTTGAGCTTTTCCTCCAAGAGGTTGTTGAGTAATCAAAGAGTAAGGTCCTGTAGATCTCATATGCAATTTATCCTCAATTAAATGATTCAACTTCATTACATACATAACTCCAACTGTAGTCTTTTCTCTATATGGCTCACCAGTTTTCCCATCATAAAGCTGAATTTTTCCATCTTCTGGCAAATTAGCCTCTCTTAAGAGTTCTTTGATCTTATCCATACTAATTCCATTCAAGGCAGGAGTAGCAACTTTAAGCCCGAGAGCTGAAACCGCAAGTCCTAAATGAGTCTCATAAACTTGTCCCAAGTTCATACGAGAAGCAATACCAAGTGGAGTTAGAAGTATATCCAGAGGAGTTCCATCAGCTGAGAAAGGCATATCTTCTTGAGGTAGAATTTTTGCAATAACTCCTTTATTCCCATGTCTACCAGCTAACTTATCTCCAACGCTAACCTTTCTTAAATGAACTACACTAACTTGAACTCTTTTAATAACTCCACTAGGAAGTTTGTCTCCATTAGCTCTAGTAAATATCTTCACTCCAACAACTTTACCTTGATGTCCATTTGCCATCTTCAGAGAAGTATCTTTAACTTCTCTAGATTTTTCACCAAAAATAACTCTTAACAATCTTTCCTCAGCAGTCAAATCAGTCTCACCTTTAGGACTAATTTTACCAACCAAAATACTTCCAGCTTTAACAGTAGCTCCAATTCTTACAATACCTTCGGCATCTAAATCTTTCAGTCTCTCTTCAGAAACATTAGGAATATCCCGAGTAACTTGTTCTTCACCAAGACGTGTATCAGAAACATCAATTGAAAAATCTTCAATATGAACAGAAGTAAATACATCTTCTTTAACTAATCTATCTGAGATAATAATAGCATCCTCAAAGTTACTTCCCTCATAAGACATAAATCCTACTCTCAAATTCTGACCCAAAGCCAATTCACCATCTTGCATAGAAGAACCATCAGCTAATAGATCACCTCTTTTCACCTTTTGTCCAGGAACACATTTTACCTTTTGGTTAACGCTAGTAGATTGGTTAGAGTTTAAGAATTTAGTCAAATCAAATCTAGTTCTTTGCTTAGATTTAGCATATTCAAATACAATATGAGAGGCATCAGCTTCAATAACAACACCATCTTCAGGAGCCAAAATTAACTGCCCACTATAAATAGCAGCATCCTTTTCCATACCAGTTCCAACCATAGGAGAGTCGCTTTTAATAGACGGCACTCCCTGCTTTTGCATGTTTGAACCCATCAAAGCTCTAGCAGAGTCATTATGTTCCACAAAAGGAATCAGAGAAGTAGAAACAGAAATCAATTGTTTTGGAGAAACATTAATAAATTCAATCTCGTCTCTATCAGCCACAATAACATTACTATCCTTACGAGCAATAATTCTATCATTTTGAATCATTCCCTTCTCATCAATCTCAACCACCGCAGAAGCAATAAGATAAGTTTTTTCCGTAGCCGCATCGAAATACACGACCTCATCAGTAACCTTACCCTTTACAACTTTTCTAAATGGAGTCTCAAGGAAACC
>Ga0105105_10000151_pt1 | contig 33242 bp, 32 predicted proteins | sample PPLLaktember2015_4_FD_79108 | JGI IMG/M metagenome (GOLD analysis project Ga0105105, IMG submission 79108) | Freshwater sediment microbial communities from Prairie Pothole Lake near Jamestown, North Dakota, USA - PPLs Lake P8 Core (1) Depth... | ecosystem: Environmental > Aquatic > Freshwater >...
CTCCCAACCGACACATCAACAAGGGGTTTATATACTTGCACAAAACAATTTATGTTTCTCTTTTAAAAAATAATATTGTCTGTCGGAGTGGATTATATAAATTATCACTGTGTTTGAAGATTACACGATGGTTTTTGTCAAACAAGGGGTATTTTGGAGGAGGCTTTGTAATTTGATTGTAGTGGAAAAATATAAGTCTTGCTGTTGTATTTCAGGCTAGTAATGATGGAGAGGAAAGAATACCCAATTGGGATTGTCGTATTCATCATATTCATCATTGGGCTTGATGTGGTGTACTTATTCACCCTGGTTACTAATCTACTTTTTATGAACGGGCATCTCAGACAGTTTCTCTCATTTTCAATAGATTCAATCCTGATGTGGAATGATGTGTTGTTCGTGATGCTCTCGTTAGGTATCGTTCCCTATGGTTTTATCAAAAGAAAAAATTGGGCACGAATCTTTGCAGTTGTGTTTCTCTCATGGTCGTTATTCAGAGTGCTTGTGTATATCTCTATGACCGGTGAAAAAATCATTGGTTTTCTGCTTTTGGTCCTTTTGGTTATATTGCTTATGTATCTTTTTATGTCACCGGTGAAACAATACTTCGGAAAGATTTCCATAGCTATCGTTCCCTCCGAGAGGATAAGGGAATATACCTATGGTCTGTATACCTTACATTCGAAGCTGGTTCGACTTAAAAATGGAAAAAACCAGATCATCTATTTTTTCAGTAAAAGAAAACCAAAAAGCGGTACTCCTGCGGTCTTTCCAGAGGGATTTACAGTTGAAGTAAGCGAAAGGTCAGGTTTGCCGTATTTAAAGAAAGAGATGCTTTGAAATCTATGGCCTTTTGTTCTTTACAAAAAACATTCAGTAGACACCCTTTTTGACAGCCGTCCTTTTTTCGATTGGCAAACCTTTTTTATGGGTTATGATGTTACCAGTCCGTACAATAAGGGAGGCAGACTATGCCAAGTATTGAGAATTTAGAACCAAAACTTGTATGGAAACATTTTGATGAAATTAGGAAAATCCCACGATGCTCAAAACACGAGGAAAAAATCAGAGAATACATTGTTACTTTCGCAAAGAAACAAGGACTTAAGACAAAAGTAGACTCTGTAGGGAACGTCGTTATTCTCAAGCCAGCGACCGCAGGGATGCAGAACAAACCCACCGTCATCCTGCAAGGCCATATGGACATGGTCTGTGAAAAGAACAGTGACGTGACATTTGATTTTTCAAAAGATCCGATTCAGCTGAAAATCACCGGGGATCTGCTCACCGCAAATGGGACAACCCTTGGTGCTGACAATGGAATCGGCCTTGCCATAAGCCTTGCCCTCTTAGAAGATACAAAGGTGCGACATGGGCCTATTGAAGCATTGTACACCATTGATGAAGAAACCGGTCTGACTGGTGCGTTTGCCATGAAATCGGACATGCTGACGGGGAAAATCATGCTGAACCTGGACAGCGAGGATTTTGGGGTAATCACCGTCGGATGCGCTGGCGGGGGAGACTCTTCAATAGAACTTCCTATTAAAATGCAAACAACCCCAGGAGATGAATTTCTCATGGTGAAAGTGTCAGGTCTTCGCGGGGGTCACTCCGGAGTAGATATCCACGAACAACGAGGAAACGCCATAAAAATCCTGACACGTTTGTTATGGAAGGCATCTCAGAAACATGAGTTCTCTCTTTTCGATATAAAAGGAGGGGACAAACATAATGCCATCCCTCGAGAAGCTTACGCAAAATTGGTTCTTGATAAGAAAAACAAAAATTCCTTTGTGACTGATATTAAGGCAGAAGAAAAAGAAATTTATGAGGAAATAAAACCAATCGATCCGAATCTCAAAGTCGATGTATCATCCTGTGAACCATCAAAGACAGGACTGGAGAAATCCTCACAGGTGAAGCTGCTAAGCCTCTTGCATGGATTGCCCCATGGTGTCCATCAGATGAACTACGATATCAAGACACTGGTCAACACCTCGACGAATCTTGCCACGGTCTCTGTGAAAGAAAATATGATTGTTGTTGGGATGAGCTCTCGCAGTCCAATGAAATCCGCGCTTCAGGATATGCGAGACCGTATCAAAGCGATCGCATCCCTCTCTGGTGCGAAGGTATCGGAAGGTACACCGTATCCTGGCTGGAAACCTGACCTTCAATCAAAGATCCTGGGGCTTTCAAAGAAAACATTCAAAGACATGTTCAAAGCAGAGCCGAAGATCGAGGCGATCCACGCGGGGCTTGAATGTGGTATCATTGGGGAAAAATTCCCTGGTATGGACATGATCTCGATTGGGCCGACCCTCAAGAATCCGCATTCACCAGAAGAACAACTGCATATCAGCACCGTCGATAAATTCTACAAGTATCTGCTGAAGATCCTTGAGTCAGTCTAAGGGGACATCGTGTCTTCGAAATGCACGTTTTCGATCATCATCCCTGTACTGCATGAAGCAGAGATCATCAACACGTTGCTTGATTCGTTGAGACAGTTGGAGAAAGACGAACCTTTTGAGATCATCGTTGTGGATGGAAGCTCGACACAAGACACCTTTCAAGTAATCTCTGATACAACCGTGAAAAAGTACGCCTGCTCGCAGGGAAGAGGCCGCCAGATGAACGAAGGGGCAACCCATGCAACAGGAGATATCCTTGTGTTCCTTCATGCGGATACCTTCCTTCCATCGACTGCACTTTCCTTGATGAGAACAGCACTAGAGAACCAACCCTATGTTGGAGGCGCATTCACCTTAAAGATCCAATCACAGATATCATTTCTCAGGGCAATTGCCACATACTCCACACTTCGCTCGCACATCACTCGCGCTCCGTACGGGGATCAGGTGATCTTTTTACGCAAATCGTATTTTGATGCTCTAGGAGGATATGCAGACATCCCATTGATGGAGGACGTCGAGCTGATGCGACGGATAAAAAGGAAGAAAGGAAAGATACTTATCCTACCTAACCCGGTGTTTACCTCAGATCGCCGCTGGCATCAAGAAGGATTCATCTATACCTTGCTTAGGGATAATTGTATCATCATTTTGTATTGGTTTGGGGTGCCTGCAGAGAAGCTTGCACGATTCTATCCCTGGCAAAAACCGGAGGAAGAAACAATCGGGAAAAACCTCCCCCATACAAATCGATAAATACAGGAAGGGAATTTCCCTCACAAAACGCCATCACAAGGTTAATGATCATGATGTCAACGAAGAAATCCGAATTTGAGCAACGCGTAATCGATTCGACCCATGAGCCATTGCAGTGTTTAGATCTCAGCACCATTCAGATAAACCTTGGTCTTCTCTGCAACCAGACCTGTGAACATTGCCATGTGGACGCATCACCAAAGCGAACAGAGCAAATGAGCTGGTCGACCATGCAAACAATCTTGTCAGTGACCGCGAAACTCCCACCGGTTTTCATCGATATCACCGGGGGTGCACCAGAGCTTCATCCGCATCTTGAAAAATTTCTCAGAGCCCTTGTCGCACAACACCATCGAGTCCAACTACGGACGAACCTAACCATTCTCGTAGAGTCGTCCTCTAAACATTTTCCTTCTCTTTACAAAGAATTAGGCATAGAATTAGTCGCGTCATTACCCTGTTATCTCGAAGAAGAAGTCCGTCTTCAGCGTGGAAAAGATGTGTTTGAAAAAAGCATCAAAGCACTCCAAGTCTTAAATAAAATCGGGTACGGGACAACACAGAAGCTTCCACTTACGTTAGTGTTCAACCCCCTTGAACCGGTTTTACCACCAGAGCAAAAAGCCCTGGAAAAAGAATACCGAACCTATCTCGCGGAACATTATCATATCCAATTTACGAGGTTAATCACCTTGACAAATATGCCTCTTGGACGATTCCTCAATGTCTTAAAAGAGAAAAAACCACAATATCTCCGCTTACTCAAAGACTCATTTAACCCAGAGACAATCTCGTCTCTGATGTGCCGTCACCAAATCAACATCGGATGGGACGGTACCCTCTATGACTGTGATTTTAATCTCGCTGCGGGTCTGCCCGTGACAAAGAAGGTACCACGACACATTCAGAAATTTGACGAATCCGTCTTATCCACAAGAGAAATCGTAACCGCGGACCACTGTTTTGGGTGTACCGCTGGCCATGGGTCCTCCTGTGGAGGCGCTCTTGTCTAATGGAAAGAAACCTATGTCGGATATGAAAGAAAACAACCAACAAAATAAACGAACAACACATTGGTTGAAACCTGTCATCCTCATTATCGTTATCATCACAGTTTTTATCGTCGTCAATATGTACGGGTTTGGGGAGGACATCGAAGAGCTACAACACTGGATTCAGTCCCTTGGCGTCTGGGGACCGGTCGCGTTCTTCCTCATTTATCTTGGAGCGGTGATTGCCACGATTCCCGGGACGATCTTCGGGGTGATTGCTGGCGGGCTCTTTGGCTCTTTCATTGGAGTGATTCTGATTAGTGTCTCATCAACGGTTGGTGCAAGCCTCTGTTTCCTCATCGCCCGGTATTTTGCCCGCGATGCAGTCGCACATTGGCTTACAAAAAACAAGACGATGAAACGACTTGATGAGCTGACCGAGAATCAAGGAGTGATGATTGTTGGGTTAACCAGACTGATTCCGTTATTTCCCTTCACCTTACTCAATTATGGATTTGGTCTGACAAAAGTCTCCTTCAAAACCTATGTGTTCTGGTCATGGCTCTGCATGCTGCCTGGGACGATCATCGTTGTTGTCGGCACCGATGCACTCACCCAAGGTCTCACCCAGGGTCGCGTCCCCTGGGAGCTACTCGGGGTTTTATTCATTACCGTACTTTCCCTTGGGCTCATTGTCTGGTACTCACGACGAAGATTCAAAGAAAAAAGAAATCAGGAGAACCAAGACCCGAAAAAATAATACGTACCTTATTGAAAAAAAAGGGTTTGAGAGTCCTATGGATGGACAAAACAAAAAAAACACAGAGACAGTTCCGACGAAGACTGTCCTACACGAAAAGGTCTCCGAATATCTTGACCATTGCATTGAGTGTCATCGATGCATGAACGTCTGCCCCATTACAACAGATACATTTACTATCAAAGAGCTAAATAACGCATCAGAGGAAGCAACACCAGTTCCATCTAAAATAAAACAATTCGCGTTCCACTGTGTGCAATGCGGGAAATGCGTCCCGGTCTGCCCTGTGAACATTCACAGAGATCACATGGTACGGTTTATCAAATATAAAATAAGAGATCAAAAACCCTGGGGCTACAAGCGGTATCTATTCGTCAAAGGACCAAATCTCACGGGAATAAAAAGAATTACTCAACTGCTGTATATCGCATTGAAAAAACTGACAAATAAAGATCTTGCCTGCTTCATGGAGACAGCCCCGGTGCAAAAAGCAGATGTGCTCTTCTATCCAGGCTGCTATATCTACTCGACGCAGACCATTCGACAAACACTTCGATTACTCGATCACCTTGGTTGTTCCTATGCAGTCCTAGGCGGAGTGACAGTCTGCTGTGGCGCACCACACATGCTACAGGGGGAATTTGACGAGGCGGACCATTGTTTACAACTGCTTTATCTGAAAATAAAAGCTGTTGATCCTAAGATAATTATCACTGCTTGCGCAGAATGTTTTGAGGCAGTCGAGCTTATAAAAAAAAGGTATAAGATGGAATGTGAGGTTCTGAGTGTCGTTCAATATCTTTTACGATACCCGGACAAGTTCCCATCTAAAAAAATCAGAGGGAAGATAATAGTCCATGATTCTTGTCGGTTCAACAAACAATCTGCTCAAGGCTCTGCAGCAATTCATGCTGCATCACTCTTTGGTGAACTTGCTCATCTTCCTATGCATCAACCATCGAGCTGCTGTTATCAATGGAATCATGGATGCGACCCAGATAATACCATGCGTCAAAACAACTACCTTCAAACGGTGAAAGCCAGGTCACCAACCCTCGCATGCAACTGTCTTACCTGTTACGAGGCGTTGAAAAAAAACTATACCGATGTCGAAATCATTGACATTCTCCAGCTCTTCGAAGAATCTCTCGACACGATGCAGTCAACGGAGCAAAAACAATGACAAAGAACCAGGACGCCTGTATCTTGTTGTTCGTAAAATACCCGGAAAAAGGCAAGGTGAAAAGCAGACTTTCTGCTGACCTTAGCCAAGATATCGTACAAGACCTTTACCAATGTTTCGTGCATGATACTCTGACAACATTGAAAACAATTGATGCGCGGCTCTTCATCTGTTTTCTGCCAGGTGATGCACTGGAAAAATTTCAGGGATGGCTTGGTCAAAACCTTCAATTTCTCTCTCAGATTGGGAATGACCTTGGGGAGCGGATGAAAACCTGCTTTACCGATGTGTTTACAAAAGGTTTCCAAAAAGCGGTTCTCATGGGGAGTGACAGCCCAGACCTGCCAAAGGAGTATATCAAACAGGCTTTCGACATCTTGGATACCAAGGATGTAGTGCTTGGTCCTGCGGTTGATGGGGGGTATTATCTTATCGGATTTCGAACAACGACGTTTACGACAAGTGTATTTGAAGATATCCCCTGGGGCACTCAGATGGTTTTCCAAGAAACCCTGATGAAATTAAAACAAACCTCCCATACTGTTGGCCTTTTACCTGTTTGGAGTGATATCGATACATTGACGGATGTGAAAAACCTCATCCATCGAGCAGAAAATACATCATTTAAATCCTCAAAGACGATGACGTATATACAAACCCATCACATCGGATTGGAGGGTAACAATGGAGAAAAATCAACCACCTAATCATACAGGAGTATTTCTCGCTGATAAAAAAACTGGTTTAACCTATTCTCTTTATCTAGCGATCGGGAGTGTATCATTATTTGCATCCATGGTCGCTTTGAATACCGCATACCAAGGATACATCTGGAGCTATTCAAGTAGGTACATTATCAATTCGTTCACATTGGCATTTGCCTTGTTCGTATCTGGAGCATTGCTTATTGTCGCATGTTATAAACTTCAACAAAAAAGATCGTCTGCTCGCCTTTTTGGTTTTGCGGGGCTTGGGTTTCTTGTTGGGTATTCATTCTTCATTCTGATTATTGATCGTTATATCGCCTATACCCTTGTCTATGTGATTATGTTACTCGTTGTTTTCATTTTAATCTTAATTGGGGCAGTCTTTTTCTTCTTCAAAAAACGTCTCTGATCAACTCTGAAAAACCTTTCAATTACCGAAACAGTCGTTTGAACACAAGGAAAACAATTAACACGAAGAAATCAAACAGAACGACAGTACAGACAATCGCGTCGCGTTCTTCATCTAATGGCACGGCATTTTCGGTAAATATATTGTCTTGTACAACAGTATGATACTCGGGGGATGGCGTATGCAATCCAACATGGTCTTGGTTGAAGGTATTGCCAATCACCTGGTTATCGTAGGATTCACGGATATTGACACCGGTATCTCGGTTCCCGGAAAATGTGTTATTCAGGATAGTATTGTTGTTTGAGAACTCGTACAACCCGAAGCCATTGACTGGATTATTCTTGATAACATTACGTATGAGCCTGTTGTTTGACGCGTGATTGAAATAAATCCCACAGCGTCCATTGTCGTAAATCATGTTATTGACGATAAGGTTGTGACTTGTCGCATACCCAAGCTGCATACCATAGAAATTATCAGTCAGGATGTTATCTGAAATCGTGTTATTATCTGAGATGATAAACACACCAGCGTAGGGAAATTTCATCTCGCTGTGGATAATCGTAAAACCTGAAAGGGTACTATTCCCTGCCTTAAGTATGACGACGTATTGTTCATTCCCCCCATCAAGAATCGTACTTTGATTACTTTTACCAATAAGATGAACAGGTTTGGAAATCATCAACTGCTCATGATATGTTCCTGGAAAAACATACACAGTGCCTCTAGTGGTGATGGTGTCTAATGCATCCTGAATCTTTGAATAATTCCCTGGTCCGCTCCCTCCGACATAAAGTGTTGGTAAAAGAAGTTCTTCACTTCTTGCAAAGTGTGAAGTAAAAGAAAAAAGACAGAAGAAGGTAAGGATACCGACCCCAATCATACTTGTTTTCTTCATAACAATTGATGCACGATATCAAAGGTGGGGAACTAATAGTTTTTGGCACGCATAAGTTTTAAGTCCTCACCATATTTTACAGACATGTTGTAAGGTAAGACCATGACGAAAACAACCGTTATTCTACATAGTGATTCCCTTGGGCGAGGAAGCGATGAGTTAGGAAAAACAATGACAGGGGCGCTTCTCCGTAAACTCTGGGCGTCTGCAAAAAAACCTGATACGATTATTTTTTATAACTCAGCGGTGCATTTGCTAACCGATAAGTCATCGGTGCAGGATGCATTGACTGGGCTTTCCAAGGCAGGGGTGGATCTTGTTGCTTGCCAAACCTGTATCGGTTTTTATGAGATCGAAAAGAAAATCGTTATCGGTCGAATCGTTGATATGACTGAAATCGTCTCGATTTTAATGAAATCAGATACGGTGATTACTCCTTAAACCACTTTGTTATATAACAAAAAGCCTAGTACTTGTCTGTCTATTTCTGATATTTTCTCGTTGATTTTGTGCTTTTACCTCCCTATTACTTAAAAAGAATATTTATATAAATAGATAACAATACTATTATGTCACTATGCTATCGACGCTTCGGTGGAAACTTCTCAAGATAGCAGTCGCTCTCCTCCTCATTTCTTCTGTTGGAGTCCAGATGGTATCCGCTGAGGAGTACCTTCAAACGAACATCGATACATTACCCTATAAACAAGAAATCACAGTTCCTCTTGACACAAGCAAAGAAATCGCGAAGTATCAACCAATCGATATGCGGATCTCGTTTGATAATCTCTGTTGGGGGACAAACGAGACAATCCATTCGATTCGTGTTGGAATAGACGACGGGACAGGACTACAGGAAATCGAATCACAAATCTATGACATTGAATCCTCCGATGAAACGCATATCAACTCATGCAGCCTTGTGTTCTTAATCCCTGAAGGAGCAACAGGAAAAGAAAAATACTATATCCTATATGATTCGAAAGAAACAGAGCCGGCAAACTATCCAAAACATGTGTCCGTCGAGGATACCCATTATTTTTATGAGCCGATCCCTGGTCAAAAAATAGATTTCGATTATTATGGCATGAGACAAGAAGGATTTGTCATCTATGCGATAATCCAGAACGGCCAGCTGCTTGGCAATCCAATCGGGTTTTCCACTATCAAGTTAAAACCGAATTCCACCGCGGTTGAAACCTTTAATTTCGACCAGTTAGGAAATTTCGATTTCCGCTATGGTATACTAGGGGAACCTGATTATGCAGGTACCGCATGGTCCACTGAGATAAAAAAAACTGTTCTGGTGGAGGGAAATCTGATGGCTCGGGTGAGATTAGAATGCATCAGCCCTCGTGGCGATATCCAGTCAGATAATATCTATACATATTATTATAGTCCGACGAATGCGAAAAGAATATTGATTGATGCCCATCATGAAATCCTCAAATCAATCGCCATTGATGAACCGTCGATATTAGATGGTGTCTATGCAGGGATAAGTTCTATTAAATCCCGGAGCGCATCGATAGAGAAAATGAACGTAGGAGACATATTACCAACAGTGTATGTTTTTACGGAAGAAAATGTAGTCCAAGAGTATTCCGTACCTCAGAATCCTGAGAGCATCGAACGTGAGCTGGTGCTTTCCACCCAGGACGATGTAGACCTAGGTTCGAAGGGATGGGTCTGTCTTGGTGATGTGACCTCAGGCAAAGTCCATGGGATCATTTTTGATTCGACCACAGGGATTACCGACGGATCAGAGGATGGTGTTCAAATCAAAGTATTTGCGAAGCAGAACATCAAATTACCAGGACTTGAAGCGGATACAGGAAATTTGTATCTCACACGAAATGCCTATGAAAACGGTAACCATCAGACGACACTTGATCAGGGAAAAATCTATGAATATAAGGTAGAGTTTTTAACTGTTGAGACCGGTGGATATACAAGAATCGATGAAGAATCCACCGTCTATCAAAATGTGATAAAAAATATTCCAGTATTCCGGGGAAACGTCACCGGGGGGGAAGAACAGAAGGAACGTTTTACATTGACAGTCTATGCTCATTTTGCTCGATCGGCCCCGTTAGGATCATTGTTTTCCGCAGCGTTAGGAAAAAACGTCTCTTATATCTATGCAGAGCTGTATCAGGATGACAGTTTTCGTTCATCGGGCTCCGTTGGTCGTCTTTCTCTTGGGTCGATTTCACTGAATATGACAGGAAAAAATCTGCGGGAGAAACTCCAGATGGTTCTTGGGATTTTTGATTGGAAAAACCTTTCATTATTTAAGAAGATTCGATTCCCAGACCTGGACCCTGGAGGATATCTTGTGAAAATCTTTCGGGAGAACCCGAGATTTGCCAAAGAGCGTCAGTACATTGGTTTTGCTCTGGTGAATCTTACCAAGGACACCGCTATCAGAATCAGGTGTCGACTGCAGGGTGCCATCGCTATTTCCCTAACCGATCAGGAAAAACAAGGGGTGGAGAACGTCCGATGCGCCTTGGAAATCGACAATACGACTATTGCAGAGGCAGTAACAGATTCGGAGGGAAACACACGTCTCTTTGCCCCGTGTTATTCTCTGAAACCGTATCAGTTGAAGATCTTTTATCAAGGTTTTTTAATCGAGGAAGAACAGGTCAGGTTGAACAGTGTACGTCGATTCATCGCTATGAAAAAATCGTTTTCCCTTGAGCGGTATGGTCTTTCTCTGACAGTCACAGACAATTGGGGTTTTGCTCCTGCAGTTGAAGTGAATCCTACACTTGTCAGTAGTGAGATGACTACTGCGACTACCATTCGAGGAGAAAGCATAGAAGAAGGAACATATGGTTTCAGCAATCTTCTTCCAGCATCGTATCATCTGAGTCTGAGCTATAAATCATTTCGACTCGAGCAAGATGTTGCTTTAGATCAAACAACAACTCTTACGGTGATGTTTCCTGCAGAATTTGCTCTTAACCTATCGATCTTCAACTCCTATGCAGACCGGCTTTCGAATGGTGAGATTTCCCTTCAGAGAAACGGAAAAACAGAATCGACTTCCATACAGCAGAATGGGACTGCGATAGCATCAATACCACCGGGGGATTACGAAATCCTTGTTCACGCGAATAACGAAAATATTGCACAGCAACAGATACAGGTGCGGGGAGATAAAAAAATGGATATCATCACTTCACAAGGTTCTCTGCTTCATACTGTGATGTTCTATCTTGGTTTTCTTTTCTTGATTGGTACGATAGGGTTTCTTGTGTGGAAACGCCAGTTGGTCGCTGGTGTAAAACTCATCACCATCGGTCTGCTTATCATTGCGCTGGTGTCCCCGTGGTGGGTGTTGAGTGGGGAAACCAGCACGGTGTCAACAACGACTAATACCATGGTCATTCCTCCTAAATTGATCACCTTGACGAAATCATCGAATGCGACTGGGGGAGAAATCAGCGCGGTCCCTGACGAAGTTACGATGGTATTAGGGCTCTTATCCATGCTAGTGGGTGTTGCCTGTCTCTTGATCGTCATCAGTCTCATAATGGAGAAGAAACTGCGGAAAACAACCGTGATCATATCAGTCCTCAGCATCGTTGTGATACTTCTCACGTTGGTTGTTTTTTATTATGCGTTAAGTCAGTTGACGCAAGTGGGTGTCGGTAGTTTCATGGGGAGTGGTACTCTTGATGTCACTATCCCTGGACAATCGGTACAAACAGCAGTACCGTGCGCTTGGGGCCCTGGCATCAGTTTTTATCTTCTGATTATATCGTTTGTTCTCTTGGTGTTTACGTTGTTTATAAAAAGAATCAAGGCTCGGTTCTCTCGTAAATAATGATAAGAAAAAAAACGATTATTTTTCTAAAAGAATACAGATATCTATTGAAGAGAGAGATATATTTAAAAGTACGAGCATCATCTGGTTTGCCCAGTATCATATCTCTTGCGGGTATGATCTAGTGGTTATGATATTAGCTTCCCAAGCTAGTCACACGGGTTCGAATCCCGTTACCCGCATCCGATAAAATAGGGGGACCCTAGATGAAAAATAAGGTAAGTATTGGTGACCGAATTGAGCTTGTCTTCATCAACGACTCCATGACACGTCTGAAGCCAGGTTCTCAAGGGACGGTTACAAAAATAGAAGCTGAAACAGATGAAACCCTGATTTGGGTAGAGTGGGACAACGGAGAGCGACTTGCGTTACTGGACCCTATCGATAAGTACAAGGTCGTAAAAAAATAGGAAAAAAAAGAATTTTTTAGACGCCGAATCTGTTGAAAACTTCGTGCAAGAACAGATAAATAATTGGAAATCGTTGCTCTAATCTCTCAAAGAAGAACATCAGGTTTTCATAGGTACGTGGCATGGTGACTGCAAGAGGTTCTGACCAGTTGCTCTCAGCACCATTTGTATCTTTTGCCTTGACTCGTATCGAATACGCTCCTTTGGTAGTCCACGAATGTTGAGCATTTGAAGTTAAACCTGACGCAAATGGTCCAAGCCAATCACTGAAATTCCCGTCACCCCAGTCCCACATATAAAAGACTTGATCCTCTTCAACATCAGTAGTTACTGTTGAGTACAGATACGTCGACCCAGCATTTCCAGAGGTTTTACCAGAAGGTCTCTGTGGTTGTTCAGGTGGAGTATTCTGCTGGATATCTCCCTGGGCGGTAAAGTAATATGCATCCTGTTCACCGATATAGGGATGGTTCTCCTCGCGTCCTGATGCATCTTCTGCATGGATGTAATACGACACCATGGTTCCGTTGACCTGCGCAGGAATCACTGAGTGATAATAATCATCACCCATCGAGGTCATCTGGATGAAATTCCAGCTTCCATTATTCACGCTCCAATACACACCGGTTGAGGCGGCGATAAGGTTTTGTTCACTATACGGATAGATCCTCGCCTGGATATCATATCCGGTTTCGCTCGTTTGATTCCCAGATAAGGGGGTGTGTTCGAGATAGAGCATGTACCGATCAGTGATACCCATAGCTCTGCAATGAAGGGCATCTGTTGAATCCCATGAACCAGTAAACCCTAAGACTTCGTACCCAGGCATTGCTTGTTCGTATGAGAGAATCGCGTCATCATCCCATTGACTACCTGTGATAGGGACTAACACTTTGTTGTTCAGAATAAGAGAATTGGTATATGGTTGATCATTTGGTGTATACACTCGCACAACATGATAGGGCGCTCCATAACAACTTGTCTGGGACTCAAAATAATCGACTGCCGCTTCGATTTCATCGTACTGTGAATGACTGGTTGGTACTTCGCGAATCAAGATCGTGTCTGGTGAAAGATACTTCCCCCAACAGTCAATATGTTTAATGTATTCACCATTCACATCAGGGACAACATGATATGTGGATATCCCAAGGTATTGGTTCACCATCTGATTGATCTGTGCATGGGAATAGCCTGAATTTTCTTCCCAGACCAAAGTAGTTGATATTGCTATCCCCTGCCCATCGGTCATGTAGTTTCCACCAGCGGTCTCTAGATCCATATCGTACACCGGAATGCTTTGGTTGTTCGCATATACGGTAGGGATTTGATCATCATTCGGTCGCGGGCGGTTATAAGTGAAGTCAACGACTCCTTGCATGCTTTCTTCATTAATCATGAACCAGGGGCCATAATCCCGTGTCCAATAGGAATCAGTCGGGGCAATCAGATACGTACAATGACTAACGTCCACCCCATGGCTTTGATACTGAGTCTGCACCGTGTTCTTTTCAGAGACGCTTGCGACAATCGTCACTACATTGACATCTTCGGCCATCTCTTTGATGATGTCATAAGAAATACCAAAAGGATAACGGATAAGCACACCCTGCATCGGTTCGAATTCCGCTGGTTGACGTATCACTGCAAATGATGACGAAAAGGTTGAAAACTGTTGTTCACCATTTGCTGCATTCACATAGGCCACCGGCAGCAATAAACCGATGATTACTATAATCAATAGTATCTGATTTCTTTTCATCATTGATTGAATCCCCCTAATGTTTCATACGATTTCAATGGTAAATTCGAAACTAACAATTCAGTCCTTAACCGTACTTTGAAAGAGGTAGGTTGAGGAGTATGTTTCCCTCAACAAAGGCTTGAATGCATCAGATTCGTTAGATGTGTGCGAAATTCTCAAAGAAATGGAAGAGATGAGGAAAGAGTGTTTCGAGTAGATCGAGGAGTTTAACGAAGTAAGGGAGATTATACGGCATCGTGACATCTAAGGGATCGGACCAGACACTCTCATGTCCGTGGGAATCTTTTGCCTTCACACGGACTGAATAATTCCCTTGCTCAGTCCAAGATTTCTGAGTCGAGACAGAATTTCCAGACGCATAGGGACCAACCCATTCGCTGAAATTCCCGTCCCCCCAGTCCCAGAGATAATAGACACCATCGCCTTCAGGATCTGTCGTCGAACTGGAATACATGTAGGTGTTCCCTGGTTGACCAGTCGCTCGGCCGGTTGGTTTGGCGGGCTTTTCTGGAGACAGGTTTGGTTCTCCGACCATGATTGTCGTCATGTACGGGATTGCGTTCAATCCGGTGACGACCAACTGAACCTCACCAGTGACACCAATCGGTGAGAAGAACTGGATGGTCGCATGACCGGTTTGATCAGTATATCCATTCCCGAGGAGTGCACCGTCTGCGGAGATTGCACACAGAGCGTTTGGAAGACCAATGACCTCAACATCGAAGGATTCAGCGCCATTGGGGATGAAATCATCATGGACGACTTCCATGGCGAAAGGAACATCGGTGCGGACCTGTACTGATGGATCACCAAAGACGGTCCATGCATCAGCTTCGCCAGCCCCTTCGCTTCCATATTCATCCATCATTGACATAGCGCCAGTAAAGCAAAGAGCACCAAAGGTGGTCTTTTGATTATCTGGGTAAAGTCCAATCAAGATATTATTGAATTCGTCCTGTGCCTCCATGGGAGGATTCCAACCCTGACTTATCGTCGACATATATGCCCCAATGGCTCCGGTTGGTTGACCATTATGGCTCGCGCGTAACCAGGCTTCTCCGAAACAAGTGCCAGTGTCGAATTCCCCATTATTGCAGGCGACCGATGTGATGAAAGGCAGCATGTTATCGTTTATTAACGAGTTTACATCACTATTGCTAAATCCACTTGAACCCCATGACGTCATCGAGCCATGGCCACAATAATTAATGATGCTACGACCTTCGTTTAATGATGTAGCGACCATCGATGGAGTTGGGCTACCAGAGGCGTCTCCGCCACCTTGGCTTCCGTCATAGAGCTCATCGACACCAGCATAGGTAAAATTGAGTAGCAGGGTGCGAATATTTCTGATGTGTTGATAATCCATTTCATTGTCATCTCCAGGACCTTGGCTTGAGGCGATCCCAACTCCTTTCTCATACCAGACTGCATCCAGCTGTGGATCACTTTCATAGGCAACCGTTCTAATTGCCTGTGTCTCTGCTTGTGCGACATTTTCAGCGGAGAATCGCCCAACAAAAAGTTCTGGATAATGATCTGACCCAATGATGTATCCATAACTTGGGTCAGAGGCAACACCGTTCAGATAATAGGTTGGGACCTGTGCATTATCACCAACCAGGAGGACAAAGGTAAGACCTTGGGTGTTGTAGTAATCTGCGATGTATGTTTTTATTGCTGCTGAATTCCCAATTGTAGAAACATTAACCATCTCAGTCGGGATTCCTTTCAGGTTTTTCCACTCGACGAAGGGAACCATGGTGGCATAGAAAGAATCATAGGTGATGACCAGCATGTTACCCTGCTCTGAAACGGGGTTATATTTCGCGGAATTATAGTTTATGAAATGGTGTTGATACAGAGAGAGGAAATCGTTGTCGACCGTTGTCAACTGAAATTGTTCATTGTTATGTGTTGTAATCTGTTGTGATGGAGTGATTTCAACAGTAATATCATTGTAGAATCGCAGAGTCGCTTGCTCTGGGTTGTACTGGAAAGGATAGATTGTGACGACTTGACCTCTGAAATCCCTGAGGTAATATGGGTCTTGGAGTTCTGCGATAGTTGAAGGATACCAAGTGTTTTGGGTGTAGACATCGCCAAACTCATACGGGATATCCGCAGGGTTCACGGTTCGTAGCAGGTTCCCTTTTGAAGGTGCGATAAGGATGTTTTCAAACTCTTCATAAGACGTTCCTAAAACACGAATCGTCATTGTTCCTTCATTAGGGATGATAATACTACGAGCTATTGAGGGAAGAGCTGGTGCACCTGCAATCAGGCTGATGGCTTCGCCGTCTAATGCTAAATCAACGTATTGTTTGTCATTGATCGCTACAGCAGTCATGGTAAATGCATCAATGGTATACTGGAGACGAGTCACATCTCCCATTTGCTGGACAGTGATGGAAACATCATTCGAACTGGATGTATTCATGGTTTGAGTCTCTGGCGAGCGTCCACTGATGCTTGGTAGTATGCTTGCTGCAGTCAAAAAAAGGCCTACAAAAAGAATGATTACTTTTCTCATGTTTTTTTCTCTCATAGTATCCCCCTATGTTCTATAGATGGAATAGGATATTTATATTTTATAGTTAACTCGGTACTTGCTATATATACTTTTCTTTTACTATAAAAGCAATTGAAAGAGTCAAAAAAGGTCAATAAACGTTCGTTCTTCCATCTAAACGATGGAATTTTTAAAAAATCGCAAGATAATCATTGGTATTTATCACATATAACAAGAAGAAAGAATGATTTAAGAGAGGAAAGCAAAAAACATAACCAGTCGCTTTCTTAAAAATCAAACAGGTTTTTTTGTTTAGTGAGTTGGTCTAATGACGAAAAATTTTCAAGAATCGGCTCGACACGGTCTTTAGAAAACTGATGTTCGTCACAGAGCAAACGAATCACTGCGGATGGATCAGGCTTCGACCATTGAAGGGAATACTCCTTCGTGATGGTCGGCTCAAGAAATATTTTTCTGACGATAGCGATTTCATCAAAGGTAAAATTCCTCTCAACCTCCGGAATACTGCTGAATGCGTTTTCAATGGTTCCTTTTTCCAAAAGGAGCTTGAGGCTTTTTTTCGGACCATATCCTTTGACACCATCATTAAAATCAGTGCCGATGAGAATGGCGATATCAACGAGTTGCTCTCGGGAGACCCCGAGTTTTTGAAGACCAGGCTCAAGACGGATCCGTTCTGGGTGAACTGTGGTATATGCTTGTTTGTTTGGGAGTTTTCGTTTTTCTGAGGACGTCAGGTTTCTTACTAACACGGGTGCTCCGAACAATAGACAGTCGAAATCCTGGGATCCTACCGCAAAAGCATCCCCTTTCCGAACCAAGTAACTCGCCTGCGCTTCCCCTTCAGAGGGCGCCTGGATAAAAGGGATCCCAAGTGCCTCGAGCAGCTGGATGCTCTGTTCGATGATCTCAGCAGTCACTCGTGAGGTCTGCTGTGCTTTTGATTTCGCTTTTTCCAAGTCACCTTTTTCAAGAGCCTCTTTCCATTCCCGTTCCGCCTGTTCTTTGCGCTGTCGTCGCTGCTGGATGGTCCGCGCTTTGAAGGGATGAGGAGTTCCATCGAACACATACACGGGGCGGATCTTGGCTGCCACCATGTTTGCAGTCCGATAGAACAACCCGGATAAATGCGACGTGATCCTTCCTTGCGAATCCTTCAGTGGAGTCCCATCTCGCTGCCGGATGCTGGAGAGGAACTGATGAAGGATATTATAGCCATCAAGTGCCACGACACGGTCTTTGAAATCCTCAAATCCGCAAGGTTCCTTCGTAAATAATTCTCCAAGGTCAACACCCATGAGCTATCCACATCTTTTCAGGGGATAAATGCCTTTCTTTCCATCCGATATGTTTAAAGAAGGAAGACCGATTTCCATGTTCGATGAAACGAGATCTTATCTCCATGCTCGATGTCAAAGATGACCTCAACGACATCATAAAACTGAGCATAAAACTTAAACAACAATCAAAGAAAGGAAAACGTATCGAATTTTTGAAAAGAAAAACCCTTGGGATGATCTTTGAGAAACCCAGCACAAGAACACGGGTTTCTTTTGAGACAGGGATGACGCTCCTTGGTGGTCATGCTATCTTCCTTTCATCCAATGATATCCAATTAGGACGAGGAGAAAGTATTGAGGATACCGCGCAAGTGCTCTCACGCTATGTCGACATGATCATGTATCGTGCGAAGAGCAATGAGGCGATGAAGGAGTTGGCGGCCCATGCGACGATACCTGTCATCAACGGACTTGACAACAAAGAACACCCCTGCCAGGTGATCACGGACCTGATGACCATCCAAGAACACAAAGGCAAACTGAAGGGACTGCAGTTCGTGTACCTCGGCGATGGAAACAACAACATGGCACATTCCTATTTACTTGGTTGCGGCATCGCTGGGATGAACATCCGAATCGTCGCACCTAAACAATACTGGCCGGAGAAATACTACCGGGAAGAAGCAAAAAAATTCGGTGTGACTGTCGAAGTTACCGATAAGTTACAGAATGCGACAGCAGGTGCTGATGTTATTGCCACTGACACCTGGGTATCCATGGGTGATGAGACGGAAAAAGAAAAACGAATCAAGGACTTCAAAGGATATACGATTGATACGACTATGATGAGTGCAGCAAAACCAAATGCGATCTTCCTTCACTGTCTCCCTGCGTATTATGGATATGAAGTGACCAAAGAGGTCGCCCATGGCAAACAATCAGTGATTTTCGATGAAGCAGAGAACAGGATGTGGGCGCAGATTGGGATCATGGTGACCCTTCATCGGCACATGTTCCCATAATTGACAAGAAGCTCACTAGCTACCGTCCATGCTGGAATCATCTCTGGGTATAGAGAGATGACTTCATTGGCGATGGTGTTGATATCCGTATGAAACTCACCTGAGGGAAATCCACCAATAACACAGAGAAGATGGTGTGTGTTCTGTTTTTTAAGCTGTGTAAAATACTGCGGGAGCACCACCGGTTTTCCACCTATTGAAAGAACGACGACAAGGTCTGCATGTTGTTCTTCGATGACTTGTTTCAGAGAAACATTCTCGCGTAACGAAAGGAAGGGTTGTTTTTTATCAGGTAAGACACGGTTCTCAAAGAGTTGCTCAAGAAGCCCAAGGAACCGTTCGTAGTTCCGCATGATCCGTGTCTTGGGATCTACCGTGATCACCTGATCGTGTCTGGTGTGAATACAAATATGCAACTGACCTTGTTTATTCACAAGGGATTCAAGTGCGGTGAGTAAAAACAAATGGGTAATGTCAGGACGTCCTCGTCGTCTCCCTTCAGGGAGATGTGCCATCGCGGCATGATGATAGTTTGAATCCAGAAGGATCTGCCTTGGTGGTTTTCTTCGTTGTCTGGCATGGGCAATCACCGCTGGATGGCGGCTGAGCTCATCAGGCATCAACTCCACTTCTGATTCTGCGAGCACCAAGGTTAACATACCAAAGCCTCAACTGAGGATTTCTTCAAGCTGGTTCTGTTTGATCGCATATCGTATTTCTTGTGCGATCCGTCTGCCTGTGGAAAGATCATGTTGAATGAGTTCAGAATAAGGTGAACCAGAGATATACGGGTTTGTTCCAGCGACGATGCGTGCTGAGATCTCAAAGACTTTGAATTCCAGATCCTCTGTGACAACCGTCTCAAGGCAGAACGGGCCGATGATGCCACCGAACAGCTCAAGAGATTTTTCCACGACCGCTTCTCCCATTTTAAAGACCTGAGGCAAGAGTGACTCTCGCATCACAATCGGGATGTTCCCGGTGACGACGAACGTTGGGTGAATCCCTAGTTCTTCTAGTTCTGCGATGGAGCCAAGTCGTTGCACCTCATCAATGGTGGTCTCATCTCGGCGGTCCATGGAAAGCAGCTGCAGACTTCCTTTTGTGAGCTTGTATGCATCATTCTGTATCGGTGAGTAGAAATAGTGCAGATAATACCGGGTGCCCATCACAAACTCTTGGATCGTATAGGGTTTGTCATGTTTCACTCTTTTGGAGAACTCCGCGAATGTTTTAGCGATGAAGAATCCTTTTCCGCCTTTGGCTCCATGGTATTTCACGATCACTGGTTTTTCGATGTTCCGTGGGTCTTTAATCTCTTTTGGCATGGTAATACCAGCGCCTTCAAGCCAGACGCGTTCTTTCTCACGGTCTGACTCCCACATCAGCACATGTCGGTTTCCGAACGTGGGTACCTGAAGGTTCAGAAAATTCTTTGGTCCAAGATATTCGACAAACGAACCATGCGGGATGACAATAACGTTTTTTTGTCGAAGTTCATCAGCGTATTTCGCGATATCCCTGTAGTTGTCAACGATCAAAAACTCATCTGGTTTTCCGAGTGGGAACGCGTCGTAGAATTTCTTTACCTCGCCAACGGAGATGCCTAATGTTTTAAACCCTTCTTTTCTCGCACCATGAAAAATCTGAAGGCTGGAATGCGAACAGACTGTCGCGACCGTCAGGTTTTTTGTGTCATAGGTGGAGAGGAGCTCTTTGATGCTTACTTCAACCATTTGGTATCTAACTCCCAATACGAGGATAACGCAACCCCTTTTTTTATCAGTTTCGCATGAAAAAAAAGGATAAAAAGAAAGTATGGTTAGAATCGTTTCTTGTTGTCTCGTAAGCCTTCTACGATTTCTTTGCCAAAATCAGTGATGCGATACAACTTGATATCTCGATGTTTTCCTCCCTCGATTTGTTCTACCAAATTCAGACTCAATAACGATTCATCATCACGATATCGTGTGTTCATCCCGCGGATCGCCCCGATCACGTTCGTTGGTGTGGTCTTTACATTATACGCGATCTCTGAAGTATAGCTGCCACTTGGACTGATCTCAAACAGGTAATCTGCGATCTTCTTCCGCACGCTACTTCTCCGAAGCGACCTGATAATAAGAGGTTTTAACATCTCTGGAGAAATAACTGTTTTCTCTCCATCCAGCATCCCATTCCACTTAGTGGGTTTGGAATTGCGTTTCCCATTAATAAACTAATCGGTTCAACATCATCGTACGGATGATGCGATGATGTTCGAAACGAAACAGATAAATGTCTGTTCTTGTTTACCGAATGGTAGGATGGGATAGCTATGTCGATCAAGAAAGAACTCTTAAATGAACTATCGGAACATCAACTGAAACAGCTTGCAGAAAGTAAAGGCATTATCTTTAAACTCAACACTGTACAGAAGAAATATTATCAGAATTGGGCTGAAAGAGATAAACTCGTCGATCTGATGACAACAAACGAACATATCACGGTCTCTGAAATAGAGAAATTCATCCAAGCTAAAAGATTCTAAGCTATCATCTGCTTGTCAAGACCCTGATTTTTTTACAATATTTCTGAAGAGAGCACCTGCTGCAGAACGGTGAGACTGGAACACAGATTGTCTGTCCGAATCGGACAAACAAATCATTGAAATCATCCCAATATTTCGGGGGAAGGACTTTTAGTAATGCTTGTTCGGTTTCTTCCGGTGTCTTGGTTTTTATCCACCCTAGTCTGTTCGGAATCCGATGACAATGGGTGTCGATCGGTAGGTACCCGTGTTTCTTATGGCCGTAGACCATGACGATGTTTGCGGTTTTTCTCCCGACACCTTTCAGGCTGAGTAATTCATTGAAATCATCAGGTACCTTTCCGTTATAGTCCTCAAGCAGTGTTTTGGAGATATCCTTGATTCTTCGTGCCTTTGTTTTATAGAAACCGACAGGGTAAATCATCGTCTCAATTTGTTGTTCTGTCAATTGTACGATTTCCTGCGGGGTATGATATTTCGTGAGTAACCGTTGTGACGCTTGTGCGGTGACCTCATCTTTGGTCCGCAGGCTTAACAGACAAGAGATTAATGTCACAAAAGGGGTTTCAGGGATGTCTTTTTTCTTTTGCGAGACAATCGGTTGTCCATACGTTGCCATCTGTTGTTTTAACAAGCGAAAGATGGTATCGAAATGAAAACTATCTTGGGTCATATCCTCCCTGAATGAATCACTATTTAAAAGAATAATTGTAAAAGAAAAAAAAGAAGAAAAGAAAATGACTGTTTATCGTCGTTTTCTTATGATGATGAATGCTACTGCGATCGCTGCGAGGACCAGGACGATTTCGAACCCAGGTGTGCTCGTACCAGAATCATTACCATCTGGCGTCCCGTCAGTGTCATCGGTTCCATCAGTATCGTCGGTACCATCAGTATCATCGGTTCCTGTATCATAGGCGAATTTTTCATCTGGAGCCCAGTCTCCCCACCATTCATTAGCTTGATCTCCAAATGTGGTGGTGTATTCAACAGCATACCCCCAGAGTTCTACCTTTGAGGTATCACCAAGAACGTCTAGAACAACACTAAGGGTATCACCAGAAATAGTGACATTTTGTTCTGAAGTTGAAGAAAAATTCATTCCCCCACTTTTCATTCCGAAGCCACTGCCATTTCCGTTCGAATACGAGAGCCAATATATTGTATCAGTGCTATTGTAATATACCCAGTAAACGACTTTTTCAGATGTTTGGATATCTCCCGCTACTTCCAATTTCAGTGTTATTTTATTTTCGTCGACACTATAGGAAACTTCTGTAATATCGATGTTTGGTTTGTTCCCGACATTTCCCTGCCAGGACCAACTTGTCCCGGCTTGTGCCCAATGCCAGATATCACCGGTTCCATCTGAAATACTCGTGGCTGCTACCGTGAAACACGAACCCAGGAGTATTAACATGCTTATTATTACTATACCATAATTTCTTAGTTTCATTATAATATGCCTCCAACCCGGGAAAAGAATGTAGTTGTCTTAAAGTTATCGGAAAAAAAACGTAGACTGGAATTCACTCTTTTTTATTGTAATGTATCGCTGAATAAATCACTCATTACTCAGATATAATAAGATACTAAGCCCGATGCTTTCGAATATCGAGACCACTACAAGGATCTGACCTAATCCACCCCATTCAAATCCAATGCTTCCACGGATGCCACCAAATGGGATTGCTGGTGAAACAAATAAAGATCGTAAGGTGCTTACTGAAAAAATAGATTGAAAAAATAAAGGAACTAAAAAGAACAATAACCCGGTGATGTACTTTGATTTTGTTTTCGCGAAGACCTTGAAATAGACCGCGATCAGACCGATTAAGAAGAACATACTGATGCAGACGACGATAACACCAAGCGTCGGAAGAAACACCTCAGCGGTGGTGAGTGGTGTGACTCTAAAAGGAAAATCAGGGGGTATATAATCACCAAATTCGTCATTGAAATGTTGTATTCTCTCATTTGTCTCTGTGATAAAAATAGTTGATAATATCAATCCTAAAACAACACCACCGATAACCAACACGATCAGGAGTCCTATCGCTTTTTTATTATAGGTCGGTATTTTTTCTTCCTTTATCGGAGCTTCATTCATATCACTTTCACCTTTTTCTATGTTATCTATTCTTTATTTGATTTTTTCCCAATTTTATCCCAAATCTCTGCAAAATATTGTTTATTGGTCTCCAAGGTCTCAGTCGGGAAATAGGTTTTACCATACCCCCCACCAACAGATGTGAGAATACCATTTTCTTCTAAAACCTTCAGATGATATCGGATTGTTTTATATTCAATTTCAAGATTCTTAGAAAGTTCATTCGCATTTTGTGGTCTATGAAAAAGTTCCTCAAGAATCCTCCCTCGATTAAATCCACCAAGAGAATTCGCGATGAGCCAATAGAGGACGTTTTTTAGAGAATCCATGCCATAAGCCTTTTGAGAGAGAATTCATACTCTTCTTTAATATGTTTCTTAAAATTCGGGAAGGATTTGGGAATAAACTACTTATACTGTATTAGTCTTATTTTTATTTGTAATAGGGAGTATTAATATGGAAAATAAGACACATAAAAAGAGGAAAAGTTACGCTGTTATCTTCATTCTGATCGTATCTAGTTTGTTACCGCTTTTCAGCATACAGTCGACTGCAAACGTGCCGATAAATAGTTCAAGCCAACACCCAACGAAAAATATGGCTGATGATACCGAATATTGGGCGTTATTGGTCGGTGTCGGTGACTATGCGGAGAATCCAATGGAAGACCGGCCAGATATGATTCTAGAAGTAAATGATTTTTATGCGCAGCTCCTTCAATCAGACTGGTGGTCTGAGGACCATATCAAGGTGTTCACCGGTGAGGATGCGACAGTCGTCAATATTGTCGCAGGGCTCCGATGGCTTGATCGGATGGAGGACAGCAATGATATCTCCCTTGTTTATCTCAGCACCCACGGGTTCCCACTCGGGCTCGATATTCCCCCAGCGGATGAAGCTGATGGGACTGACGAGGCACTGGTAAGCTATTGGGGATTTACCTACCCGAGTCTCGTTATCTGGGATGATGAGTTGAACGTTTTATTAAATCGTCTGGAGTCAAAAGGAGTATGCCTCATCGTGGATAGTTGCTATGCCGGTGGTTTCAACGACCCGTCGAACTGGAACAGTACAGATATTCCAACGGATTCTCAACATCAGATGGCATATGCTGCTGAGGAATGGGCGAAGGGATTTGGTGAGGATGTCCGTGGTCAGAAACGGGTTGTCCTCATGGGATCCTGTGAAGATGAAGAGGCAGTCTCTGGTGGTTTTGGACCCTATCTCGTTGATGGATTACGAGGATATGCAGATTCGAATGATGATGGTATCATCTCAGCTGAAGAGGTGTTTTTCTATGCGGAGCCGCGTAGTTTCCAAATGCAACATCCCACCTTGTATGATGGCTACGATGGCGAGCTTCCTATAATGACGACAGCAACAACCCTGCGTTCGACGAACAACGAAAATTCAGTACAAATCAACACCATAGAAATCAGAGGACCTCTAGTGATATCCGCGGAAACCTCTCTTCTCTGCGGATACATCAAAGACGCAACCACATCAGATCCCTTAGAGAATGCCTCGGTTTCGGTACGCGGAAGGATCAATGAGTATGAATACTATGAAAATCAGACAACAACCAATGCTACTGGGTTCTTCCACATCAATACCCCAGCGATACGACTACGAGTAACAGCCTCTGCCGATGGTTATTGTGATAGAACCGTCGGACCATATCAGATGCAGGAGAATGAGACTCGATGGGTGAACCTCTCACTATATGAACGTCCACCTGAGACGGCAATCGTCTGCGGCTTCATCACTGATAAAGAAACAACTAACCCTCTAGGGATGGCAAATGTGAGTCTGTCCTGGCAAGCAAGTCAACAACAATATTATCAAAACGATACTTCAACAGATACCAACGGTTTCTATCAGATGAATGTCGCAGCCGGAAATATCAGCCTGCAAATAGAAAAAGAAGGGTATTTCTCAGAGTATATCGAGGAACTCTCGATTGATGATTCTGAGACACTCTGGGTGAACGTCTCATTATACCCACGTCCTGTTGAAAACGCGATCGTCTGCGGATATGTTACGGATAGTGAAACAGGCGACCCACTTGCTGGTGCACGACTAGAATTTCAATGGTTTGATGTCGAGACCGGCTCAAGCTACGGAAAAGAAACCCAGACGAATGCCTCAGGGTTCTATAGCATCACCATCGCTCCAGGGGAGCTGTACATGTATATCCACGAAATGAGCTACGATTACTACGACCCGTATCGACACGATGCGTTCGAAAATTCAACGGTTTGGTTGAATTGCTCGTTAACACGATCGACCATTGAAGTTGAGTTTAACAAACCACTCAACGCACTCTACCTGAAGAACCAGCGCGTTATGCCGTTGACCAACCCACGGATCATCGGTTCCATCGACGTATCCGTGTTCATCCCTGGAGGTTGGGACGAACCTGGCGATGCAGAAAAAGTAGAGTTCTACATCGATGGCGTCCTGCAAGCGACACTCACCGAACAACCTTACAACTGGACATGGTCACAGAGGACTTTTGGAAAACACGTCATCAAAGTCATCGCCTATGATTTCAATGGTGACACCGCAAGCAAAGAAATAGAGGTCAATAAATTCCTCTAATTCTTCCTTTTTTCTTTTGTTTTTTTTTACGTAGTAGTCCATAATCAATACAAGCAAAAGAAATATTTTTTTTTAGGGGTCATACAACAATTTGCATTTGGGAATGATTTGGGATGAAATCGGAATGAATTTGTAAAAAATCAATATAAAATCTCTTCGACATAGAAGATTTAAGAAAAAAAAGGAGAACAAAAAATGAAAACGACACACAAAAAATTGGTAGGAGGACTGCTCGTCGGCTTGCTTATTGCAACCATCGGAACAGTTCTAGCCACAGGACAGACCGATGACACAACCGACGATGCAACAAACGACACACCCCCTCAAATGCCTTTTGGGGATCGCCATGGAATGATGGGACTCGGACTGTTTGGATCTGAACTGACAGACGAACAACAAACAGAACTTGACGACCTCATGACAAACCTACGAGATCAAAACGCGACCCCTGATGAGGTCAGAACCGCAATCCAGGAGAAACTCGATGAATTCGGGGTGCTTGATTCACGGTTGGATAACGAAATTGTACAAACCGAACACCGACTCACCATCCTCAACAGACAGAAAGAACTCAGGAACGAAGGACTCAACTGGGACGAAATCAGTAGTATTATTGAAGATGAATTCGGCTTGGTAAACGCCACAGGTATCGGCTGGGATACGATGGGCGAACCTTGTGGATTCGGACACGGGCCGCACGGAGGTCCACGAGATTGCATGGTGCCCGAGGAATCAGATCAATAAAGCAAATCTCTTCTAATAGTCAATGTTGTGCCAATCAACAAATAGAATTCCTTTCCCCTTCAAATACAATTGGCACAACCCATTTTTTTATAAAATTTGGGCTTAAATTGGGAAGGAATTGGGAGGAAAAAATATAAACAAAAAACAGTGTAAATTATTCGTATTCGGAACAAGATGGAGGTAGTTAGAATGAATGAGAGCTTAGAAATAAAAAAGAAATCAAAAAACAAAACAATCCTCATGTTTGTATCGATTGGTGTTGCTACGATGCTTATCGCTGGATATTTTGTTGGCGGATCGCTAAATTCCCTAGCAACATCATCAACAACCAAATCCACACAACAACAAGGAAATATTCTCGAAAATAACACAACACAGAAGGAAATACACAATATCACCTATTATTATAATTCAACATCCCTTGCGCAAGTATATAATGAGGTAAAGGACTCTGTTGTCGTTATCACAGGATATGTTCTTCAATATTCATTTTTCGGTAGACAATATTCTGAAGTCCAAGGCTCTGGTTTTGTCTATGAATACAAACACGACATGGTTGTGATAACAAACAAACACGTTGTCAATGATGCAGAGAATATCACAGTGACCTTCTCAAACGGAAATGGATATCCTGCGACTGTCATCGGTTCTGATGCGTATTCTGACTTAGCTGTTCTATCGGTAGAAGCACCCACCGAGGAGTTCCAACCTTTGACTATCATCAGTTCCTCGACCTTAGAAGTCGGTGATCCTGTTGTCGCCATCGGAAGCCCTTTTGGGCTCGGTGGAACCATGACAACCGGAATTATCAGCCAACTTGGGAGAACAATACAAGATTCAGTGGCAGGTAACTTTCCTATCGCAAACATCATACAGACAAGTGCAGCGATCAACCCAGGGAATTCAGGGGGACCTCTTTTAAATTATCAAGGAGAGGTCATTGGGATTACGACTGCGATTATACAGAATTCAAATGGACTAGGTTTTGCGGTCCCTTCCAATACGATACTACGGGAAATTGACTCATTGATTACGACGGGATCCTATGATCAACACCCATGGGTAGGGATATCAGGAACAGACATGACTTATGCAATCGCACAGACCTTGGGAGTAGATGTAACCTATGGATGGCTTATCACACAAGTGACAGATGGAGGAGCAGCTGCTCAGGCAGGATTACAAGGTGGGAATGACCAGGTAAGAGTCATTGATGAATGGGTGATCATCGGCGGGGATATCATCATCGCGGTAGACGGAACACGCATTATCAATGGCGACACCTTCATGTCGTATCTTGAAGAACATACGATCCCAAACCAAACAATCACGGTAACAATACTTAGAAACACTCAAACCCAGGACATTACAGTTATACTCAAACAGCGGCCAAGTGCGAGTTAACCAACCGATGAGTTGTGCCAAACTTCCCTATTGCTCTCCTCCATCTTTGTGTTATCATCTTGGCACAACTCATCCCTCTTTCATACCAACCATTGTACCGCTTAAATCTCAATAATAATTAAAACACTACTTTTTTTTAAATCCAATGAAAGGTCGTCTGCAATTATATGCATATCTTTGAACATCCATGACGTATACAATGGGAGCTGATCATAGGCGAAGGGAGAAGGATCGCCCTGAAAATTCACAAATCCACTTTGACCGGGGGGAAGTACATTTTCACCTCGAGGAGAACTGAGCGGTTCTTTTGTCCACCTGGGAAGCTCGATAACCTGGTTGTATGTCCCACGATTCATATATGGCATGAGCGGTGATTCGAGGCTTCCAAGTTCGGAAAAATCAACCATATCTATCGGTGTCAGCCACATTGATACATTCGTGGTATTGTACTGGATTTCAAGATGCTGGAGTGCCTGATGCAACGCATCAATTATCACAGCATCAATGGTATCATTCAGGTACTGTTTATAGCGAAGATGAAGTTTCGATGAGTCTCCTTGGAGGATATGCAGCAGCAGACTATGGGAGTAATCCTTGACAAGGATACTAAGTTCATCAAGGAGGATTTTCTCATATAATGCGTCGTACCATGCATGGAAAATGGTAAACCCTGGGTCGTCGTAGAACCCGTCAGAATCATCGTTATTGAGGTAGCAGTCCCATGTCTCCAGTGCCTGTCGCACATCGAAAGGTATTTCGCTGCTTGAATTTATTGCGTTTTGGAGGTATGGTTTGAAATAGGAACCATATGCGTCATGGTATGCAACGTTTTGGCAGATATCGATCATCTCTTGGTAGGTAATCTCTGGGTCTGCTGCGAGGAGTTCTTGGATGCGAACTACGATATGACCTTCGCCCCAGAGGGGACCGACCTCGGCTTCCGCATGATCCCAGGTGCGTTCTGGTTTATTGTTCCAATTTGCAAAAAAACCAGAGATTGGGTTACGTTGTTGCGGGAGATCCTCAAAAGGAACGATGCCAAGCCATTCTTCTTTTCCAGTACCGAGCAAGGGGAATCGGTCATCGATGCGTCGATGCAGAAAACCAAAGGTTGGTCGCAGTGGGTAATATCCGGAGTGGTAATATCCGATGTCACCGTTTCTGTCTGCCCAGAACCAGTTATGGGATGAAACGATTTTACTGACTCCCTGTTCAAATTCGGTGATGTTGGTACATTCCTGGAAACTCATGACACCTTCGATGGTGTGGTGTTCCTGTTTCCAGAAGGCCATGCGGGAGGAAATCGCTATTCCGCCGATGAAGGGTTTCCAGAGGATGTCAAGGACTGGCCCATGGATGGTGCGATAACAGGTAAACGTTGTGGGTGTTCCGTTTTGATCATAGATGATCTCAGTTCGGTTTTCCATCTGATACCAACGGCCATTGAAACGGTATCGGGTTTTATTGAATGGATGGAGGATCTCGATATAGGTGTCCACCCCATCGGAAAGTCCGGAGGTGGTTGTCCAGGCACCATAGGTGTTCGCACCGATGGCGATAGCAGGGCCGACTCCTGGGAATGTCATGCCGCTTGCGTTGATTCCTGTGCCGTGCATACCGACTTCGACGACGATTTGAGGGATTGAATGACCCATTTGTGGCCCCCCAAGTAATAGAGCATTGCCGGTTTCTGATTTCTGTGGTGCAACGACCCAGCCGTTGCTACCGAAGTGATACAGCAGTCCTTGGGTTTCACATAACTGTTGTTCTTGAGCTTCCATGGAAATGATGTGCTGGGAAGATTCACCGAGTAGCTCAGGAAAAGGGAGTATTGGTGGAAAGAATGTTATCTTCGATGTAGGGTCAGTATCATTGGTCTGAATCGTCGTAGTTGCCCCTGGGTCAATTTGAGGACACGCGTCATTGAATATTCTCCATCCGTTGATTACTCCGTTTCGCTGGATGAGTTGTTGAAGGACAAGGGTGAAAGTAAGCTCCATGCCGCCGCCCTCGCCCCATCGCCGGACCATGAGTTGGCCGATAGCAACAGAATCCTCAACGGTCCATGGCTCAGGGGTGATACCTCGAATGACATATTCATAGGGCATTTTCTCTTGCGGGCTTGCGATTGCCTCTGCGATATACTGATTCATACCCTCAGCGTATGCGATAATCATTTCTTTATATGGCGATTGAATCGTAGAAAAGAGTTGGGTGTTTTCATCCTTGGTATATCCGTGCATTCGTATCCAGAGATCAGTACTACTATTACCGATGCCAAGTTCACTGAGTCGGCCGGTTGCTTCTCTGCGGAAGAGATCAGCTTGCCAGAGCCGATCTTCTGCGATTGCATATCCGACGCCATACGCGAGTTCTTCTCGAGTGTTCGCAAAAACATGAGGGACTCCATACTCATCACGGATGATAGTGAAATTCCAGTTTTTATCTGCAGATGTGACCTGATTTGTATCTTCGTCTAATACTGGAATCAGAAGTCTTGTTCTGTCATTGTATGCTGTTGTTTGTATTGGGATGTATGTTGCGAGAAGGAGGCTTACAAGAAGCAGGATTGTTAGACTTTTTTTCATAAGAATATCGACCTCAGAAAAATATAGTGTGGGATATATTTATAGTATTGGTTATCGAGCGAAAAGTGAATGAGGAGCCAATTATTTATCCGTACTGATACCTAGAAAAACATGGAGGAAATTTTAGGAGGAGAAGATTTTTTTTAATCATCATGAAAATAACTCTACTCTGTTTCTTCTGCTTTCTTCTTTGATCGTCGCTGCATCTCGATGACATCATGTTCTTTGAGCACTCCTCGATTGACCAATTTCATCATGAGGATCTCATTGTGTTCCAAGAGAAAGATCAGCTTTTTTGCATGCTGCTCTACTTGTTCTGCTTGATTTGTGATTTCTTCTTCTCGTTTTTGAAGCAACGCGACTGTTTCATTGATCCTTTCTGCTTTGTTCATCGTAAGTTCTTTCAGCTCCTCGGAGAGTCGCTTTGAAATCAACTCAACTTGGTTTTTTAGGAGCGTTTCATTTTCTTTCCGGATCTCGATGATGGTTTGATTTTTGAATTCCTGGACGTCCTGAAGTTTCTTTATAAATTCTTTGTACTCACCGACTTTTTCCTGCAATAGACGAATTTTTGAATCCTCCATTGAAAGCATTTGCTCAATCTGATTGCATTTATCAGTAAATTCAGCAAGTTTCATTTGTAAGTACCCTTCCTTCATAAGGAACCAACCTCGTCAAAGATGATGGAATAAAGGACAGTTGTTTTAATACGTTTGTTTTCCTTTTTTTCCATTCAGGAAAAAGAACGTGGCAGAAAAACACAAACATTATAGCCTTCTCGTTCTTTCAATTCTTGTATGGTCGAATTTATATATCCTACGGTTGAAGAAATTCAATATAATAATACAATAGCAATTGAAATGTTTCGAAGAAGTAGACGGGATCAGGCTAAAACAATCAGTATTGCGTATATCCAAAAAGCAATAGATTCGACAAAAATAAATCCTGGTGATTTATATGATAAAGCGGCACGATTACTCATGGAACTAACGAGAATACATGCGTTTGAAAGTGGAAATAAACGAACCGCTTTTCTTACTACGAAAAAGTTTGTCTTAAAAAATGGCGAAAAATTTAATATACCTGATACGGTAAATAATGTTAAGATAATGATTGGCATCAGAGAAAACTATTATAACATTAAGGAAATTAAAGAGTGGATTATCCATGGGAAAATCAAAACATTTAGAAGATAAAATATCAGAGGAAACAAGAAAAAAAATTGCTGATGAAGAATTTCGAGAAATCGTTAAAATAGCGCAAGGTCATAAAAAAACATTAAGTGCCTTGGCGAAACATTAAAATGCTATTTTTAAGTATATTCTTCATTAGAAAGTATTCTCTTCGTGATGATGTAAGAGTTTTAAAAAAAATATTGAAGAGACGTATCTAACGTATTATCACTGATATAAAATTCATGAGAAAAAGAGCGCTGGGGCGGAGATTTGAACGCCAATTTACCAGCAGGATAATGATTGACGTGTTATTTCAAACCCTTTAAAAATTCATTAATAATTTCCTTTCCATCTTCAAGGGTTTTATATTCTTTTAGAGTAAAATGAGAAACGTCTTCTTTCGAAATACCTTTAATCATTGTTGATAATTTGTTTGGCCAGTACTCTTTTTCATATAATGCAAGAACAGGAATTAGAGACAATCCTATTCTTGGTCTCAGATATGCATGAGCGATTTCTATACCGGTACCTAAACTTGGAGTAGACACTTCAAAAATTGCTGCTTTGATATCACCTTCGACCCCATCTATCATTTTATTACGCACATATCGTTTTCGTTTTAGTTCATCTTTTGGTAGAGGGCCAATTGATTTTTCGAGTTTTTGTATTGCTTCTTCGTAGGTTTTACCCGTTGTATGTTCAGTATATACTTTATACCCTTGTTTTTGTATGGTTGTAATAAAAAATTCATGAACCAAAGAGCGTTCTTTTCTATCTGTTGCACCTTGGATTGCCGCTCCATAAAAAACTTGTTTCATAGAAAATGATTAATGACGTTTATGATTTAAAATTAATTGTAGAATGCAGTGGAAGGGATTTGAACTATCGTAAACATGTAAAAAATTACGCTGGGGAGGAGATTTGAACTCCTGAGGTGTTGTCACCAACGGTTTTCGAGACCGTCGCCGTGAACCGAGCTTGGCTACCCCAGCACGCATGTAGGGAGAAGCGGTCAAAAGGTTAATTTAAGGGTTTTTTATATGAGTATCGGTTCGTATGAAGGTAAAGATCACGCGTTTTCCCCAGGATACCTCAACAATTGTTGAGATCAAGAAAG